>JAAIGE0101178663.1_pt1 | contig 15515 bp, 16 predicted proteins | sample 6487951 | NCBI WGS metagenome assembly JAAIGE01 (sample SAMN13974128, study PRJNA590717) | phyllosphere metagenome | biome: tomato field; feature: multiple bacterial spot infested tomato fields; material: tomato leaves; isolation source: leaves from tomato fields | host: Solanum lycopersicum ... | reverse complement strand
GGAGTCCTCGAATGGACCTCGCCCCTCGGCAGAACGTATCGAGAAGACGCACCTAAACCCGTGGTGTTCTTCACCCCTGCCGTGCCACCAGAGCCCGTTCCCGCGGACACGAACCCGCCACCCTTCTAAACCCGGCATTGTCGTGAACCCGGCATCGTCGTGAACCCGGCATCGTCGTGAACCCGGCACCCTCCTGAACTCGGCCGTGTCTTGAGCCGGCGCCCTTCTGAATGGCACAGCGCCCTCCCGGACTCATCGCCCTCTTGAACCGGGCACCCCTCTCAACCCGGCGATCTTGATTCATTGCTGCGCTCCGCGCTCAATGCCCCGTGTGCTCGAGCAGGCCGGACGACCGAGCAAGGCCGGAGCGACCGGACGCAATGCCGGAGCGACCGGGCAGGGCCGGGACGGCCGGACAAGGCCGGAACGACAGAGCAGACCGGAGCGCTCGACCGTACCGGCGCGCCCGTGCCCATGTGCGCCACGACGAAGGGAGGGGGATGCCGCAGCATCCCCCTCCCCATTCGACGCCGTCGGCGACGTTCCGACTCCGCAGAGCAGGCCGGGCCAACCGGTCGGCTTACTTGAAAGCGTCCTTGACGTTCTCGCCGGCCTTCTTGGCGTGCGCCTTGGTCTGGTCGGCCTGACCCTCGGCTTCGAGCTTGTCGTTGTCGGTGGCCTTGCCGATGGCCTCCTTGGCCTTGCCGGCGATGTCCTGAGCGGCGTTCTTGATCTTGTCGTCGAGTCCCATGGCGGGCTCCCTTCTGTGTTCGTCCTCCCCTGCGGGGCGACGGGTGGTCGGATTCACTGCGCAACGATTCACTGAGCAGTGAGTGATGGGTTGTCGCTAGTTCAGCCGTCGCTGGTCGTGCGCGAGGCGAGCACGCAGACCCGAATGCAACGAGATGTAGGTGGTCGGCCGCTGGCCGGTGAGCACACCGAGGTTCTCGACGAGCCGTTCCGCCGTCTGCGCCACCGCCAGTGGCGACGTGTTCTGTCGGGGCGTGATGCTGAGGTGCAGCACCGGCTCGCGACGGACGTCGCCGGTCGAGACGCGGGCGCTCAAGATCTCATCGCGGTCGGCGAGCGCATTCTTCAGCGCGTCGGCGGCGAAGCCCTCGGTCACGGTGATGCGTCCGAGGTCGTCGGCCGACCCGATCGCCCGCAGCGGCGTCTTGCGGCGACCGTGGATGCTGCGCACCACGAGCACGATCAGCAGGGCGATGAACAGCACGAGGGCGGCCAGCAGGCCGATCGCGACCCAGGTGAGGTTCGTGCCGGCGATCACGGTGGCATCCCACGCCGACGTCACCCAACTCTCGAAGCCCGAGCCCGCCGACTGCCAGACGTCGGCGGCCGCCGGCCAGACGGCGCTGGCGATCACCGACGCACCGATGGCGAGAAGGATCACGCCGAGCACGAAGAGGATGGTCCGGTTCACGGCGCGGTTCGTGTTGTTCATGTCAGCTCCTTCCCTCGTTGTCGTCGTCGATCCGGGGCCGGTCGATGCGCACCGAGGTACGCGTGCGTCCGGACAGCTGGTACGACTGCAGCTCGGACTCGACGATCCGGCGAACATCGGCGTCGTCGACGGGAACACCCACCGCGGGGCTCACCGCCACATCGACCGACCGGTGACCGACGCCGACGCGCACCTGGTCGCGCGGCAGCCCCGTCTCGTCGCTGACCCGCTGGGCGAGTGCCGAGGCGATCACGCCGTTGTCGGCGACGACCGCGTGGTCACCGAGCACGAGCTGTCGCTTGGGCAGACGTCCCGGTGCGACCGCGAGCACGATCAGCACGACGGCGAGCAGCACGATGACGACGCCGACGGCGATGCGGATGCCGGTGGGCACCTCGGTCGGCAGACCGACGACCCAGCCGAGCGACGCTGCCGGCCCGAGCAGCAGCGCGGGCTGGCCCAGCAGGCTCAGCACGATCTCGACCGCCACGTAGACGAGGGCCAGGATCACGAGAACAGCGGAGACGATCATCGCCACGGTGCGCGGCGAGTGCGTCTCGCGCCGCACGACACGCTGCAGCACGGGGCGGCGCAGGGCGGGGCTCGTCATCTCACTCTCCTCTTGACGGGTGTGGTTGCTCCGGTGATGGTGATGTCGACCCGGGTGACGGGTCGGCCGAGGACGGTCGCGAGGCGGTCTTGCAGCAGGCGCTGCATCCGTTGCGCCGCGTCGACGACCGGGCCGGCAGCGCGCACCGCCTCGGTGTCGTCGAGCGAGGGCACCGGCATGGGGGCCTTCACCCGGACGGCGACACCGCCCCGGTGGTCCACCGCGGTCGCCGAAACCGATCCGACGTCGACGCCGATCACCTGTGCGGCGATCTGCTCCGACACCTTGCGGACGACGCGCTCGCGCACCTCGATCCGCCCGGCGACCTCGGGCGGCACCCCGGCGGCGGTGGGGGAACCGCCACCGGGGTGGATGGCGTGCGCCGTGCTCATGACGACGTGCGCCGTCCCGTGAGCACGTCCGCAAGTCCTCGGACGTCGAGCTTGCCCGACGCGATGCGACCGATCACCGCGCCGATCGCCATGAAGAGTGCGACCAGGAGGAATCCCCAGAAGCCGAACAGCAGGGCTGCCGCGGCGAGAATCGCTCCGATCAGCGCACCGGTCGCTGTGGCGCTCATGCGACTCGCGACTCCGACTCGGCGTCGTCGTCGTCTCCGCCGTCGATGTGCACGTCGTTGACCTCGACGTTGACCTCGACGACCTCGAGTCCGACCAGACGGCTGATGGCACCGGCGACGGCGGCGCGAACGTTGCTCGCAACCTCCTGGATGGGTGCCGGGTAGGCGACGACGATCGTCAGGTCGGCGGCGGCCTGCGTCTCGCCGACCTCGACCTTGACGCCCTGCGACAGGTCGGTCGCGTTGACGGCGTCGCGGATCGCGCCGAACGCGCGTGCGCCGCCGCCACCGAGAGCGTAGACGCCGGCGACCTCGCGAGCCGCGATGCCGGCGACCTTCGCCACGACGCTGTCGGCGATCGTGGTCTTGCCCGCGGCGTCGGTGTCAGCCGGGATGCGCGACGACGAGAACGAGCGGTCGACGCGGGGAGCGGCGGCCTTCGGGGTCTCGGCGGTCTTCGGGGCCACGTTCTCCGAACCTGCGGGGGTGGTGTTCTTCTGCTCCTCGGCCATGACGGTTCCTTTCAATAGCTGTCTCGGCGTTCCGATGCAAGCTCTCGGAGCCCGAATCGGCGAGCGTTACGTTCGCTCTACAGATAAGAGGGCGGGCCATCCGGATTCGTCACAAAAAAGTTCGGAAGAATTTCGGAAGGTCGATGAGCAGCCGCAATCACGCGTCGAACGACGACCTCCACGACGCACCCGACGGCATCCTCGCCTCGCGGGCGACGGACGGCGACGCCGACGCGTTCGACGAGCTGCTGCATCGCCACACGCCGCTCGTACGCGCCTACGTGTACCGGATCGTCGGCACCCTTTCCGAGACCGACGATGTCGTGCAGGAGGCCTTCCTGTCGGCGTGGCGCCAGCTGTCCACTCTGCGCGACCCGTCGGCCGTCAAGGCTTGGCTCATGCGCATCGCGAGCCGCGAGGCGTACGCGCACGTGAAGAAGCGCCCCTCGCATGCCACACTGGACGGATTCGACAAGCCGGGTGGCGCCGACCTCCTTCCCGAGGCGGTGGCGATCCGAAACGCTCAGCTGCATGCTCTCTCTCGTGCACTGGACGCTCTGCCCGAAGCTCAACGCCGCTGCTGGCTGCTCCGCGAAGTCGGAGAACTCAGCTACACCGAGATCGCAGAAGAAATGAATCTTCCCGTCACCACTGTCAGAGGCAACCTCTCCCGCGCTCGTGCGAGCATCACCATCCAGATGGAGGGATGGCGATGACCGGCGATGGGACCGCTCTCGACTGCGGCAAGACGATCGACGAGATCAGCGATTATCTCGAGAGCGGGCGCTCACCGTACGACCCCGAGATCGAGACGTGTCCCGACTGCCTCAACGCCCTCGAGGCGCTCTCGCGGGCGGGTCGCCTATCGCGGGAACTGATCGCAGCGGATGCCGCGAGCATGCCGCATCCGTCCGACAACTGGTTCCGCGGCGTCATGGACGCCGTCCGCGCCGAGCTGCGCGCCGGCCGGTCGATCCCGCTGTCGCATCCTGACCCGCGCGTCAGCATCAGCGTCACTGAAGGCGCCGTTCAGTCGCTGATCCGCGCGAGCGGCGACGCCGTCGACGGCGTCTACATCGGGCATTCGTCGATCGTCGGCGACGTCGAGCAGCCGGGCGCGCCGATCTCGATCGACGTCACCGCGTCGGTCGCCTGGGGCGAGCCGCTGCCGTCGGCGGCGACGACCGTCCGTCGCGCCGTCGCCGACGCACTCGCGCGTCACACCGAGCTCAACGTCATCGCCATCGACGTCACGGTCGAAGACCTGCACCGCCCCTTCTCGCCCGGTCCGTCTCCATCCGAGGACATCGCATGATCGACTCCGCCGTCCCCGCTGTGCCCGCCCTCGTCCCCGGTGTCGCCGCGGTCCACGATCCCCGGCCGCCGCTGTCGCGCGTGCTGACCGGCATCGCGCCGGTGCTCGGCGATGTGGCCTACGACCCCGACTCGGGCATCATGATCGCCGCCTCGTCCGAGGCGGTCACGGCATCAGCCGCCATCGCCACGAGCGGCTCGGCCCCGTCGCCCGAGACGGCGCGCACCGTCGCCGACGCCCTGCTCTCACGGCATCCCGAGGCGACTCGCGTCACCGTTCAGGTTCGGCGCATCGCCCTCGGCTGACCCCTTGCCGAGTCGTGCCCGTGTCGGATGGTTCACGCCCCGCCGGTCACTGCCGGTAGGCGCGGGCGATCGCCCCGAGCTGTGCTCTCGAGAGGGCTCCGACGTTGCGCAGAGCACGATAGATGTGGTTCTCGACCGTCCGCACACTCAACACGAGTCGCGCTGCGATCTCGGCGTTGCTCAGCCCGTCGGCGACGAGGTCGGCGATCGCACGCTCGCGCGATGACAGTCTCACCGCGGCCGAGCCGATGAGCATCGCATGCCATTCGTCGGGTTCATCCGAACTCAGCGCCTCGCCCGCCCGCCGCGCGGCATCTTCGAGGGCCACGTCACCTTCGGCACGGGCGCGCCGGACCGCGAGCGCGTAAGCCGAGATCGCGCGTCCCGTCCAGCCGTACTCGGCGAGCGCATCAGCAGCGTGCATCAGCTCGACCCCGGTACCCGCCGCGCGCAGTCTCACGTACTCGGCCCACAGTTGGATCGCGGGTGATTGCATGACCGCGACCGCGTCGGCGAGGGCCGCGAACCGCTCGACATCGAACGACACCTCGAGCGAGGCCAGCGCACTCAGACCTGCACCGACGACGAATCCGCGCGCCTGCGCGTCGATCGCCGCATCCCACATGAGCGCGGCGGCAGCGACGTCGTCACCGGCTTCGAGAAGCAGATGCGCGCGAGGCCAATTGAGGCTCGCGCCGGGCAACGGTCCCGTCGGAGCCCGGCCCGCCCGAGCGAGCTCCTCGAGCCCGTCGGCGAACTCACGGGGTGCGAGATCGCTCGCCGCCGTCAAGCTGAGCACGGCCAGATACGACGTCTGCGGAAAATGGGCGGGAGCGCTGGTCGCGCGCAGGTTCTCGGCCAGCACCTGAAGCGTGCCCTGACGCCCCTGTCCGAAGAGCATGAGCGCGCCGAGGTGCAGGTAATCGGTGAGCGCCTGCGAGTCCAGCTCGTCGCGCGCCCGGCGCAGCCCCGTCTCGACGCGCTGATCGGCGGCCTCATGCAGGCCGCGTCCGAAGTCGACGTACCCGCGCGTGAGGTCGGCTCGGTGCGCCTGTTCGGACGTCAGCGCCACCGGCAGGTCGTCGAGGATGGTGATGGCCTCGTCGCCGCGGCCCGACCAGAGCGAGATCTCGGCGCGCACGACCGCCAGCTCCGCCCGCACCTCGTCAGGCAGCGCGGGGTCGTCAGCGAGCTGCTCGACGGCGCCGGACGGGATGCGGTCGAGCGAGGTGCACAGTTCGGCCCGCGCCGCATCCAACAGCCGCGCGTAGTCTCCGAGGCCGGTCGCATCGTCGAGCAGGGCGAGAGCGCGCTCGAGTCGACCTTCGACGTGGGCGATCCACCGCGCGCGCCAGATGCGCACAGCGGCGCGTGAGCGCTCGGCACTCGCACCGGACGTCTCGGCGAGGCCTTCGGCACGCTGTTCCGCGAGCTGTTCGGCGATGTCGAGCATCTCGGCCACGCGGCGGCGGTCGGCCAGGGCGCGGTTGAGCGCATCGAGGAGCGCCAGCGCGGTCTCGAGCGAGGGGTGCTCGTCCCAATCCGCCTCGGCCATGGCGAGCTCGTTCGACCGGCGTTCGGCGATCAGTCGTGGCAGCACGGGATCGGAGACCGTCTGCCAGCCCGCTCGCGGTCGCGGCGCAGCCGTCGCGACCGGCAACGACGCCGCACGCAGCGTTTCGCGAGCGGCGAATGCCTGGATGCCGTGACTGACGTCTCGGAATCGTTCGATCAGCAGCGGCGGGTGCAACGAGATCCACGGCGCCGCGCTGCGGTTGTAGCCCTGGATGAGCCCGCGCTGCTCGAGTCGCGACAGCGTGTCTATCGACGCGATGCGTGCCGCAGCTCGAGCGTCGATGGTTCCGGCGAGCGCGAGCGCGGATAGCGCCGCGATCTCGTCGGGCGTCGAATGCGCGAGATGGCGGTCGGTCACGCCTCCCAGCGACTGCCGCCAGAGCCGCCCCGGCCGCACCGGCGCGGTGAGCGAGGGATCGATGGTGCCGGTAGCGAGACCCAGCTCGATCATCGCCACCGCCGTGCCGATGTGACCGCCCGATTTGCTGAAGACCCGTCGCGCGAGATCATCGTGCAGCGAGCTGCCGAATCGCGTCTCGAGCACCCTGCGCAGTTCGGCGAAGCCGAGGTCGGGCATCGCCAGGCCCGCCACCAAAGCAGATCGACCGAGCAGGTCGCGTCCTCGGCGGGGCCGGAGATCTTCGCGATCGTGCACCGAGACGACGGGGACGAGTCGCTCGAGACGTACCAGACGCAGTTCGAGCCACTCCGACTCGTCGAGCGCGTCGGCGTCGTCGATGAGGATCGCCGCCTGCCGTGCACCGACGACATCGAGGACCGACGCCCGGGGGATGGTTCGCGGGAGGTTCGCGCCGCGCTGCATGCGATCGATCGCGCGACCGATCGCGTTCCGGTCGCCCGGCACGGCCCGCAGTGTCAGCACATGCCACCCGTCGTCGGCGAGGCGGGTGCCGAGCTGATCGAGAAGGGTCGAGCGGCCCGAGCCGCGCATTCCGACCACCTCGACATCGATGCCGCGTCGCAACTGCGCGGTGAGCGATTCGATGACCTGACCGTGCTCGTACTGCTCTGGTCGCGCTCCGCTCATGTCGCGCCGCTCCTCTCCCGGGGCTGCCCGCACCCGTCCTCCGTCGCGATCCCGGTTCCGGCCGCGGCGCCATCCTGACTCGATACCCGGTACTCACTGTTCCCGTATGTTCGCACGGCCCCGAGCCGGGGACGGCACGCAATCGACACATCCGGCAGCTCGGCGCCGGATGCGGCACTGCATTCTCTCGTGCCGCTACTCAGCGCTCGGCAGATGCCGCGTCGACAGCCCCGAACCCGCCGACCATGGTCGAACACCGCCGAGCGCAAACTGGGGCGCCTCGCGTGGTCGGAAGGGGTATGGCCGATGGCCGCACGACGCAGTGACAATCTCGCGCCGGAACGACGGGTCCGACGAACGCGCTGCAGCAGGGTGCGCACGATCGCTCTGAGCGCGGGCGCTGCAGCGATCGCACTCACAGCGAGCTTCATCGTGGCCGCTCCCGCCACGGCTGCAACGAGCCTCGTCGTCGACAGCCTCGCCTTCGGCGTCGCCGACAGCGTGCCGGGCGACGGGGTATGCCTCACCGCCGCCGGCACCTGCACGCTGCGCGCGGCCCTCGAAGAGTCCAATGCACTCAACGCCCCGACGGGCGAGGTCACCGTCACGGTCGCCGACGGTCTCGTGGGCAACATCACGCCCACGGCTGCCGGCTGGATGACCTCCGAGCGCACATCCGACCTCGACGTCGGCGCGTACTTCGCCGTAACCGCCCCGGTCGAGATCGACCTCGACAACCGGGTGACTGTCACGTACTCGGGCGACGCGTACAGCGCCACGGCGTTCTACCTGAACGGCCCCGACATCGTCTTGCGAAATGCCTCTCAGATTGTCAGCAGCGAGTCCTCATTCGTCGTCGGCCCCCTCGCCGACGGCGTCACCCTGCAGGGCGGCAGTACGTCGTCCACCTCGTCGTACGCTTCTGAGCGCTTCATGCTGATCCGCGAGGGAGCGAGCAACGTCACCGTTCGCGACTATCGACTGAAGGGGTTCTGGGACGATCTCACCGTCGGCGGCCTGTTCGTCATCAACGCGCGGTCTCCGTACACACCGATCCGCAATGTCGAGATCGATGGGGTGCACATCGACAACACGACGACGAGCACGACCTGCAACGCGAGCAGCGGCGCGGGCTGCGTCGCCAACATCACAACGATCTACCCGAACAACGCGAACGCCGTCGTCGACGGCTTCTCGTTCCACGACTCCACTGTCGACGGGCTTTCGACGCAGCGCGCGTTCTCGTTCGCGAACCCGCAGATCTCGTCGATCGACATCTCGAACAACTCCTTCATCAACGTGCGCGGCACGTCCGACGCCTTCATCACCCTGCCGAACCGGGTTCTGGGCGGCACCAACCTCATCGAGGGCAACACGTTCGTGCGCGCGACGACCGGCACGACCCGGGCGATCGCGTGGGACGGCCAGCAGGCGGCCGCCGCGGCAGGCGAGCTGCGCATCGCCGACAACTTCTTCGACGGCTTCACCGCCGTGAGCATCGACCTGACGCGAACGGGCGACGTGGCCGTCGAACAGAACACGTTCGGATCCCGCAGTGCCAGCCGTGCGCAGCCGGGCACCGCCGAAGAGACCTCCGACGGCCAGGTCATGCTCGATAACCGTGGAACCAATGCCAACGGCGGCGTGGCTACCTGGTACCCCACCGGGGCCGCCGTCCAGAACGGCCAGCCTGCGACAGGGCTCGTAAACGCCGTGAGCCCGCTCGCAACCGGCACCGCCTCGTGCCTGGCGACGGTCACGGTACAGCGCCCCACGACCGGGGTGCTGCCGAGCTCGCCGACCAATGTCGATGTCTACTGGACCGCCGACGACACCGCCGATGTCTACCTCGGACGCGCGCAGGTCACCGCTCCGACGGCGAGCCTCTCCGTCAGTCTGCCGACGGCGGCTCAGCTGCAGCCGACGACGACTCCCGGCTCGACGCAGCAGGTCTCGATCGTCGACGCAGCGACCGGCCAGGCGGGCGGCTACCTGCGGGTGCAGACCGTCGCCGACGACGGACGATCGTCGCAGTACTCGCGCATGGTGGCGCTCAGCGGAAGCTGCGCCCCGGCGCTCGAACTGAGCCACGGCTCGGCCCAGAACGACCCCACGCGCCAGCGCAATGTGCATTTCGTGCTCAGTTCGAGCGTCGCGCTCGATCCCGCCTCGGTGACCGCCGACGACATCTCGGTCTCGGCGACCGCCACGGCCGCGACCACGGATGCCGCGCGCATCAACCCTCGGGTCGTGTCGGTGACCGCGATCGCGTCGAGCCTGGGCCGCGAGTACGACGTGATCGTGGCCGTCGACGACTCGGCCGACGTCACCGTCGCCGTGGCCGCCGACACCGTGGTGAGCGCGGGTGGACTCGCGAACCCCGACGCGGCGACCAGCGACGACCCCACCGTCACCTTCATCAATCCGGTCATCCTCGAGACCCCCCGGATCTCCGTCGTGATGGGCGAGCCGGCAGGCCGCACCTATGCTCTGAGCCTGCATCCCGGCGCACCCGTCCCCGCGGCGCAGATGACCCTCGAACTGAGCGTCGATCAGGCGGGGATCGACCACGGAGTCTCGTACTCACCCGCATCACCGCGCATCGGGGACGCCTCGATGGTCACCGACGAGATCACCGTGACCGCGGCTGCCGGCGACGTCGCAGCCGGCACCCCGGCGGTCATCTCGCACACCCTCGTCTCGGACGACCCGAACTACGCGGGCCTGGTGGTACCACCGCTCACCGTGAGGCTGTTCGCCACCGATCCTGCGCTGCAGATCACCAAGACGGTCTATCTCGACGTCGCCGACTCGTCGACCCCCGACCAGGTGATCGCCACGGGAACCCTCGCCCCCTCAGGGGGTCGCCTGGCCGACGGGCAGACGGTGTGCTTCGTCTACACCGTGTCCAACGTCTCGCGCGACGACTGGGCGACCTCGCTGACCGACGTCGTCGTCACCGACACCGACGAGCGCCTGGGCGTCGACGGCGTCATCGGCACGGTCGCATCCCTCCCGATCGGCGAGAGCGCGCTGCTGTCGTCGTGCGGCTCGCTCGTCCCGGTCGACACCTCAGCCGACTCGGTGACCCCGTGAACACGGCCGGCACACCGCTCGACACACGTCGCGCACACCGTTCCACGAACGCCCGCCCTCGCCGCCGCGTCGTCACCACCGGAATCGTCGCCCTGAGCGCCGTCCTCGCCACCTCGTTCGCCGCCGCCAGCGCCGCCCTCGCCCTCTGGGGTACGCAGGCTCCCGCCGCGGGCGGCGTCGTCACGGCGGGAGACCTCGACGTGTCCATCGGCGCGGCCACGTGGGCTCAGACGACTCCGGGCGTCGCGGTCCCGGCATCCGGCTCGCTCACCGCAGACCCGATCACCGTCACGACGATGCCGGGCGACACCCTCGAACTGCGCATCCCGATCTCCATCGATCTAGCGGGTGACAACCTCGCCGCCGAGCTGACCGTCACCCCCGGCGCCGGCGCGACCGCCGACATCGCGGCGGGCGAGATCGACGCCGCGTACCGCGTCGAGGACGAGCGCGGTGCGACCATCGCACCTCAGGACGGCGCCGCCGCTTTGGGCGACGCCGTCACCGTAGTCGGTCTCGACGGGGCGGGCGGCACCCCGTCGACGGTGTCGCTGACCATCGTCGTGAGCGTTTCGGTCATCGGTGACTACCACTGGTCGAACGAGCCCGGCGTCGATCTCTCGGAGTGGTCGCTCGATCGCTTCGACGTATCGCTCGATCAGGTCCGCACGGGCGAAGGCTTCGTCGCCGAGGGCGCGTCGTGACCGCCGCCGGGGCCGACAGCAGCGCGCGGCGAGGCAGATCGAGCCGATCGATCGCCGTCGCGGCGGTCTGTGCGGGCATCGCGGCTCTCACGGGTGTCGGCGCCGCCCACGCCCTGTGGAGCGCCGACGCGCATCTCGAGGTCGGCGCTGCTCGTGTCGGCGGGGTCTTCTTCGCCGCAGCGGCCTCGCCCGACGGCACTCCCGCGGTCTCGGTCGGGGGTGAGGCGGTCGACGTGGTCCTGCCGGGCTCGGTCGTCGCCGAGGCGCTCGACGCCGACAACGTCGGTCAGACGATCTTCTGGCGGTTCGACGCCCGCGGCGCGGCCGACGGCATCGCGGGGCTCGACTACGACGTCTCGGTGGCCTCGCAGGGCACAGGAACAGACGCCCACGACCTCGCCGACGGTTACGCACAGACCGGTACGGTGCTCGCAGGCTCGACGCTGAAGGTCTACCGCGCCGCCGGCGGCGACTGCAGCACGATTCCCGAGACGGCAACGGATGCCGGTGACCGCAACGTCCACGTGTTCGATGCGGACGGCGTGACCCTGCAGACGGCCGGCTCGAATCCCGATTCGACCGAGATCGTGCAGCAGTGGTGCGTCGCGCTCCGCTGGAACGAGACCCCCGACGGAACGTACGCCAACGGTGTCACCGCGTCCGCCACGGCGGAGGACGGACGTCAGAGCCTCGCCATCGCGAGATGGACGACGTCGGTGCAGTTCCTCCCTTCGCTTCCGCCGATCGGCACCTACATCAACGGCGCCGTCGCGGAGGGAATCGCCGACGACGGGTCGACGGCCCGCGACGACACCGCGTGGCAGGCAGGGCTCTACCCCGACGGATCGAACGAACCCGACATCGTCATCACGCTCGATCCCGCCGTCACCAGCGTCGTCACCGACGTCGGTCCCGCGGTCGCGCCGCCCGCTTGACCCGCACCATCCAATCCCTCCAACCCATCCGACCCACCAATCCACCGAAAGAGAGAACACCATGACCTCCATCCCGAACGAGACGGTGATCGTCGTCGCCGAAGAGCGCAAGCGTCGTTCCGGCGCCCTGTGGATCGCTGCGGGCGCAGCGCTCCTGCTCACCGGCGGCTCGACCTTCGCGCTCTGGTCCGCCGGCGACACCTTCACCGGCGGCTCGATCACGGCCGGCGACCTCGACCTCACCACATCGGCCGCGACGACGTTCTGGGACGTCTCGAACGACCGTGTCGACGCGACCGCCGCCGTCACCGGCACCGATGGCGTGCAGCTCGGACACGCGATCTCGTCGATCTCCGACTGGCGGATCGTTCCGGGCGACAAGGTCGCGGCATCCTTCACCGCTACCGTCACCCTCGAGGGAGACAACCTCGTCGCTCGCGTCGGGCTCGATGGCCTCGACGACATCACCCAGACGATCTCGGGCACGAACTACAGCTACGAGGTCTACTACGGGGGCTCGCCCGTCGTGACCGAGACGGCACTGCCGACCACGGCCGACGCCCCGCTGCTCTACCTGTCGGCTCCCGGAGCAGGCCAGGCCGCCGGGTCGGAGGATGCGACCGGCGGCGTGCTCGGCGCCACGGGCACGGCGACCGACGGCGTCACCGCGCAGACGACGGTGTTCGAACTGCCCGCGACGACCGCCGAGGTCACCGTGGTCGTGTACGCGTCGTTCTACGACGACCTGGACGGCGACTTCCGCTACCAGAGCACTGACACGACCGTCACCGAGCGCGTCGACGTCACGGCGGCCGACACCCTGGCCGACCTCAATCTGTCACTGAACCAGGTGCGCGACACCGGCGCCCAGTTCAGCTGACATCGGGCGTTTGCCCGAGCGTGCCCGCCGCGCCCCTCGGCGGGCACGCACCCCTCCCACCCCTGATCGGAGCACCGTGACTCGAACGACATCGGTTCGCCTGCGCCGGAGTGCCCGACACTCCTCGCCCTGGCGGATCGCTGCGCGGGCAGCGGGGCTCTCGCTGGGCATCGTCGTCGTCGTCGTCGCGCTCGCCATCGGTGTCGTCCCGCGGCTGTGGGGCGGCACCTCGCTGACCGTGCTCAGCGGCTCGATGGAGCCCGTCTTCTCGCCGGGTGACGTGTTGGCCGTGCGCGGCACCGAAGGCGTCGACCTCTGCTCTGCCGTCTCGATCGGCGACATCGTCACCTTCCTGCCCTATCCGGACGAGCCCACCCTCGTCACCCATCGCGTCGTGGCCAAGTCGATCGGCGAATACGACGACGGCACGGAATGCCGCTTCGTCACGCAGGGCGACGCGAACCCGGTCGCCGACGACGAGATCTCGCCGCGGCAGATCCGCGGCCTGTTGCTGTGGGGCGTGCCGGGTCTGGGCTGGGCACGCCAATGGATCGGCGACAACCTGCAGCTCGCCGTGATCGCCGTCGGGGCGGTCATCGTGCTCTACGGCGGCTGGCGTGCCTTCGATACGCCGCGGCGACGGGTCGTCCACCTACCGTTCGAGCATCTCGACGTCCCGCCCTCTGCGCTCCCCGCGGCGCACGACCGGCCCGCAGAGTCCCACGGTGACACCCGCGGCGGCTCCCCCACCCGAACCGCCACCCGCACCGAAACCAACACTCCCCCGTCGTCAGCGCACCGGAAAGAGAACTGACCGTGGCCCCATCCACTCGCGAGCGCCCCACCCCGCCGGCGATGCCCACGGTCGTCACCGTCACCCTCGGCATGTCACGCGGCGCCGGAGCGATGTCCTGGCTCGCAGCCATCGCGATCGCCGCGCTCGCCATCGCCCTGTTGTGCGCCGCCGGATCGACTCCCGTTGTCGGCGCCGCCGGCCGAGGCATCGTCTCCGACGTGGTCGCGCGGCTCACCCCGTCGGCGCAGTCTGCGGCAGCGACCGTGGGCGGCGTCGGCTCGGCGGCCGCCACGGGTCCGGCCGGATCCGATCCCGATGACGCCGTCGACGCGGCTTGGGACGGCCCGGCCGTTCATCTCGACTGGTCGGGTGACGGCTACGCGCGCGCCGAGGCGTCGTTCGTCGGCGATCGCGTCGCCTCGCCCGGCGACCGGGTCGAGCGCACCCTCAACGTCGTCAATGCCGGTCCTTCCGCGTCGGTGATGACCGTCTCGCTCGACGCCGCGACGATCGTCCCCGACGCGACGCGCAACGCGATGCTCGGCGACGACATCGAACTGTTCTGGCGCGTCGGCGACCTCAGCGGGCAGCAGCCCTTCTCCGCCTTCGCCGCGCAGGGCACGACGGTGCTCGCCGAGCTGGCGACCGACCGCGGCGCCACGGTCCCCATCACCCTCGGCTTCACCATGCCCGTCGACGTCGAGGGGTCTCGCGCCGAATCGGCGACATCGACCGAGCTGGTCTTCGATCTCGCTGTCGCGCTTCGCGGAGAGACTGCGCAGAGCGCGCTACCGGCCACGGGCGGCGCCGTACCCATCCCGCTGATCGCGGCCGGCTCGCTCATCGCGGCGCTCGGCACCGCTTTCATCGTCGTCGCGGCGCGGCGACGCCGTCGTGACGACACGCAGTCCGTCAGGCCCTGATCAGCTCCGGATCTGTACACGAATTCGACACATCGCCCCCCCAGGGCACGCCGTTCATCAGGGCACGCGTTTGAGCCACTCGTCGGTGGCGAACTTCGACTCGACCAGCGCCTCGGCTTCGGCGTATTCCTCGGCGCTGATCGTGCCGGGCGTGGCCGCGTATCGCTTCGAGAAGACCTCGATGAACCGGTCGATGATGGCCGCGCGGGGCAGACCGGTCTGGCTGCGCAGCGGGTCGACGCGCTTGGCGGCAGAGACCGTGCCCTTGTCGCTCAGCTTCTCGCGTCCGATGCGCAGCACCTCGGTCAGCACCTGGCCGTCCATGTCGTAGCTGAGCGTCGCGTGGTGCAGCACGCCGCCTCCGGCGAGACGCTTCTGCGCGGCCCCGCCGATCTTGCCCGTCGGCGACGCGATGTCGTTCAACGGCTGATAGGTGGCCTCGATGCCGAGCGAGCGCAGGGCCTCGAGAACCCAGTCGTCGAGGAACGCGTACGAGTCGGCGAACGTCATTCCCGAGACGAGGGATGCCGGCACGTACAGCGAATACGTCACGATCGACCCCGCGGCCATGAGCATCGCCCCGCCGCCCGAGATGCGCCGGACGACGTCGAAGCCGTGCTTGCGCGCCCCCTCGGGGTCGATCTCGTTGCGGTAGGACTGGAACGATCCGATGACGACCGCGGACTCGTCCCACTCCCAGATGCGCAGGGTCGGGTTGCGGCGACCGTCGCCGACCCGAGTCGTCAGCACCTCGTCGAGGGCGAGGTTCATCGC
>JAAIGE0100295178.1_pt1 | contig 15528 bp, 11 predicted proteins | sample 6487951 | NCBI WGS metagenome assembly JAAIGE01 (sample SAMN13974128, study PRJNA590717) | phyllosphere metagenome | biome: tomato field; feature: multiple bacterial spot infested tomato fields; material: tomato leaves; isolation source: leaves from tomato fields | host: Solanum lycopersicum ... | reverse complement strand
GGCTGATGGCAAGGGGCCCACCCGCATGCTGGCGCAGCGAGAGGCCGGGCACAGAAGGTATCGCCCTTCGGCTGTTCTATGATGCGGCGGCGCTCGGGGATTGCTGAGGGACTCTGAAAGTCCCGCAATTCGCGCTGGCCTGCTCGCGCTGATGCGCCATTCTCCAATTCGCCGAGGAGGCGAAGGAGGGGCGCCAAGAGTTGGCTTGACTCGTTCTCATACAACCTCCAAGACATAGATGCGCAAAGCGTGAAAACATGCACAAGGAAATAAGTGGTTCGGCGAACTGCCTGGCTCCCGGTGTCCAGGTTGGTGAATACCGGCTGAGCGATGTCATTGGAGAGGGCGGCTTCGGCATCGTCTACCGGGCCAGAGACCTGAGCCTTGATCGCATCGTTGCCATCAAGGAGTACATGCCATCGACGTTGGCGGGCCGCAAGGAATCCAATCAGATCCACGTCCGCTCCCAGCACCGCGGAGCTTTCGATGCGGGGCTGCGCAGTTTCATCAACGAAGCGCGGTTGCTGGCGAAGTTCTCGCATCCAGCGCTGGTGCATGTTTATCGCTTCTTCGAGGCGAACGGTACGGCATACATGGTCATGCAGTACTACGAAGGGCAGACTTTCCGGGCATTCTTGAATCAGCAGCCGAAAGCGATGGACGAGCAGTGGCTTTCGACCATCATTGCTCCGATCCTCGATGTGCTGGAGATGCTGCACGCGGCAGACTGCTACCACCGGGACATCGCGCCGGATAACATCTTCCTGCAGTCTTCGGGCATGCCCGTGCTGCTGGATTTTGGCGCGGCGCGGCGGATCATCGGAGACATGACCCAAGCTTTGACGATGGTCTTGAAGCCGGGGTTTGCGCCTATCGAACAATACGTTGACGACGGGGCCATGCCACAAGGGGCATGGACGGACATCTACCAGTTGGGCGCGTTGCTTTATCTGTCGATCACGGGCCGCCCGCCTGCGACGTCGGTAGCGCGGATGATCAACGATCCGGTATCGACCCTGGTGCCCGAAAACTGCCCAGGTTTCAGTGCCAGATTCCTCAATGGCGTGCACCATGCTCTGGCGATCAAGCCTCAGGATCGTCCGCAATCGATTGGCGATCTACGGCATCTTCTGGGGTTGAAGACGGTCACCTTGTCCTGGCCCAGTTCGGGTTTGATGGGCCTTGGCGGGGCCGACGATGGCGATCTGCCACCGGATGCTCCCGTGCACTTTCCGGCGGCGGTCGTCGCGCCGGTTTCATTGGTGGCACCTCAGCTTCCAGCAGAGGCGGCCGCGCCGGTCGCCACGCACTACGATGCGAGGAATAGCGCTGCGCTTGGCGAGGCGAACGCTTCCGGTGTTGCGGGTGTCGGCGCTGTACCACAGCAACGCACTCCAGCCGAATCCCAGCCTGCCAGGACCGCCAATGCGGCAGTCCCCGTGCCGCCATCGCCCTCTGCGGACACATCCGCCAAAGCGCCTTCCCGAAAGAGCAAGTCCCCTGTCAGTCAGCGAGGCGCTGCGGCGCCTTCGATGGCAACCAAACGCCCTGTATGGCTGATTCCTGCACTGGGCTTCGCTGCATTGGTTGTTGTTGCAGGCGGCGCGTGGTGGATTGCCAGCAGTGGCGAGTCCGCGAAGACGGCAGCCGTGGCACAGGAGGCGCAGGAGTCGGACCAGTGGATGCTGGCCGCCCGCATCAACACGCCCGATTCGTTGCGAACGTATTTGAGCCTTTTCCCTAATGGGGCTCACCGTGCGGAAGCGGAAGAGCGAATCGCTGCACTGACGGCGGCCTTGGCGCCCGCCTCCATCCCCTTGGCGCAGCAGGCACCGGCTTCAGCGCCCGTGATCGCCGCATCGGTACCTCCGGTGGTCGCGGAGGTTGCCCCGGCGAAGGTGCCACCCTTGCCCACGCCGCCGGCTTCGTCATCGTCGATGCCGATCGCTTTGCCACCGGCTGAAGAAGCGGTGCGATCGCCTGCGCAGGCAACCCGTACGGCAGATGCCGAGAACAAGGGCAAGATCATTTTGCGTGTCATGCCCTGGGGTAACGTGTCGGTCGACAGGGTGCCTGCAGGAACCACACCGCCATTGACTCAGTTGACCCTGTCCGAGGGGCTTCACCGCATCGATATCTCCAACCCGGTCGCGCCTACCGTGACACAGATGGTGCTGGTGAAAAAGGGCGAGTCGGTCGTTTTAACGCATAAATTCGAATGATGCATTTCAAGCCATTCGTTGCGCTTGGACGCGTTGCTTGTCTGGTGGCACTGGTTTATGCGCCTGTGCTGCACGCCGCTGCAGATTGCGAGGAAAAGCCTGCGCCAGCCAAATCTGAAACGGCCCCGGTCAACACCGGGCGGCAATACCTGGGTCAGGGCATAGCGCTGTTTGATGCCAAGGACTTTCAGACCGCCGAGCGAGCCTTCCAGTCGGCATTGTTTGCGGGCCTGCCGGATGGGCAGGAGCGGGCATCAGCGCACAAGTATTTGGCATTCATCTATTGCACGAATGGAGAAGGCAAGCGTTGCGAATCAGAATTCGACGCAGCGTTCGCGGTTCGTCCTTCGTTCCGGATCGATGGCTATGAACTCAACAACACGCCCTGGCGCGGCGCCTATTTTCGCTCGCAGGCGAGATGGGCTGCACGCTGCGGAAAACCCGTGCTGGATGCCTCCTCGGACACAGGAGCAACCGTGGGTGCCGTGCGTCCCGCGGATGCGGCAGTTGCAACTGCAACTGCTTTGCCTGCATCCCGCGCACCGGGTGCTTCGACGTCGAATTCCGTGCCGGTCAGCTCGCTGTTCAAGGCCGCCGAAAAGGATTCCGCGTTCAATGTCCGCATTCGACTGTCGCCCTGGGGTCACGTGCAAGTTGATGGCAAGGCGATGGGTGTGAGTCCTCCATTGACGCAGCTGAAGCTGCCTGCGGGCTCCCATTCGCTGGAGTTGTCTAATCCAGGCTTCGAAACCGTTAAGAAAGTGATCACGGTCATCGATGGTGAGACGTTCACCATCGAGCATGATTTTGATGCGAGGTAGCATGAAATACAGATTCCCTTTGATAGTTGGCCATTGCATGCTCGGCCTTTTGCTGACTGCGTGCCAGACGGCCCCTCAAGCCACGGCGACCCCTGGAGCGGATGGGACGACTCAGCAGCCTGCTGCGGCAGAGCCTGCCAAGCAAGATCCGGTGGCGGCCAAAGAGCAAGCTCTGGCGCGTGCCCTGGATGTCTACGCGGACGGTCGCTACGACGATGCGATTGCTTCGTTGACCCCTTTGATCGGCGCTCCTGAACTGCCACTGGCCTCCCAGGTGAAAGCGCTCAAGTTCATCGCTTTCAGCCACTGTGCGATGGGCCGGCTCAGGCAGTGCCGCCAGCATTTCGATCTGGCCCTCGAACAAGACCCCACCTTTCAGTTGACCGAGGCTGAGAAGGGGCACCCCGTGTGGGGCCGGGAGTTCAATGCGGCGCGCGCTGCGGCAGCCCGCGCAAAGCAACGCAGCAATCGAAAAGCCCCTTAAGCAAAGCGGATCAATCAGGCACTGTCCATGGATAAAGTCGAACTCAGAGTCGCTCAACAGTCCGATCTTCCCGTAGATCGGACCTGGTCTGCAGTTTTCGGCGTTGCCGGAGGCACCCTTGGCCGGGGAGGGCAGAACAAGCTGGTACTGCCTGACTCCGATGCCAGCGTGGCCCGTGTGCATGCGATGGTTCGCATGGAGTCCGATGCGGCCTACATTGCCAACCTGTGCGAGCGCCGCTCCATCACGGTGGCTGGACGGGAAGTGCGCTCTGGCGAAGAAGTGCCCTTGGCGATCGGTGACGAGGTGGTCATCGGCCCTTATCGCCTGTACGCCTTGCTGCCGGGACAGCCCCTGCCTGCACCGTCAACGCCCGTGCCCGTGCCGGCTGCAAGCATCGGCGCAGGCATGGCGTCGGTCGTACCTTCCCAGATCCAGGACGCAGCTCCGCAGGCTGCGGCGGACAACCTCTTGGGGGAAGTGCCATCGGAGGGTGACGCGGGCGACAGCAATCCTTTTGCCATCCTGGGCTTGGTCTCTGCTCCCACGCAGCAGACATCCGCAGAGGTTGATCCGCCGGCAATACCTGCGTTCATGGCAATGCCTCGCGACGAGGTGGCGCCCGTCGAGCCCATGCCGAGCGTGCTGGCTGAACCACCGATCTCTGACGCGAGCAGGGCAACCGACGCGCAGGTGCCTGTTGCGGCCGCAGTCGCACCTCCGGCCTCTCCCAACTCCGGGATTGCCACTGCGCCGCTGGCTTCCGGATGGGAGGATGCACCGCAGCCTCGGAGTGCGCCTTCAACTGCGCATCGCGCACTGGTCATTCCGGACGATTTCGATCTTTTCGCGCAGGACCCCCATAAGCAGGCGCAAAAGGGCGACCCCTGGGCCGGTGGTTTGCAGACCAAGAGCCTGACGGATGTCGCCAATCTTCGGCATGACGAAATGCTGAAAGCGTTGCCGATATCCGGTCGCTTCGAGCACCAAATGGACAACCCGGCCCACGCCGGCCTGCCGAAGGCACTGGAACCCCGCAACGAGTTGGATCCGTTGCGTTTGTTCCAGCAGGACCGTGAGTCGCCAGCCCTCCAAGACGCGGCGCCTGCCGTGCTTGGATGCGATCTGTCGCAGGCTTTCAGCATGCCAAAGAGTGCGATCGCTGGCAGCACCGTGCAAGAGCCGCTTCCTGTGGAGATGCTAGGGATTGAAGCCGTCAGTGTTGATGCGGCGGTGTCGTCTGCGACTGCCAAGCTGGCATCTGGCGAATTGGCGAGACCCGTGCCGATTGAGGCTGCGGTAGAGCCCATCACAGGTCTTCGCAAAGTGGAAGGGTTGAACCTGGACAGCTTCGGGGGAGTATTGCCTGCAGTGGATTCCGATTGGCTGCCTCCGGTCGAAGCGGTGCTGCCAGCTTTGGGGAACGCTGCGGCCCAGCCAGCGTCTTTGGATCGGCCCTTGCAACAACGGGACGAGAGCAAATCCCCAGTCGGTCTTTCCGCGCTGCCTTTGCCATCCAATCTGTCTGCACCTGCACCTGCACCTGCACCTGCACCTGCACCTGCACCTGCACCTGCACCTGCACCTGCACCTGCACCTGCACCTGCACCTGCACCTGCACCCGTTCCGTCTCCGGACTTTCCTGCACCGGCCACCTTGCCCGGCTTGGCAGCGTTGCCTCCTGCGGAGTTGAGCGCATTGGTCACTGCTTTTCTGGACGGCGCTGGCGTGCTGCCCAAAAAACTGGAGCCCACGCTCACGCCGGAATTCATGCGTTCTTTCGGCGAAGCTTTCCGGGTCGCGGTGCAGGGAACCATTGACCTGCTGGCCGCCCGTTCCGAGATCAAGCGGGAGTTTCGCGCGGGCGTGACCGTGATTGCTTCCGGTGCCAACAATCCATTGAAGTTCTTGCCCACCCCGGATGGCGTCATCATGCAAATGATCGGACAGAATTTTCCCGGGTTCATGCAGCCAGTGCCTGCCATGAAGGACGCTTATCAAGACCTGTGCGTCCACCAATTGGCGTTGATGGCAGGTATTCGAGCGGCCTATGCCGAAGCGCTTGCGCGTTTCGATCCGGTCGAGTTGGAAAAGCAGGCCGCCTCCATCGGCGGGATGCTTGGAAAGGTCTCGACGATCGGCCGCAAGGCGGCCTTGTGGGACGAATACAAGAAGAACTTCGATGCGATCCGCCGGGATGCTGAGGACGATCTCACCGCTTTCTCTGGCCAAGCCTTTCTGGAAGCCTACGAGAACGCGGAAGCTGCTGCAAAGGCCAAGTTGTGATTGCGCATGTTGTTGGCGATCAGTACCGGTTCCGTCTCACCGTGGCGTCGCTCTCGGAAAGGGGCTCGCGCGCAACCAATGATGATTTCCTGGGAATGGTGGATGTAGGCGGCAGAGGGTTTTGCTGTGCATTGGCCGATGGGGCTGGCGGCCACGGTCACGGCAGCTTGGCGGCGCGGCTGACGGTCAACGCCGTTCTGGATGGATTTCGCCATAACCCTCTGTTTGCTCCGGCAGGCTTGGCTTCGCTGATTTCGCTGGCAGAGCATACGGTCGCGGTGGAGCAACCGTTGTCGGTCTCCCGCAGGCATATGAGCGCCACGGTGGTGCTACTGTGCCTGGACCTGGCCAAGGGCCGCGCGCTATGGGCCCACTGGGGCGATTCACGCCTGTACTGGTTCAGGGACCAGCGCGTGCATCGGATGACGGAAGACCACAGCGTGGTGCAGCAGCTCCTCCACGCGGGGGTTTATCGCAACGAAGATCCCCGTGATTTGCCAAATCGAAGCGTTCTTGCCGGCGCCATTGGGGCGGAGTCTCAGATTCCTCCAACAGTGCTTTCCAAGGCCGTCGATCTGGTGGCAGGAGATGCCTTCCTGCTGTGCTCGGACGGGCTTTGGGAAGGCATTCATGAAGATGACATGGAAGAGGCGTTGCGCCTTAGCCAGAACCCGGAAGATTGGCTGGAGCACATGGAGACCACGCTTCGGGCCCAGGGAAAACCGCATCAGGACAACTTCAGTGCATTCGCCGTCTGGGTGTCGCCCAGCGAAGACGGGCTTTGAAACCAGTTCTACCAATAAAGGAATCGACGATGCTTGATCGGATTTATGGCTCGCGCCGTGCTGTGGTTGGAGGGGTCGTGGGGGCTGCCGTGCTGGGACTCGCCGGATGCGGTGTCATCAGTTCGATGAACCGTCCCCAAGAGGCCCCCACAGCTGTTCCGCCGGCTGTTTTTGAAGTGGTCGCCGATGCCAAGCTCAATCCGGATGTGCATGGATCGCCCAAGCCCATCTTGCTTCGGATGTACGAGTTGCGTGCCACGGCCGCGTTCGACAAGGCCAGCTTTTTGGACCTGCAAGAGAAAGACGAAGCGCAGTTGGCAAGCGACTTCGTGCGCCGGGAGGAGTTTCTGGTGGTACCGGGGGAACGGCGGGTTTTTGAGCGAAAAGGAAGTGCGGAGGTCCGTGCGTTTGCCTTTTTCGCAGGCTACCGTGACCTGGAGAAAAGCACTTGGCGCGCCACTGCGCCGGCACCCAATTCGGTGGAGATGCGCCGGCGTTGGTGGGGGCTGGGCGAGACCGAGCGTTTGAAGCCCGTGCGCTATCTGGTCACCGTTTCCCAGGATGCGGTCAAAGTTCAAATCCAAGAAAAAACGCAGTAACTATCATGGTCTGGCAGCGCAAGGTCGTATGGGCGGAGGGCATGTTCTTGCGCCCTCAGCATTTTCAGCAGCAAGATCGATTCACCGATTTTCTGGTGCAGGCACGTACGCTGCCCACGCAGTTCTTCTTCTGGGGGTTTTCGAGCCTCGTCCTGGACACGGAGCTTCTCGCGTTGGGCAAGATCGGCTTGATCTCTGCCGAAGGGGTGTTGCCGGACGGTACGCCTTTCAGCTTTCCCCACCACGACGAGCCCCCGCCTGCGTTGAGCATCGGCAAAGACGTCAAAGACACGGTCATTCATCTGGCTTTGCCGATGCGCAGGCGCATGGCTGCTGAAGTGTCTCTGGGATCCGAGCCGAGCGCACTCGTGCGCTACGCTGCAGAAGTGATCGAAGTGGCGGATTCCAACGACGTTGGAGCGCAGGCTGCCGAGGTGCAGGTCGGGCAGATCAAGCTCGCGCTGCGTGCATCGCACGACATTGCCGATGGCTGGGTCAGTCTGCCATTGGTGCAGGTGGTGGAGCGCCGCGCAGATGGCTCGCTGCTGTTGGATCCCACCTTCATACCCACGGTCGTCACCAATGCCGATATGTCCAACCTTGCGGTGTTCTGCCGTGAGCTGTTTGGCCTGCTGCGCCAGCGTGGCGCTGCGTTGGAGGAGCGCTTGACCCAGCCGGGGCGCGGCGGCGTGGGGGAGGTCGGCGATTTCCTGATGCTCCAGTTCCTGAACCGCTGGGAGCCGGCGGTGGAGCACTGGGTTCGGATCCGCGCCATCCATCCTGAGCGGCTGTTCGATGACCTGCTCAAAATGGCGGGCGAACTGGCCACCTTCACGCGCGACCAGCGGCGTCCTGCGCCCATGCCTGCCTATGACCATGACGATTTGCGAAGCTCTTTCCTGCCATTGATGCTGGAGCTGCGGCGTGGCTTGTCTTCAGTGCTGGAACAAAACGCCATCCAGATCGAACTGCAGGAACGCCAGTATGGCGTGCATGTCGCACTGATCCCGAGCACCGAACTCCTGACCAGTTGCGACTTCGTGCTGGCGGTCCATTCGCAGGCGACGGTGGAGTTTCTGCGGGCGCACTTTCCGACCCAGATCAAACTGGGCCCGGTGGAGCGCATTCGGGACTTGGTCAATCTGCATTTGCCTGGCGTCACTCTGCGGTCCCTGCCGGTCGCTCCCCGCGAAATTCCTTACCACGCCGGCTACTCGTATTTCGAGTTGGATACAGCGCACGACCTGTGGCGCCAACTTCAAAACTCCGGCGGCCTGGCCTTGCACGTCTCCGGCGAGTTTCCTGAACTGCAGCTTGAGATGTGGGCCATTCGCCGTTAAGAACCGATATGTCCATTCAAACCTCTGGCAATGTATTTGCCTTCGATACGGGCACTGGAGCCGCTGCGCCACGGGCCGGGACCACGGCACCTCACACCCCTGGCGGCGCGGTGCGCGAAACAGCGCTTCCGGATGTCGTCAGCGGGGGTAACCCCCTCGTGGCTGCCTCCAACACGCTGCTGAATCTGATCCCTCAGATCCGGGCCATGGCCACCAATGGCGACCCTGGTGGATTTCAGCAGTTTCTGCTGGAAAACATCCGGCAGTTCGAAAGCCGGGCCGGCAACACCGGCGTGCCGATGGAGACCATCATCGGTGCCCGGTACTGCATCTGCACGGCGATTGACGAAGCGGCGGCGCAGACCCCTTGGGGTGGCTCGGGTGTCTGGCCCAAGTACAGCCTGCTGGTCGCGTTGCACAACGAAACCTGGGGCGGTGAGAAGTTTTTCCAGTTGCTCTCCAAGCTGGTGCAGACGCCCAACCAGCACATCGATCTCATCGAGTTGATGTATTTCTGCCTGATGCTGGGTTTCGAAGGCCGGTACCACGTCGTCGAAAACGGCAAGAGCCAGTTGGAGAGCCTCAAGGCCCGTCTGCTTCAAGTCATCGAAGGGGCGAGGGGGGACCGCAGCGGTGCCTTGTCGCTGCATTGGCGTGGCGTTCAGCGAGCGGCGGTGCCGCCGTGGACCTTGATTCCCTTTTGGGTGGCGGCCGCACTGGCCTTGCTGATCGCGTTTTTGATCTTCCTCTGGTTCAACTACCGCCTCGCATCGCGGTCCGACGATCTGTTCGCATCAATCAACGGTATCCGGCTTCCGCAGGCCCCTGCCGTCATCGCCGCCGCGCCCAAGCCCAGGTTGCGCCAGTTCCTGGAGCCCGAAATTCGAGAGGGTCTGGTGGAGGTGAACGACCTGGCGGATCGAAGCATCATCATCCTGCGCGGCGATGGGTTGTTCGATGCCGGGGCCACGGTGGTCAAGCCTCGGTACGTCGGCGTGATCGAGCGCATTGCGGCTGCGTTGAACGAGGTGTCCGGGAAGGTCGTGGTCAATGGCTACACCGACAACTCTCCCATCCGCACCGCCCGGTTTCCTTCCAACTGGCATTTGTCCCAGGAGCGTGCGCAGGCTGTCACCACGATGCTGACGAAGAGCGTCTCCGATGGGCGCAGGTTGCATGCCGAAGGCCGTGCAGAAAGCGATCCGGTAGCGCCGAACACCACGCCGGAAGGCAGGGCGCTCAACCGCCGCGTGGAGATCGTTTTGCATGTTGCCCCGCAGACCCGTGACAGCGAGCTGCAACTCACCCCGGGTGCAAATCCCCAGGGCGGCGCCACCAATCAAAAATAAGCATGTTCCGCAAGATATTCGATTTCCTGTTCAACCGGTTCACGCTGGTCCTGCTGGGGCTGGTGCTCTTGAGCTTGGTCATCTGGTTCATCGGACCGCTCATTTACATCAAGCCATACCAACCCCTGGAAAGCCCTCAGGTCCGTGGCTGGTTGATCTTTGCGATCTTCGCGTTCTGGTTCTTGAAGCTTTTGGTCCAGTGGTGGCGTGCGAAGCAGATGAACGCTCGCCTGCTGTCCCAACTGGCCCGGTTCGGCACGGGTGACCGGCCGGCTGAAAAAGCCGGTCCAGGGGAAGAAGAAGTCGCAGAACTCGAAACCCGCTTCAAGGAAGCAATCAGCGTTTTGAGCAAGACGCGCTTTGGACAAACGGAACAAGGCTGGTTCGGACGGCTGAATCGCCGCTACATCTACCAGTTGCCCTGGTATCTGATCATCGGCTCGCCCGGCTCCGGCAAGACCACGGCGCTGGTCAATTCCGGTCTGGATTTTCCGCTGGAGGCGCAGTTCGGAAAGGCTTCGATTCGGGGCGTGGGTGGCACGCGCAATTGCGACTGGTGGTTCACCGATCAGGCGGTGCTTCTGGACACCGCAGGACGTTACACGACCCAGGAAAGCGATGAGACGCAAGACAAGGCCGCCTGGGGCGGATTCTTGTCTTTGCTGCGCCGATTCCGGGGGCGGCAGCCTGTCAATGGCGTGCTGGTCACGTTGAGTGTTCAGGAGTTGCTGAGCAGCACCGACGCGGAGCGTGAACGCCTTGCGCGGCTGATTGGTATGCGCCTGGGCGAGCTGTGCGAAGAGCTCGCCATCAAGTTCCCCGTGTATGTGCTGGTCACCAAGACCGACTTGCTGGCGGGGTTCAACGAGTTCTTCGGCAACATGAACCGCGAGGAGCGGGCCCAGGTCTGGGGCTTCACCAGCCCGTACAACGAAGGGGGCGTGCAAGAGGAACCGGCAGCCCGCTTCCGTGCTGAGTTCGACGAACTGGCGGGGCAGATCAACCGCCTCTTGCCGCAGCGCCTGCTTTCCGAGCCTGACTTGTCGCGACGGGGGCTGATCTACGGCCTTCCTCAGCAATTCGTCGGTTTGCGCGATGTGTTGCAGGAAACGCTTTCCACCATCTTCGCATCGTCCCGTTTCAAGGAAAAGCCGCTTTTCCGCGGCGTGTATTTCACCAGCGGAACGCAAGAGGGCATGCCGTTCGACCGGGTGCTTTCAGCACTCTCGCGCCGGTTCGCGGTTCCCTCGCCCGCAGGGGCTTCGGTGGGAGCCAAGAGCGGGAAAAGCTATTTCATTGAAACGCTACTCAAAGGCGTGATGTTCAATGAAGCGGGCTTGACCGGCCGCAATGCCAAGAAAGAACGTCAGTTGCGCCTTGCCCAGGCCGGAGGGCTGATTGCCCTGGTTCTGGCCCTGGTCGGCGTGACCGTCGCATGGACCGTCAGCCACGACAACAACGTCGCCTACATCGGAGAAGTGAAAGACCGGGTTCCGGCACTCAAGCAGGCGGTCAACGACGCCCGCGACGCCGACCCGGAAGACATGGTGAGCTTGCTGCCGCTGTTGAACAATGCGGAGACCCTGGCCGTGAGCCAGCGCTACGATGGCGACTCTGCCCCGTTGAGCTGGCGCCAGGGCCTGCTGCAGGTGCCCAAGGTCCAGACGGCTGCGGACGCCACCTACATGCGCCTGCTCGAAGATGCCTGGCTTCCGCGCCTGTCCCGGCATTTGCGCCGGTCACTGCAGCAGACGTCCACCAGCAACCCGGAGGCGAGCTTCGAAGCGTTGAAGGTCTACCTGATGCTGTACGAGCCCGAGCGCTTCAATCCCAAGGCCATCCGCGCATGGATGGTCAACGATTGGGAAACGTCTCTTCCGCCTGGCTTGGTGCAATCTGGCGTGGTCAACCAGTTGGCCCACCACCTCGACAATCTGATGCAGGACCGCGCGCTGGTGGCACCGGTGCCGATGGATCAGCAACTGGTGGCCGAAGTGCGCCAGCGGCTGGCCCAGATGTCACCAGCCCAACGGGCCTACAGCCGGCTCAAGCAACTGCTGCTGACGGGCAATTCCTTGCCGCCTGAATTCACGGTGGTTCGCGCCAGCGGGCCCGAGGCACCGCAGGTATTCTCCCGCCGCAGTGGCCGTCCGCTGACCCAGGGTATTTCCGGCCTGTTCACCTATGACGGGTACTACGGGGCGTTCGCGCAGGAACTGCCCAAGGTCACGGCCTTGTTGTCCCAGGAGGAGAGCTGGGTGTTGGGCAAGGCCGATGGGCGGCGCAGCACGGCCAACGAAGTGCTGACCGGCCAGCTGGCGCTCGAGGTCAAGCGGCTTTACCTGATGGAGTACGCCAAGCTATGGGAGGACTTCCTGGCCGATGTGCGACCGGTGCGCATCGCCTCTCTCGATCAGGCGGGAGAGCAGGCTCGCCTGTACTCTGCCGCCAATTCCAGCCTGGAGCAGTTCATTCGCGCCGTCGCTAAGGAAACCACCCTTGGCCAGCGTCCGTCTGCAGGGGGAGGAACAAGCAGTTGGCTGGGAGAGAAAATCAACCGCATCAAGGAAGAGCAGGAGCAGTTGAGCCGCCTGACGGGCAAGCAGGTGAATGTGGGGGGGCTCACCTCCAGCGGTACGCTGGAGGCGGATCTGGTCGATTTCCGCTTCCGCGAATATCGGCGGCTGGCCACCTCGAACGGTTCGGGCCCTTCTCCCATGACCGCCAGCCTGCAGGTGCTGAACGAGGCGGCCGCAGTGATCGCATCGGCACGGCAGCAGGTCAGTGCCGGTGGAACGGTGCCGCCTTCGCTGTCCGCCACGCTGGAGCGGGTCCGCACGGAAGCCAAGCGCGTGCCGCCGCCCCTGAACGTCATGTACGAAGATCTGGCGGGAGCCACTTCGGCTTTCGTGGGGCGCGACGTGCGGGCCGCTGTGGGCGGAAATCTCAACGCCACGATCGGTGCCTTTTGCCGGCGCGCGATCCTGGGTCGCTATCCCTTCACGCGCAGCGCTGGCCGCGATGTGACGACGGATGACTTCGCCCGCCTGTTCTCCGTGGGCGGCACCATGGATGAATTTTTCCGGACTACGCTGCAGCCAATGGTCGATATCTCCACCAATCCCTGGAGCTTCAAGCAGGGTGTGGACGGTTCGCCCGTGGGCGGCTCCGCTGCGCTGGCTTCGTTCCAGCGTGCCTCCGTCATTCGGGATGTCTATTTCCGGGCCGGGGGCAAGGCACCGTCGATCCGGCTGGACATCAAGCCCTTGGAGATGGATGCTGCCATCACGCAAATGGTGCTGGATGTTGATGGCGAAGTCCTGCGCTACCAGCATGGACCTCAGATTCCGAAGTCGGTGAACTGGCCGGGAGCTCGTGGCACGGGGCAGGTCCGGTTGCAATTGACTGGATCGGGGGCTGAAAACACTGGCTTGGTCACCGAGGGGCCCTGGGCATTGCACCGGTTCTTCGACCGGGCGCAGATTCTTCCCGGCAACGCACCCGAGCGCTTCATTGCCGCTTTCAACATCGACGGACGGCGCCTGCGATTCGAAATCACCACAGGCAGTGTGTTGAATCCTTTCCGTCTCAAAGCCATGGAGGAGTTCGAGTGTCCTGGCAACCTGTGAGTCAAGCATCGCCACAAGTGCAGTCCCGCATCTCCTGGTTTGGAAAGCTGCCGGGGCAGGGCGATTTCGTGGGACGCAGGATGCCCCGCGCCATCGGCGACGAATGGGACGCTTGGGTGAGCCGTGGGCTGGACCAACTGCGTGCGCAGGGACCCGGGCAATGGGAGCCTGGCTTTATTCAGTCGCCACTGTGGTTCTTCATTGCCAGCCTGGGCGGGAAAACTTCGCCAGTGTGCGGCGTGCTGGCCCCCAGTGCGGACCGCATCGGGCGCTGCTATCCCATCACGGCAGTGGCCATCGCCACCGATCGGACCAGCGCTTTGGTATCCGACCCGACGCTGGAACGGTTCTTCTTCGGCACGCGGGACGCCATCATCGAGGCCCGCAGGCTGGCCCTGCCTGCGGAAGAGTTGGATGCAAGGCTTTCCGTATTGCCATGGCCGTTTCACGCAGACCAGTCGGCACCAGCGGCTGCACCTTCGATGGCGGGCATCCTGGCGGACCTGGGGCTGAGTCCATCGTCCAGTGGCAGCACAGTCAATGGCCGGCCCTGGAGCGCCGGGCGCGATATCCTGCGATCGCAACAGGCGCGCAGCGTCTGGTGGTCCGATGCGGCTGGGGGGCACGAAATGGTGGAGCACGGCGGCGCCTTTGATGGCCATCTGTTCTCTCGGCTTTTCAAAAAGGCTTCCTAGCCGTGTCGGTGCCCTTCGTTCTTCTTTTGTTGAGCCCGAGCGAGCCTCTTCGATGCGAACTGACAGGTATTTGAATGATTGATCTTGACGCCCTGCTGGCGCCCACCAGCGATGCCCCACCGTGCGGTGAGGATTTGACGTACGACGCCGAGTTTCTCGCCTTGGAAAACGCCGCGAACGGCAAGCCGGAGCAGCAATTTGGCGAGACCGTGATCCCGGCGGAACCGCCGGACTGGCGTGAAGTGGAGAAACGCTCCACTGCGCTTCTGTCCCGCACCAAAGACATCCGGGTGGTGGCGAAGCTGTCCCATGCCTTGACCAACACACAGGGCGTGCGCGGCATGTCCCAGGGCGTGCAGTTGATGTCTGCCATGTTCAGCCAGCATTGGGATCACCTCCATCCGCTGCCGGAAGACGGCGATCACTTCATGCGGATGAATGCGGTGGCTTCGCTGAACGACGTGACCGGACAACTGCGGGATATTCGCCAACAAGATTTCTTGCGGTCTGCTGCGGGTGCGATCAATGTCCGGGACGCGGAAGCACTGGCACGCGGCACGGCAGCCGACGGCACCATCAAGATGTCGCTGGATCAGTTGCGTGGCGCCGCGTTCGATGCGTGGCGGCAGGGCAACGAAACGCTTCGCGCATGGGTTGTGGCCAGCGAGGCTTTCGAGTCGATGCAAGCCATCTTCCGTGATCGGCTCGACGCGGATCAACGACCTGATCTGGAGCAGATTCGCGGCGTGTTCAGCGTGCTTCGCGATCTGATTCCCAAGGATGCCGATGCTGCCGCGCCGGTGTCGGACTCGGTGGAAGAGGCGGGGGGCGTACCTGTTGAAACTCCTCTGGCTACTGCATCCAACCAGGGATTTGCGCTGCGCACGCGGTCCGATGCCGTGTCGCGCCTGATGGAAATTGCTGAATTTCTGGAACGCACGGAGCCCACCAATCCTGCTCCCTTGCTGATCCGAAGGGCCGTGCGACTGATGGGCCTGGACTTTCTTGACATTCTTCGTGAACTGTCTCCAGACAGCGTGGCCCAAGTGGAAAATATCACTGGCGTGAAGAGCCCTCTGTAAACGTTTTGTAGCATCTAAGCGCAAAGGGCTGGAGATACTTGCGGGACGGTGCGTCGTGCGGATACTGCAGCCTGTCCAAAGTTCCATTCATGGGTTTGAGTCTGAATCTGCGCACCATCTCTGCGGTATGTTCTAGTAGCGGAGTGGTGATCCAGCCGACCAAGAACGGTGATGCGGCGTGCCCAAAGAAATGGGCGTTCCATTTTGTTATGAATTTGTAAGTTGGTGTTGTTGCG
>JAAIGE0100417044.1_pt1 | contig 15533 bp, 10 predicted proteins | sample 6487951 | NCBI WGS metagenome assembly JAAIGE01 (sample SAMN13974128, study PRJNA590717) | phyllosphere metagenome | biome: tomato field; feature: multiple bacterial spot infested tomato fields; material: tomato leaves; isolation source: leaves from tomato fields | host: Solanum lycopersicum ... | reverse complement strand
GTTGTCCAGCAGCACCCCATCAATCACGAACAAGGGTTGATTATCCCGACTGACGTCAATGGAATTAATCCCGCGAATCAAAATACGAGCCCCCTGACCAGGTGCACCGCCCGTACTCGAAATGGTAACCCCGGCCACTTTTCCCTGCAGGGCATTTACCAGGTTAGGCTGGTGGTTCTGTACGAGTTCCTCCGAACCCACACCCTGAGCAGCGTAGCCCAATGCCTTCTTATCCCGGCTGATTCCCAGGGCAGTGACCACCACTTCATTAAACTGCTTGTTGTCGGCCTTCAACGTCACGTCTACGGTACTACGACCGCTGGCGTCAACTTCCTGATTTACGTAACCGATGTAACTGAAAACCAGTAACGTACGCCCAGAGGTAAGGTTAATGCTGTATTCTCCGTTCGCGTTCGTAACCGTACCACTGGAGGTACCTTTCAGGGAAACGTTAACACCGGGGAGCGGCGTATTATCTCCCTCTACAGTAACTTTTCCACGAATTTGCTGAGCCTGAGCCAGCGAACCCGAAAACAGGAAAAGCGTAAAAATGGAAAGTAGTAAGCGTTTCTGCATAAATGGTTTAATTGGTTAAAAAGCAGAGCTAAAGATCCAGCGGTGGCGGGTTGAGAGGTAGCAGCGTTCACAAATGAGCGTTGGGCCGGTACGATCCGCTTCCATCCTTGATCGGCTTCATGGAATGAAGATAAAGCAGTGAAATGTTTGAAATGAACATTATTCTGGGAAAAGCATCAAAGTAAAAATATTATTTTGATATTTAGGAAAGATGTACGTAAACTATTGAAGTGATTTTATTTTATGTAGGAAAAATGCTAGGTTCGACGTTTAATCATAAACTGACAACTGGGTCAGGCGTTCGTACCTATGAAAATCATCTTTCCCGGCTTTCCAGCCCTGAGGCTTATCTGTAGTTTCATTCTTTTGCCGCTACTGGTTTCGGCACAATCTTCGTTAAAAACAACCGACCTCGCCACGCAGCGTTTACAACAGGAACTCGAACGTATGGCGAAGCTGGCCAAAGGCAAAGTAGGGGTCTGTGCCCTGCACCTGGAAAGTGGACGGGAAATTCGAATGAACGCGAAAGATCGTTTTCCGATGGCGAGTACAATGAAAGTGGCGGTAGCCGTAGAGTTACTCCGCAAGATCGAAACAGGAGAACTTTCGTACCTGACCATGACCGAGCTACAGCCTTCGGATCTGCATCCGGGCAGTGGTACGCTCGAAACGCTGTTTGCCAAGCCGGGCGTTCAGCTTTCGCTTCAGAACTTGATGGAACTGATGATGGTCATCAGTGATAACTCGGCCACGGATATACTCATTCGCCTGGCGGGTGGAACCCGGACGGTACAAAATCGGCTCAAGGCTTTAGGGATCGAAGGCATGTCCGTAGATCGGAATATCATTCAGCTCATTGCCGATTGGGAAGGCGTAACCTTACCCGATACGAGTCAGTGGAAAAATCCTGGTTTCTACACCCGTCTGGAAGATCAATTAACACCGGAAATACGTAAAACGGCCCAGGCTACCTTCGACAAAGATCCCCGGGATACGTCTACGCCGGAAGCGATGGTTCAGTTACTCACGCAGATTTATCAGGCCAAGGCGGTATCCGTTGCCAGTCGGGATACGCTACTGGCGATCATGGAACGTTGCCGGGGCGGACAAGGTCGTTTGAAGGGATATTTACCCCCTGAAACGGTAGTGGCTCATAAAACGGGTACCATGGGTGCATCGGCTACCGATGATGTTGGAATCATTACGTTGCCGGGTGATGCTGGCCACATTGCTATTGCGGTATTTGTCGGAGCTTCGCAGGCTCCATCCGAGCTGCGGGAGCAAACCATTGCCCAGATCAGTCGGAGTGTGTACGACTACTTTCTGTATCAGCCCTCCGTGCCAAAGTCAAAGTAAGATTTATTCTGCTACGGAATCGTACGTTTTCTGCGGTTCTGGAACGCGGACGGGTTTTCGTAGGAAGCTGAGGCGTTGGCCCAGGGTAACGGAGTTTTTCTCCACCACCAGATAAAGGCTGTACGAAAGGAACGTAATGAAAGCGAAGGCAACACTGGCATTCACAAATTTGAACCAGGGCCAGTGGCGGGCCATACCCAGCAAATCGATGGAGTTGTAAATCGTACCCAGAATTGGCTGGTGAATCAGGTAAATGCTGTAGCTGCACACGCCAATCAGGCTGAGGATTTTATAGGAAGGTGCCGTAAAATTCAGACGACTCACTAGCAGGTAATCCAGCAGCATGGCAAACAGAATGGCCGAACCGATGTATTGGAAAAAGACGTAAAACGTGGGGAAAAACTTGGTACTCAGGAAAACCAGAAACAAAGCGGCCAGGATCGGAGCAGATACGCGAAACGTACGTCTGCCGTAGTAATAGTTTTCGGCTACCAGTGCTCCCAACGCCCACATAATCCAGAAATGACCCACGAAAGTGATCTCACTAAACTTGAATCGCAGGTGATAAAAGCAGTAGGAAATCACGACGAGGTGAACCAGTAGTAAGCCCAAACAGACTTTAGGTAACGAGTACCGCTTGCGAAGGACCAGCAGAAGCGGATACAAGGCGTACAGCTGCATCTCCAGGGCTAAACTCCAGAAAGAACCGTTGAAGCCAAAAAGAATATCGGCATCATCAAACAGGTTATGAATGAGGAGCAGGTGAGTGATAAAGGAAAGCTGTCCGCGTTCTTCACGTAAAACGTACTGGGTGAGCTGCTGATTTTGAAAGGCGAAGAAGAGGAGTACCAACAAATACGTCGGGTAAATCCGCCAGAACCGCCTAAGCATAAACTGCCTGTAGTTGAGTGGTTCCTGTTTTCCCAGAAACGAATAGTGAATGAGAAACCCACTGATGATTAAAAACAGCTGCACGCCCAGATTACCGTAGGCCAGGGGTGAAAAAGTAGCGTATAGATTAGAGAGTGTAGCTTGCTGGAACGAAAGCACCGGACCATTAGTGGCGGTTAATGCCTGCGGGAAATAAGCCTGATGCCAATGATAGCCAAATACAAAAATAATCGCGATACCCCGTAATACGTCGAAAAGGGCAAGTTGCCGGGAGACTTCTTTACGCATGTATAAAATACTTCTGTTCACCAGGGCGGCCTGTGAGGTGAGATGAAATAAATTAAGTGAAAAGACAACAAGGGTAGGGTTTTCGAAGATAAAACCTTGAACGGATTTTACTGAACGAAGCTGCATTTATTTTTAAGAATGGCAGGAAACCTTCCGACGATAGATTGTCTTTTATTAACAAGTTGCTCAGTAATACTTAATACACTACGACTTGCCCGCTTGGTGTAAAAGAGTAACTTTGTAATCGTTCACCTCTATACCGCTATGATTGCTGCCGCCCTTGTGTTTCTCGTAGTAGCCCTATACGCAGGCCTACTACTTAGCATTCGACTCCGTACCGCTCATGAGTGGGTTTGTCCCAAATGTAACCGCACGGCCCATCTGGAACGTCTGGGTCGTCCGGAGTGGATGAAGAAATTAGCCGGATTTCTACCGCTTAAATATATACGTTGTCGCTTTTGTCAGCATACTTTCTTTCTGCCGCTGGATATAAATAATCCACTTTCAAACGAAATGCTGGAAAAGGGAAATTACTAGAGCTGAGCCCGTTGCTGCTTTTAGCATGTATAAAAAAACTCCCCGAAATTACTTCCGGGGAGCGGATACGTATGGAATTCCTAGAATTTATAACCAAGGTTCAGTCGGAAATTCCGGGGAAATTCGTAGATGTACGTGTAGTAACCGGTTCGGGGATTAGCCGGGGCACTTCCCGACGTATACATGCGTCTGTCAGCCAGGTTGTTCACCAGTAATGAAACGTTAATCTTTCGGGCCTGGTACGAAACGCCAGCATCCAGACGGAAGAAGTCCGGGAAGTTGGAGTCCTTCAAACCGGCTCCGGCAAAACGCTCACCCTGGTATTGATACCCTCCGGAGAAGCCTAGTCCCCGCAGGGCCGAACGCTCACTTTTGATGCGGTAGGTTAACCAGCCGTTGGTAATGTGTCTGGCTGTTCCGGCCAGGTAGGTACCTTTGCGATTGTTGACGGGATTAGCCGTTTCATCTTTCGTTACCTTCGGATCGGTATAGGCATAGTTCAGGGTAGCATTCAGGCCCGGAACAATTTCACCCGTCAGGTCAAACTCTACGCCTTTCGACAGAATCTGGCCCAGTTGTACCTGCCAGTTCTGCGGGTTGTTGATACCGAAACGGGGGTCAGGGGTCAGGACGTTGTTTTTGGTAATCTGATAAATGGTGAAGGTAGAATTCCACTTTCCACCAAACCAGTCTTTCTTGATACCAAATTCCGTGTTGGTGCCATATACGGGTTTGAAGACATTTCCATCGAAATCGGCCCCGGCCTGGGGCAGATAGCTTTGGTCGTACAGACCATAGATGCTCATCTCGCGATTTACAGAATAGCTAAAGCCAAAACGCGGCGTTACCACGTTATCCTTGATGTCAGTGGCTTTCGTTTTACCTACCGTCCGGGACTGCGTATACCGGGCAGCTACGGTCAGGCGTAGTTTGTCATTGAACAAATGAACTTCGTCCTGTAAGTAAATACCCGAATAGGTCAGGTTCGTTGCGTATACGTTAGAACCCGAACGTTCCCGGATGCTATGCGAACGGTCGAACTGCGGAATATTCGCCAGTGGAATGCCGTACGTAGGATTATAGATGTTAAACGGAGCATTACCAGCCAGTTGCAGGTCACCCAGCGTTGTACTGCTGAAATCACCCCAGGTTTTCAGGTTACCCATGTCAATGCCACCCAGAATGCGGTGCAATACGGAGCCGGTTCGCTCTTCGCCCTGTAAGGTGAGTTGACCCGTTTTGTTAATCGCCAGCTCGTCACCGATGTTATAGTTCCGACGCATATTGCCCAGACTGTCGATGGACGTTACCCATACCGTACCGCCGCCACCGAGGGAATAATTGAAGTATGCAATCTGAGCATTCAGCTTCCAGCGGTCGTTGATCCGGTGGGAGAAGTACAGGAATAGGTTGTGATCTCTGATGATCCGGGGATTGAGAGCCGGATCACCCAGAAAGAATTCCGGACCCACTTCACCAAAGCCTTTTTTCGAGAAAGTGTAATTCCCCAAAGCCAGGGCCTCTACGTGCTGGTGGGTATACTCGGCCGTAATAACAGTGTTGGAATCAATCTGGTAGCTGATGACCGGTGCAATGATGTAGCGGTCGTTGTAGTTGAATTTGTTGTAGGTATCCCGAGTCTGGTAAGCCGTATTGAATCGATACAGCAGTTTTCCGTTTCTGGAAAGTTTGCCGTCGAGGTCAATGGCGGCCCGTACAGTGTTGTAACTACCCGTGGTGAAGGAGACGGAGCTTTGGTTCGTGCCCGTTGGTTTTTTCGTTACTACGTTGTACATCCCGCCCGGTTCGCCGTTGGCCATCATAAAACCGGCGGGGCCTTTCACAAACTCAATGCGTTCCACCGTCGACATATCGTCGGCCAGCGGACCCCAGGGCATTTTTACGTTCATGCCATTACGAAACGCCGGAATGGACGTACCCCGCATCGAAATATTGGCATACTGATTATCCCAGTGGCCGGAGCGGATTGCTCCGCTGACGTTACGTGTCACACCGTCGACCATATCAAATACCTGCTGATCGGCCAAAAGTTCTTTCGTGATGACTTTGATATTTTGCGGAACTTCCAGTAACGGCGTCTGTAAACGTAGCGAAGGCGAAACCTTATCCGCCTTGAAACGATTACGGCTGGCGGCTACCACGACTTCCCGTAATTGAGCCAGGTCTTCGATCAGGGAGAAATCAACGATGATACTGGATTTAGGCTCTACATCGATGGTTTTGTCCTGCGTTTTCAAGCCAACTGCCGATACGACAAGGACGTGTGTGCCGGAGCTTACTTTGTTGATTCGGTATTCGCCGAATTCGTCGGTCAGGGAGCCGTGCGTGGTGCCCTGAATGCCTACCGAAACCCCCTCGGCAGGTTTACCATCTTTGGTCGTAATGCGTCCACGGATTGAACCCGTGTGCTGTGCATAAAGCTGAGGAATAGTAAGGAGGGAAAAAAGAAAGAGGAGTCGAAGTGCTCTCATAATTTGGAATTTTTCTAAATAGCCCGCAAAACAAAGCACGCCCTCAGTAATTCCCAAACTATTTTAAATTAGATTAATTAAAATGAGATTAAAAATGATTCGCTGATTAAACCTTTCGAGGATTTGAAAACAAAAAAGCGTGGAAGGATTTCTTCCACGCTTTTTCAATTGTATCTATGCTATGTAAGTTTACAAATTCTTCTTTTTGAGTTCTTTCACAGCGAAGTCAACGGCACGGGCGGTAAAGGCCATGTACGTCAGCGAGGGGTTTTGGCAACCCGCTGAAGCCATGAAAGCACCGTCGGTAACGAATACGTTTTTGGCATCCCACACCTGGTTATTACCGTTCAGTACGCTCGTTTTGGGATCGCGTCCCATGCGGGCGGTACCCATTTCGTGAATAGCCATACCGAGATAAGAGCCGTTATCAAACGTACGGACATTCTTCACGCCCGCTGCTTCAAGCATTTCGGCAGCATCGTTCATCATGTCCTTCCGCATTTTCTTTTCGTTTTCGCGTAAGTCTGCGTCGAAAACAACCGTGGGCAAACCCCATTTGTCCTTTTTGTCTTTATCCAGGAACATCCGGTTTTCGTAGGCAGGCAGTGTCTCACCGAAGCCACCGAGGTTCATACTCCAGGGACCGGGTTTGGTAGCCTTTTCTTTCAGTTCTGCTCCAAAGCCCATTTCGGCAACGAGGCCATTCCAGCCCTGACGGCTACCGCCGCCCTGATAACCGAAACCGCGAACGTAATCACGTTTGTCGTTGCCCACATTCCGGTAGCGGGGAATGTAGATACCATTCGCCCGGCGACCGAAGTAATATTTATCGTCCAGACCTTCCACGATACCACTGGCTCCCGTACGGAAGTGGTGGTCCATGAGGTTGTGACCTAACTGACCCGAATCGTTACCAAAACCATTGGGGAAACGGTCAGACGTAGAATTCAGTAACAAAGCAGTCGTACCGATGGCTCCACCGCAGACGAAGATCACTTTGGCGAAAAACTCCATCACCTCGTTCGTTTCTGAATCAACGATCCGAATGCCTTTGGCTTTTTTAGCCGCTGGATCATAAATGATTTCAGAAGCAATACTGTTGGGGCGGATCGTCAGTCGCTTGGTAGCCATGGCCGCAGGGATGGTCGCCGAAGGGCTGCTGAAATAGCCGCCGTACGGACAGCCCAGGGAACACAGGTTCCGGTACTGACAGGGACCACGACCTACTTTCTGCTGGGCGGGACCGGCCTGGGTGAGGTTGGCTACCCGACCAATCGTCATCACCCGGTTGGGGAATTTACCTTCAATACCTTTTTTAACGGCCTGCTCCGCACAGTTCATTTGCATGGGCGGCAGAAACTCGCCGTCGGGCAATTGAGGCAGTCCATCTTTACTACCCGATACCCCCACGAATTTCTCCACGTAGCTGTACCAGGGTGCAATTTCAGCGTAGCGAACCGGCCAGTCGGTACCGATTCCTTCTTTCAGGTTTGCTTCAAAGTCCAGATCCGACAGGCGGTAGCTCTGACGACCCCACATGATGGATTTACCACCAACAATGTTAGGACGGTACCAGTCGAAACGCTTGAGCTCGCTGTACGGAGCATCCGAATCGTTGAACCAGTAAGTTTTGTTTGCTTCACCGTAGGGATAATCCCGGCTGAGGAAGGGGTGACTCGCCCGCTCTTCATTCGTAATACGACCCCGGTGGGTCAATTCCCAGGGTTTCTTTAGTGCATTTTCGTAATCGGTTACGTGTTCGAATTTACGACCACGCTCAAGCACCAGCGTTTTCAGGCCTTTTTCGGTCAACTCCTTGGCAGCCCAGCCGCCGGAGATTCCCGAACCTACCACGATGGCATCATACGTATTTTGTTCGTTTGCTCGAAGAATATTCATTTCCTTAAGGGTTCAATGTTTGATGGTTAGCAGACCTATGGAGGTCCGATAACAAAAGGGGTGTACAAACCTCTAGGGTAATCAACTACGTAGCCCAGGTTTTTTGTCCGGGTTTCAAAGGCGTACAACCTTCGTAACGGCCCGGTACATATTCATAACTGAGGGCCTGCGTAGCTCCGATTTCCGAAGTGAAGTAGCCAAACATGCTCAACTCCTTAATCGTAAACCAGAAGGGAGCCTCTTTGACACCTGCTTTACGGTCAGCGTAGGCATTGGCTTCTTCGAGCTTCAGAATATTGGTTTTCTGCTCCAGAGAGGCATCCTTGAACGATTTTCCGTATACAGCTTTGGTTTCGCGGTCTACGCGAGCCAGGCCATTTTGCAGGCGTTCCTGGTATTCCTTGGGGTAACAATCGGAAACCAGTACGTTCAGGAAAGGGCCTACTCCGGCAGCCTTGGCTCCGGGTGAGTCTGCTGTCGTTGGAATAATCACGTCAGCAATTTCAGCGATGAGATCTTCGGTAGGCTGGTCAAACACCAGTTTAGCGGATGTCGTGGGAAGGGCCCGGCGACCCTCTACGATGTCGGCCAATGCTGGCGTTACCAGCAGACCTCCCATCATAACCCCTACCATTTGTAGTGCTTCTCTGCGTTTCATGCGGAAAGTAAGAGTGTTAAGTACGTAAAACGTTAGGTCATTCAGAACCCAATAGCAAGAGGCTGAATAAGCATGGAAAATTACAAAATTAACATTGATAGACAAAATTCAATCGCTGAAATGTCCTATTATCGGGGTTAAATTTTCTTAAACGAAGAAGCTCTCCAGAGCTTAGGGTTGAGTGAAGACGGCTTGTGGCCTGAAAATGAGCTGGCCAGCAGCTGAACCGTTCATTCTTGTAAATATTTTGCTTCCGGTGGGTGAAGCGTTCGGTGGGAAGTTGATGAAAAAACACTCAGGTATTTCTACGTTATCGCTAAGCATATGAGAAGTACCTAAGTAAAGAGAGCAAAAGCGGGCTGTACGGGGAAGACCATAAAAAAACACTCGCTGTCCGCCAACAGCGAGTGTTCAAGGCACCTTGGGCACTTACTCTCCGTATACGTTAAGAGCAATTGAAGGTACGTACATAAATTGTGAATGTCAATGATGGCCATGAGTCAACAGGTAGCCATGCAGGGGTGGATCCGCTGATTAAAACCGTGGGGCTTTAAAAATAGAGCTATTCAAAACAGGAAGCTATAGGAGATAGGTAAAGGTTTCGCAAGGAATTTTCCAGTAAAACAGCAGATAAGTGATAAAAATGCATTTAGAGTATAAAACGAAATCGTTGTAAAGAATCCAGAAAGAATAATACGACCCCTAAATATAGGGGGCATTAACTGGCCACAATTAGGGTGTATTTTCGCACGAATAACCATTGATATAGTTTTAGACGATACGATTATAAGGGGAGAAAACCTGCGTAGCATTCCATGATCAAATCAATCGACTGATGCTAAACAAGGTTTGAATAGGCACTTGGCTTGACAGTTTTGTTAAACCAAGTGTGAGCTTTGGAAAAAGTAGATAGAAGCTAATGGCTTATTAAACGACTAAGGTAGAGGGAAATAAAACAAAATGATAAATTACATAAATTGAGTAATAATCTTCATTTTAAGTTAATGGTAGGATATTATAATATTTTTTGGTGAACAGCTTTAAGGTGAAAGGATACTAGTAACGCTACGACTGGAAACTCAAGTTAATTTCAACCAGGCGTGTAAATACCGAAAGATTCAAACGAGTAGTTAATTGTATTATTAAAATAATTTATAATATGAATAGGTGTAATAACATATATACGTAAATGGTCTATTCGTCTACAAATACTGAAAATTTTGTCATTGATATTTGGCAATAAGGGTCTAACGTATATAACTTGACGGTCAGTAAAATTCTTCGCTCATTCTTGTTATTTTAATCTTGGCGGGTTAAAAAACACTTAAAATGGATAAAGCCTAATCAGTCTCTGATTAGGCTTTTTTATTGTTGGTTTTAAAGGGAAAATCCAAATCGATTATTCAGAATCGGGATTCATTAAAATGTCCAATTTTAAACCAACGAAAACATTATCGATGCCGTAATTAGGCATAACCAAACCAGCGTTGGAAAGGTGTCGAATGCCCATTCTCACTTCGGCGTTAAAGTTCCTGGTAATGGGGTAGTGAAAACCGAACCGAATATTATTGCAAAAGATAAAACCTGAAGCTTGTCTTACGGGTGTATCATCGATAAAATGAGGTCCGGAACTACCCGAAATGGTAATGTACGTTCGGGTAGAAGATTCGTCTAAATAGGCGTGGAAGACCACTCCTGCGTTAATGCCAGCTTCCCAGGTATCTTGGTACTGTTCAACTTTCCAGTCACGATACGTAGCCCAGTTGAACTGAGGTTGGATGAGAAGATTAACGGCTATATTGTTCTTCACGATACTGCTGATCGGCTTTTCGTAGTTCAGTTCAAACAGTGTAGCGTGGTAATCGTAATCCTGATCAAGCTTGTAGCCGCTTTTGAGGCTTCGTTCAATGGTCAGGCCCACATACTTGTGTGTATTGGTAAGAGGCTGATTTTGCCCCATAGCGGAGCCGGCCCAGACGAAAGCTGGGCAGAGTAAACTGCGTAGAAGTGTTTTCATAAAAGTTCATACTGTGAATTGGCGGAAAACCAGTACGTAGGTTACAAGGCATAACCTAGATCAAATGGGATTAAGGAATTACGGGGCTATGCGTCCATTGACGATAGCCTTACGTTTGATTTGAATAGTTTTGAATGAGAATAAGGATTGACGTTTGCAGCTATACGCCTGATAGGATTGATTAACTAGCCAAGCCAATAACTGCACCTCTGATGGCGTTTAAAAACTTGTACCAAAGGTGATTTTTGGTAAGAAATGCAGCAAGCAATGGGAAAAAAGAAAAAACTTACTTTTATTTAAACATCCGTTGAGCTTTTAAGGTTTAGCATGTATTGATTTGATAAAGTAAGACCAGAAACTGATTTGATAGGAGTTGTTAGCGTATCACTTTAGCTTAACCGTCGATTACTTTTGTTTTTAACGTTATAACTCATACCGCCAAATGATTTATTACGTATTCTTTTTTTTTTGAATACTAAGCGGCCCATGAGTGGTTGATAGACCATCCTACCGCCAAGGACAGGTTTATACACTCCCGGTTATCCTCTGGATGCCGGGTTTTGTGTTTTAGGAGGAAACTATAACTGCTGATCTGCTATTACAGGGTCTTTAACGGAAACGCGGGAGGCAGCGTTTGACTCCGGCCATCGCTGAGATAGATGCGATGCGTTTTTTCATCAAAATTTTTAATGTGTCGCATGTTAGCCAGAATGTGCGGTAATTCCGGACTTAAATCACTGAAGTCATAGCTATCCTGTAAAGCCTGACTTACCTTATCTAATATTGTATCGGACTCAATGCGATGACCGCTAATTAAATGGATTGTATAGGGTTTGGCTAGGAACGAAATATTGTCCACGGCAATGTACTCGCGAACGCCCTTGCGAACATCCACTCGTACCCGATCGCGTACAATGAGTTCGTCTTCTTCTTCGGCGGAGCCCAGCTGATTGGATAGCTCCCATGTACGAATCGTCTTCGTCATGAGTTCATTTTCTACCAGAAAGCCATCATGTCCGTACAGCGAGTCAATCTCGGTGAGTTCAGCATTGGGAATATAACGGGCCAGGAATCGCTGTTCTTCTACCGGGAAAAGTACATCCGACTGAATACCAATAATTAAGGTCTGAGCTTTAATCTGGTTGAGAGCGGTCATCGCTCCATCCCGATTCCTGCCAACGTCATGTGAATCCATCATACGCGAGAGTGTATAATAGGAAAAGGCATTGAAACGACTGGCAATCTTCTCCCCCTGATACCGTTGATACGAACTTGCCCGGTAATGTTCAAGGGCGGATTCTTCCCGAGCCTGGGTGAATTCGTACATAACCGCACTGCGGTAACTGAGTAAAGCGGTTGCCCGGGCCGCTTTCATTCCGGCGGTACCCGCGTCAGGACGGCGTTCCTGCCACGTCTGGTCGGCTTCAATGGCCATCCGCTGGGATTCGTTAAAGGCAATACCCCAGGGCGACATCCGGGCATTGGTAGCAATTAGAATTAGCTGCTCAAAAAGATCAGGCTTTTGAATGGCCCATTCCAGAGCCTGCTGACCTCCCAGCGAACCGCCAACGAGCATACGGATCTGCTGAAGGTTCAGGTGTTCCCGTAACAGGTCCAAACTCTTGACCACATCACGGATGGTAATCAATGGAAAATCCTGATAATAGGGTTCCTGCGTGAGCGGATCGATCGAGAGGGCCGACGTAGAACCGTACGCTGAACCCGGCACATTGGCACAAACGATAAAGTACTGACGCGTATCCAAAAGTTTTCCTTCTCCCACCAGACCGCTCCACCAATCCGTTACATCTGAATTGCCCGTTAAGGCATGGCAAATCCACACCACATTACTAGCGGTAGCATTCAGGGTTCCAAACGTATGATAGGCCAGCTCAATCTCTGGCAGCACCCGCCCACATTCCAGTGCAAACTCCTGCGGGTAATGAAATTTTTGTAACGCAGACAACTCAGTAAACTCGTTTAAAAGACTCGTATGTATGCTTTAGATTCGGGAGTACAGTCATACAACTGCACTCCCGAAGTACTATTACAGATTCAGGGCAGCCCCAAAAGCCTGTTCAAAATCAGCTTTGATATCTTCAATGTGCTCATATCCCAGCGAAACGCGTAGTAAGCCGGGGGCTACGCCCGCACTGGTTTGTTCCGCTTCCGAAAGCTGCGAGTGCGTAGTCGTGGCCGGATGAATAATGAGCGTTTTCGCATCGCCTACGTTGGCCAGGTGACTCACCAGTTTCAAACCGTTGACTACCCGGTCGGCGGCTTCTTTGCCCGCCCGTAGTTTGAATGTCAGTACGCCGCCAAAACCCCGATTCAGGTATTTCTTGGCCAGTTCATGGTAAGGACTGCTCGGTAATCCGGGATAATTGACGTATTCGACGGCTGAATGTCCCTGTAACCACTGAGCCAGGGCCAAAGCATTTTCGTTCGTACGTTCAACCCGTAACGAAAGTGTCTCCAGTCCCTGTAATAAAAGGAAGCTGTTGAAGGGAGCTTGCGACGGACCCCAGTCCCGAAGCCCTTCTACCCGGGCCCGAATGATAAACTGAATGTTGCCGAAAGGACCGTTAAAGCCAAAGACGTCATTCAACACCAGTCCATGATAGCTTGGTGAAGGTTGGGTAAACTGCGGATACTTTCCATTACCCCAGTTGTAGGTTCCACCATCCACAATGACACCACCCATAGTCGTACCGTGTCCACCAATCCATTTGGTAGCCGAACTAACCACAATGTGAGCCCCATGTTTGAGTGGCTGAGCTATCGCTCCACCGGCTCCGAAGGTATTATCTACGATCAGAGGTAGGTCGTATTTTTGAGCCAGGGCCGCGAAGGCATCAAAATCAGGAACGTTGAAGCCGGGATTACCGATGGTTTCCAGGTACAAGAACTTGGTTTTCTCGTCAATGAGGCGTTCAAACGATTCTACCTTGTCGCCCTCGGCAAAACGGGCCTCGACACCGATATTCTTGAAGGAGTTCTTGAACTGATTATAACTTCCTCCATATAAATAGGAAGTAGTAACAAAGTTGTCTCCTACGGTTGTGATATTATTGATGGCAATAAACTGAGCGGCGTGGCCCGATGCTACTGACAAAGCGGCTACGCCTCCCTCCAGAGCGGCGATGCGTTTTTCGAACACATCATGCGTTGGATTCATGATCCGCGTATAAATGTTTCCGAATTCCTGAAGGCCAAAAAGCCGGGCTCCGTGGGCCGAATCATTGAACTGGTACGCGGTAGTCTGGTAGATAGGGACGGCTCGTGCATTGGTAGCCGGATCAATCTGTTGCCCCGCATGTAGCTGGAGCGTTTCAAAACGTAATTCAGACATGTTGTTGCAGAATTAATGCGTTAAAAGAAAATAGGCTTCAAGGTAAGTGTGGGAAAGCAGGGGGCTGCTTTCCAGAATGCAACCAACAACAAGAACAGAGGCCACCCGCGGAGGTGGTATAAAAAGACGCGAAACGTAGGGATAACAGTGGGGGCAGAGCTGCCGCCCCAAAAGAAGGGGTAGTGCGTAGCATGAATCGTGTTTATCCTTATCTCTCCCGGAAGACCTTCTTCAGGGCAGGAATTAGCACCTTGTTCCCAGTTGGAATAGGTTGCCAGCGGTTCATAGAGCCCGTCTCTCCCCGCTTCTCGATAAGCCAACGCGTAGCACGGCTGACTTTTCATTCGCAAACTTACTAAGGAATGTGGAATGTCACTGGTAGCCTGGGCATTTTTTTACTAGGAGTCTTTTGAAGAAGTGGGAAGAGTACCCTTTCCGGGCCGGGTGTATGCAGATCGAACGCGGATGAACTATTTTTGTCCGAAACAAGCTTACACGATACGGATCATTGTTGCATACGAAGATGGAAAACCCCGTTATTATTTTTGGAGCAAAGGCTCTCGGCAAAACGGCCCTGGATATTTTTAACCGAAATGAAGTGCTCGTTTACGGTTTTCTGGATGACGATGAAAACATCCACGGCACCGAAATTGGCGATATTTCCGTAGTTGGTGCCACGGACAATGAAGGCTTCACCAAGCTGATTGGCCACAAGTGCGAAGCTTTTGTGGCTGTGGAAGATCGTACCGAGCGAAAGAGCCTCGTGGATTTTCTACATGAAGTACGGAACGTTCAACCCGTGAATGCGGTACACCCTTCTGCAACTATCTCGGAAGAAGCTCACGTCGGACACGGCAACCTGATTGCCGCCGGAGTAATCCTGCAACCTTTTTCCAAAGTAAATAATCACTGTCTGCTTCACGCCGGAGCCATCATCGACACGGAAGCCGAGCTGGCTGACTTTGTGCAGGTGGGAGCGGGTAGCGTAGTAGGAGCCGGAGCGAAAGTGGGTGAAAGTACGTTTATAGGAGCAGGTGTAACGATCGTTGGAGGAGTGGAGATTGGCAAAAATGCCCGGATCGGTGCGGGTTCAGTCGTCATCGAGAGTATTCCGGCCGGAGCAACCGTCTTCGGAAACCCCGCCAAGAAAATGTAGAGACGCCTTACGTTTAAAGCATAAAACCCTCTTGTTCATAGAATGAGAGGGTTTTTTATGGTGTATCTAACGAAATTAACCTGTCTGGTTTAAGAGGGTATCCAGTCTTTCACCTCCCTTCATTAACGAAAACGTATAGTCTTGCTAAAATCCTGCCTGTTTATTAAACATTCTTGAATTATTTGGAGAAAATAAATAAATATAAGATCTATCAAAAAAATAGATTGAATATTATTGAGCTGATTATCAATATTTTAAACAATGTTACTTAGCTAATCCTTGTTTACCAATACTAAATCTGGTATGATGTT
>JAAIGE0101249299.1_pt1 | contig 15546 bp, 18 predicted proteins | sample 6487951 | NCBI WGS metagenome assembly JAAIGE01 (sample SAMN13974128, study PRJNA590717) | phyllosphere metagenome | biome: tomato field; feature: multiple bacterial spot infested tomato fields; material: tomato leaves; isolation source: leaves from tomato fields | host: Solanum lycopersicum ... | reverse complement strand
ATGATGGACACGCCGGATCTGGGCGAAGCCGGGGTGCATCCCGTCATTGCCTCGTCTGCGCGGGAGCTTTTGAACAAATCGGAGAACGAACGCTCCGGCGTGCTTTCGACCGCCATGTCGTTTCTCGGTCTTTACCGAGACCCGGTTGTGGCCCGCGTGACTGAACGCTGCGACTGGCGCATCGCCGATCTGGTCGGTGCGAAGGAACCGGTCAGCCTCTATCTCGTCGTGCCACCCTCGGACATCAATCGCACCAAGCCGCTGATCCGCCTCATCCTCAATCAGGTCGGGCGGCGGCTTACCGAGGAACTGGAAACCTCCGGCAAGCGGCATCGCCTCCTGTTGATGCTCGATGAGTTTCCGGCACTGGGGCGGCTGGATTTCTTTGAATCGGCGTTGGCCTTTATGGCCGGCTACGGCCTGAAAGCGTTCCTGATCGCACAATCGCTCAACCAGATCGAGCGCGCCTATGGGCAAAACAACGCCATTCTCGATAATTGCCATGTGCGCGTGGCCTTTGCGGCCAACGATGAACGCACCGCCAAACGGATCAGTGATGCGCTCGGCACGGCTACGGAAATGCGCGATTCCACCAACTATGCCGGCCATCGCCTCGCGCCATGGCTGGGGCATCTCATGGTGTCGCGGCAGGAAACGGCGCGGCCATTGCTGACGCCCGGCGAAATCATGCAGCTTCCGCCCACCGACGAGATCGTCATGGTGGCGGGGGTGCCGCCGATCCGTGCGGCCAAGGCACGCTACTATGCTGATGCGCGGTTTCAGGAGAGGGTGATGTCACCGCCCGATCTGCGCAAGCAGCCGGTGAAAATCACCACATCGGCGCCAGATGACTGGACGAGCCGCATTGTCGCGGCTGCGAGCGGCAATGGACCCGCCTCAGATACATCCGATGACGATCCGGCCAATGCCGGTATCCGTCGTGAACCGGAACTGCCGGAGCATGAGGAAATCATCCCGCCACCTCCGCCACCATCGCAGGAGTTCGATTTTCTTGATGATGAGCCAGATGTCGATGCCGCCAAGGCCCGTGCCATGCGCCAACGGATGCGCATGGTCGCGCGGCAGGCGTCGCTTGACCCAAATGACGGCATCGAGCTTTGAGAACGGAGACAGGCATGACGACGCGCACCCGCATGAATGTCTATTTCGATCCCGCTCTGCTGAAACAGATCGAAGCGCTGGCCTTGCGCCGCAATGTCTCGAAATCCGCAGTGATCGAGGCTGCCGTGGCATCCTTCATGTCAGGCGATACGACTGAGCGGCTGGAAGCCGCCATGTCTCGCCGCCTCGACAAACTCGGTCGCCAGTTCGACATGCTTGACGAAGATGTCGCCGTGCTGGGCGAAACCCTTTCGCTATTTGTACAATTCTGGCTGACCCTCACGCCGCCGCTGCCCGACACTGCAAAACAATCTGCGCGCATCAAGGGAAACGAGCGCTTTGAGGGCTTCATGCAGTCCCTTGGTAAGCGTCTCGCTACCGGTGACAGGTTCCTCAAAGAAATATCGCACGACATCGCTGCGCTACACGACACCCCATTGGGCGGTAAAACCGAAGGTGACGGCGATGGGATCTAGGATTGCAACCCGTCCTATTCACTGCCATGCCCCGCCGATGGCCGCACGCGCGTAAACATCTGTTGAATCAGCCTAAAATCAGGTTCTTTTAATCGACCCCGATCCGGGGTCCGTCTTTTGCGCTCCCCGTCATGAACGGGGCCGCTATGACTGCATCACATCAGAAGCCGGAAACGATTGCCCGTGGCGCGCGGATGCTGCGCACCGCGCTTGGGGCCTCTATTGCTCGGTTTCTGGAAGATCCCGGTGTGGTCGAGGTGATGCTGAACCCGGATGGCCGTATCTGGGTCGACCGGCTGTCCGAAGGGTTGGCCGATACGGGGGAGAAGCTGTCTGCCGCCGATGGCGAGCGGATCGTGCGCCTCGTCGCCCATCATGTCGGCGCGGAGGTTCACGCCCGCGCACCTCGCGTCTCGGCAGAGCTTCCCGAAACCGGCGAACGGTTCGAGGGGCTTCTGCCGCCCGTTGTCGCGGCCCCCGCTTTCGCTATCCGCAAGCCTGCTGTCGCGGTGTTCACGCTCGATGACTATGTGACCGCCGGGATCATGACCAGTCTTCAGGCCGAGGTGCTGCGCCTGAACGTCGCCACGCGCGCCAACATCCTCGTCGCAGGCGGCACCTCCACCGGCAAAACCACACTGACCAACGCTTTGCTGGCCGAGGTGGCGAAGACCTCGGATCGCGTGGTCATCATCGAAGACACGCGCGAACTGCAATGCGCCGCCCCGAATCTCGTGGCCATGCGGACCAAGGATGGTGTTGCCACGCTCTCCGATCTGGTGCGCTCCTCGCTGCGCCTTCGCCCTGATCGCATTCCGGTCGGGGAGGTGCGCGGGTCCGAAGCCCTTGACCTGCTCAAAGCCTGGGGGACGGGACATCCCGGCGGGATCGGCACCATCCATGCCGGTTCCGGCATCGGTGCGCTGCGCCGCCTCGAACAGCTCATCCAGGAAGCCGTCATCACAGTCCCGCGTGCGCTGATCGCCGAGACCATCGACCTCGTTGCTGTCCTTGCCGGGCGCGGATCGTCGCGCCGGCTGGTCGAACTCGCCCGCGTCGAGGGGCTGGGATCGGACGGCGACTACCGCATCACGCATCCCATCACTTTGGCAACCACCTCAAAAGGAGACCCATCATGATCCCCACACTTTCCCGCGCCTGCCGTGTCATGGCGACATCGGCAACGGCTGTTTCCATCAGCCTTATGCTGGCGCCGGCCGCACACGCATCCGGCTCGTCGATGCCCTGGGAAGCGCCCCTGCAATCCATCCTTCAGTCGATCGAGGGGCCGGTCGCCAAGATCATCGCGGTGATCGTGATTATCGCCACCGGCCTCGCGCTCGCGTTCGGCGATACTTCGGGCGGTTTCCGCCGCCTGATCCAGATCGTCTTCGGCCTTAGCATCGCCTTCGCTGCAAGTTCGTTCTTCCTGTCGTTTTTCTCGTTCGGCGGCGGGGCGCTCATCTGATGGCGGGCGGCCTCGAACAGCTCGACGCGGTGCCGGGGTTTTCGATCCCGGTCCATCGGGCGCTGACCGAGCATATCCTGCTCGGCGGAGCACCGCGCTCCATCGCCATCGTCAACGGCACGCTGGCCGGGGCCGTCGGCCTCGGCCTCCGTCTCTGGCTGGTTGGCATCGCCATCTGGGCGATCGGACACTTCCTCGCGGTATGGGCAGCCAAACGCGATCCGCTCTTCGTTGAGGTCGGACGCCGCCATCTGCGCATCCCCGGTCATCTGTCGGTTTGAGGGTACGAGCATGATGAACCTCACCGAATATCGCCGCACCGCCAGCCGTCTCGCGGATTTCCTGCCTTGGGCAGCGCTTGTCGGTTCCGGCGTCGTGCTGAACAAGGACGGCAGCTTCCAGAGGACGGCGAAATTTCGCGGTCCCGACTTGGATTCTGCCGTTGCAGCCGAACTGGTCGCGGTCGCCGGTCGCATCAACAACGCCGTGCGCCGTCTTGGCTCCGGCTGGTCGATCTTCGTCGAGGCGCAGCGTTCCGAGGCCGCAACCTATCCCGACAGCAGGTTTCCAGATGCGGCTTCCGCACTGGTCGATGCCGAGCGCAAGGCTGGCTTCGAGGAAGCGGGTACGCATTTCGTGTCGGGCTACTTCCTCACCTTCCTCTGGCTACCGCCCGCCGAAGATGCCGCACGCGCTGAAACCTGGCTCTATGAAGGTCGCGAACAATCCGGCGTCAATCCGCATGAGCTGCTGCGCGGCTTCATCGACCGCACGGACCGCGTGTTGGCGCTACTCGACGGCTTTATGCCGGAATGCCGCTGGCTGGATGATACTAGCACGCTGACCTATCTGCATTCCACCATCTCGACCACCCGTCATCGCGTCCGCGTGCCCGAAGTGCCGATGCACCTTGATGCGCTGTTAGCCGATCAGCCTTTGACCGGCGGGCTGGAGCCGCGCCTTGGTGACGCGCATCTGCGCGTCCTGACGATCATCGGTTTCCCGACCGCGACGACGCCGGGCCTGCTCGACGAGATGAACCGGCTGCCGTTTCCCTATCGCTGGAGCACCCGCGCCATCCTCATGGACAAGACCGATGCGACCCGGCTGCTGACCAAAATCCGCCGCCAATGGTTCGCCAAACGCAAATCCATCGCCGCGATCCTCAAGGAAGTCATTACCAATGAGGCGTCCGTTCTTGTGGACACGGACGCGGCGAACAAGGCGCTCGATGCCGATATGGCCTTGCAAGAGTTGGGGGCGGACATGGCGGGCATGGCCTATGTCACAGCCACCATCACCGTCTGGGATGCCGATCCGCGCATTGCTGACGAAAAGCTCCGCCTCGCCGAAAAGATCATTCAGGGCCGCGACTTCACCGCGATGCCCGAGACCGTCAACGCCGTCGATGCCTGGCTCGGCTCGATACCCGGACATGCCTACGCCAATGTCCGCCAGCCGCCCATCTCGACGCTCAACCTTGCCCACATGATCCCGCTATCGGCCGTGTGGGCGGGGCCGGAACGGGATGAGCATTTCAGCGCGCCCCCGCTGTTCTTCGGCAAGACCGAAGGCTCGACCCCGTTCCGGTTTTCCCTTCACGTCGGCGATGTCGGCCACACCCTTGTCGTCGGCCCGACCGGCGCGGGCAAGTCCGTGTTGCTGGCGCTCATGGCCTTGCAGTTTCGCCGCTATGAACGCAGCCAGATCTTCGCTTTCGATTTCGGGGGATCGATCCGGGCATCCGCGCTTGCCATGGGTGGCGACTGGCATGACCTCGGCGGCGGGTTGACTGAGGGATCGGAGGTTTCCGTCTCCCTGCAACCGCTCGCGCGAATTGATGACGCTTATGAGCGGTCATGGGCCGCTGACTGGATCGCTGCGATCCTGATGCGTGAAGGCATGACCATCACGCCGGAGGTGAAGGAACATATCTGGACGGCGCTGACCTCGCTGGCATCCGCACCCGTCAGCGAGCGCACCATCACCGGCCTTGCGGTGCTGCTGCAATCCAATGATTTGAAACAGGCGCTCCGACCCTATTGCATCGGCGGCGCTTATGGCCGGCTGCTCGATGCCGAGACCGAACACCTCGGCCACGCCGATGTGCAGGCGTTCGAGATCGAGGGGCTGGTCGGAACCGGCGCCGCTCCGGCCGTGCTCGCCTATCTGTTTCACCGGATCGGCGACCGGCTCGATGGTCGGCCGACGCTGCTCATAATCGACGAAGGCTGGTTGGCGCTGGACGATGAAGGCTTCGCCAACCAGCTCCGCGAATGGCTGAAGACACTCAGGAAGAAGAACGCTTCCGTCATCTTCGCCACGCAGAGCCTGTCGGACATCGACGACAGCAACATCGCGCCTGCCATCATCGAAAGCTGCCCGACACGGCTGCTCCTGCCGAACGAACGGGCCATCGAGCCGCAGATCACCGCGATTTATCGGCGGTTCGGCCTCAATGACCGGCAGATCGAGATCCTCGCACGGGCGACACCCAAGCGGGATTATTACTGCCAGTCACGCCGCGGCAATCGCCTGTTCGAGCTGGGCCTGTCCGAAGTCGGTCTCGCGCTCTGCGCTGCATCATCCAAAACCGATCAAACCCGTATCGCCGATCTAGTCGCCGAGCATGGGCAGGAGGGCTTCCTCGCCGCCTGGCTGCGCGAGCGCGGCGTCGAATGGGCGGCGGCGCTGATCCCCGATCTCACCAATCTCATCCCCCAGACCGAGAAGGAGTCCTGACCATGACGATCCGTTTTTCCCATTCGCGGGCCATGCTCATGGCGGCAACCATGCTTGCCGCGCCGCTTGCGCTCTCGCCCATGCTGACCAGCCCGGCCCATGCGCAATTCGGCTTCGGCCGCATCGTCTATGACCCGACCAACTATGCGCAGAACCTGCTCACGGCCGCGCGTACGCTGGAGCAGATCAACCACCAGATCACGTCGCTTCAGAACGAAGCGCAGATGCTCATCAATCAGGCGCGTAATCTCACCAGCCTGCCATATTCATCGCTCCAGACCTTGCAGCAGAATGTGCAGCGCACACAGCAGCTCCTGGCCCAGGCGCAGAACATCGCCTTCGACGTTCAGAACGTCGATCAGATGTTCAGCCAAAAATACGGCAATGTCTCGCTGTCGGCCACCGACACCCAGCTTGTCGAAGATGCCCGTTCGCGCTGGCAGAACACAGTTGGCGGTTTGCAGGACGCCATGCGTGTGCAGGCCGGCGTGGTCGGCAATATCGACACCAATCGCGCCGAGATGTCCGCCTTGGTCGGCCAGAGCCAGAATGCCACCGGCGCCTTGCAGGCAACGCAGGCGGGCAATCAGCTTCTCGCCCTCCAGTCGCAGCAGCTTTCCGATCTCATCGCACTGATGTCAGCCAATGGCCGGTCCGAGGCGCTGATCGAGGCCGAGCGCGCCACCGCCGCCGAACAGGGCCGCGTCCAGCGTGAGCGCTTCCTGACGCCGGGATCGGGTTACCAGCCTGGCAATGCCCGGATGTTCGGCAACGGCAACAACTGACCGAACAGGAGGGGCGCGACATGGACGGCAAGATGCTGGCACGACTGGGCGCGATCATATTCGTGGCCATCGCTATCACCGCCACGGTGATCGAAATGACCCGCGAGGATGAACCGGCGCAGAACCGATCGGCTCCATCGCTTCAGCCCTCTGCCGATCCGCTGCGCCAGAGCCTGCGCCGTTGCCAGCAGTTAGGCGAGGCTGCCGTGAGTGATCCCGGCTGCCTCGCCACCTGGGCCGAGAACCGTGACCGGTTCCTCGGCCGGGCGCCGGTGCCCGCCGCCCCGCATCAGAACGGGGGAGAATGAACCATGGGTGGCACCGGCGTCATCGACAATTTTCTGGGCGTATTCACTTCCTATATCGACAGTGGCTTTGGTCTGCTCGGTGGGGAAGTCGCCTTCATCGCCACGACGCTGATCGTCATCGACGTGACGCTGGCGGCGCTGTTCTGGAGTTGGGGCGCGGACGACGACATCATCGCCCGGCTGGTCAAGAAGACGCTCTTCGTCGGCGTCTTTGCCTATCTGATCGGCAACTGGAACAATCTCGCGCAGATCATCTTCGACAGCTTCGCCGGTCTGGGCCTGAAAGGGTCAGGCACCAGCTTTTCCGCCGCCGATCTGCTGCGGCCCGGCAAGGTGGCGCAGACCGGCCTCGATGCCGGTCGCCCGCTGCTCGAATCCATCTCCGACATGATGGGATACTGGTCTTTCTTCGAGAACTTCATCCAGATCGCCTGCCTGATGTTCGCCTGGGTGCTGGTGCTGCTCGCCTTCTTCATTCTGGCCGTGCAGCTCTTCGTCACGCTGATTGAGTTCAAGCTGACCACGCTGGCCGGTTTTGTGCTGATTCCCTTTGGCCTCTTCGGCAAGACCGCCTTCATGGCCGAGCGCGTTCTCGGCAATGTCGTGTCCTCCGGCATCAAGGTCCTGGTCCTGGCCGTCATCATTGGCATCGGATCGACCTTGTTTTCACAGTTCACGGCAGGCTTCGGCGGCGTGACGCCGACCATCGACGATGCCATGGCGATTGTGCTGGCGGCCCTTTCCCTTCTCGGCCTCGGCATATTCGGTCCCGGCATCGCTTCCGGTCTGGTTTCCGGCGGCCCGCAGCTTGGCGCCGGTGCTGCCGTTGGCACCGGCCTTGCCGTAGGCGGCATGATGCTTGCCGGCGGTGCTGCCGCAGGCATGGCCGCGAAGGGAGGAGCCGCAGCGCTCTCTGGTGGAGCGGCTGCCGTGCGAGGTGGTGCCGCCGCCGCAGGTGCGGCGAGCGCCGCCTACAGTGTCGGTTCGCTTGGCCAGTCCGGCGCTGCCGGTGTCGCCTCCGGTCTGGGCGGTGTTGCCCGAGCCGCAGGCTCTGCCGCCGCATCGCCCCTGAAGCGCGCCGCTTCCAAAGCCTCCGAAAGCATCAAGTCCAGCTTTTCCGATGGAGCGCGTGCCGGCTTCGGCGTCACCGGCGGCTCCTCCACGGCCGGAACAGTCGGAGGCGCCAGCGAGGCCGCGAGCGCTGGCCCGTCACCCGCCGCGCAGGCTGGCGGCTCTCCGGCATGGGCAAAGCAGATGCAGCGCAAACAGACACTCAGCCACGGTACGTCGATGGCCGCCCATGCTGTGCGCTCCGGCGACAGCCATGGCGGCGGCTCTTCCATCAATCTTTCTGAAAGTGACCGCTCATGAACATCTTCAAACGTCCATCGGCCCATTACGGCAAATCGCCCGAACCCGAGACGCCCTATCAGAAAGCTGCCCAGGCCTGGGACGAGCGCATCGGTTCGGCTCGCGTGCAGGCAAAGAACTGGCGCATCATGGCCTTCGGCTCACTTATCCTCTCTGCCGGTTTCGCCTCGGCCCTTGTCTGGCAATCGGCGCGCGGGACTGTCGTTCCCTGGGTGGTGCAGGTCGATAATCTCGGCCAGTCGCAGGCCATTGCGCCCGCCGTGGCTGAATACCGTCCGACCGATCCGCAGATTGCCTTCCATCTCGGCCGCTTCATCGAGCAGACGCGCTCGATCCCGTCCGACGCCATCATCGTCCGGCAGAACTGGCTGCGCGCCTATGAGTTCACCACGGATCGGGGTGCGGCAACCCTCAATGATTATGCCCGTGCCAATGACCCCTTCACCAAGGTCGGCAGGCAACAGATTGCGGTCGAGGTGTCGTCGGTGATCCGCGCCTCGAATGACAGCTTCCGTGTGGCCTGGACGGAGCGCCATTACGAAAATGGCCAGCTCTCCACCACCGAACGCTGGACCGCGATCCTGACCATCGTGATCCAGACGCCGCGCGATGCTGAACGCCTGCGCGCCAATCCGCTCGGCATCTACGTCAATGCAATTTCATGGTCGCGGGAGATGAGCCAATGACTCGCATAATGGTCCGTAATTCCGGCTTGCCGGTTTTCCGTAAACCCGCTTTGGCGGCTTTGTTGCTGTCAGCGACCATGCTGGCCGGTTGCGCCACCAACCGCACCCCGCAGTTCAGCTATGATGCCGATGTACCCGCGTTGCCCGTGGTGCCGGCAGCCGTTACCGATGACCGCCCCCGGCCTTTGCACACGCCGCCGGCATGGACTGTGGCGCGCGGCGGGACCGTTGCAGCGACACCGACTGGCCGCGTCGAGAACGCCAATGCCGCCGCCCGTGTCGAACCACGGCGTGAGGGCTACTACAACGCCATCCAGATCTACCCTTGGTCGGAAGGGGCGCTGTTTCAGGTCTATGCCGCACCGGGGCAGATCACGACAATCGCGCTTGAACTCGGCGAAAGCCTGACCGGCGCGGGACCGATTGCAGCAGGCGACACCGCCCGATGGATCATTGGCGATACAGAAAGTGGATCGGGTACAAGCCGCCGCGTCCATATCCTCGTCAAACCGACCCGTGAGGATATTTCCACCAATCTTGTCATCAGCACGGATCGCCGCGTCTATCTCATTGAGCTTCGCGCCCGCGCGGCGCTCTATATGCCCGCTGTGGCCTGGGCCTATCCCGCGCTACCTGCCGGTCAGCGCGTGACCGTTCCGGCAGCCCCCATCATCCCTGTCGAGACGGCCCGCAACTATCGCTACGGACTGACTGGAGACACGCCACCGTGGCGCCCCATCTCCGTCTTCGACGACGGCCGCCGTGTCTATGTCGTCTTCCCGCGCGGCATTGTGCAGGGCGAGATGCCGCCGATCTTTGTCATAGGCTCCGAGGGCGAAACGCAGATCGTCAACAGCCGCATTCACCAGAACATCCTGATCGTGGATCGCCTGTTCGGTGCTGCCGAACTGCGCCTTGGCAGCGGTGATCGCCAGCAAACCGTCAGGATCGTCCGCGTTGAACAAAGGCAGGCAGCCCAGCCCGCAAAAACCGGGGAGAATCCGTCATGAGCGACGAGACCACCACCAACGCGCCTCCTATGCGCCTGCGCGCCGAGCCGCCGCGCGTCACCCGCCTGTCACGCAAGATGCTGGCTGGCGTTGGAGCTGTCGCGCTCCTCGGCATTGGCGGCGCACTGATCTATGCGCTCCAGACCCGCGACATGGGTGGAAATGGCGAGGAACTCTATTCCACCGAGAACCGCCCCACAGCCGACGGGCTGGCTGGTCTGCCGCGCGATTATACCGGCCCCGTCCTGGGACCAGCTTTGCCGGGCGACCTCGGCGGCCCGATCCTCGACGCCCAGAACAGGGGGCAGCCCGTTACGCCGCCGGTTATGGCAGCACCAGCCCGAGACCCCGCCGAGGAACGTCGTCTTGCCGAAGAGGAAGCTGCACGTCTTAGCACCGTGTTCTTCCAGTCAGGCCAAAGGACGGCGACGATACCAGGCTCTAATATGCCGGGCCTAGCGGGGCTTGACCTTGGCGGTCAGCCCGCCACGCAAGACCGGCACACGGCATTTCTCAATGGTCCGGTGGATCGCCAGACCGTTGCCATCGATCGGATCATGGCGCCAGCATCGCCCTATATCCTTCAGGCAGGGGCCGTGATCCCGGCTGCAATGATTACCGGCATCCGTTCGGATCTGCCTGGCCAGATCACCGCGCAGGTCACGGAAAATGTCTATGATAGCCCGACCGGCGCGCTGCTCCTGATTCCGCAGGGAACGCGCATCATCGGCCAGTATGACGCCGGTGTGCAGTTCGGCCAGCGCCGTGTGCTGCTGGTCTGGAACCGCCTGATCCTGCCCAATGGCCGCTCGATCGTGCTGGAGCGCCAGCCCGGCGCGGACGCTTCCGGCTATGCCGGTCTGGAGGATGGCGTCGATTACCACTGGTGGGATCTGATGAAAGCAGCCGGGCTGTCCACGCTGCTCGGCATTGGCACGGAACTGGCGACCGACGACGAAGACCGTCTGATCCGCGCCATCCGCGACGGCGCACAGGACACCATCAATCAGGCCGGGCAGCAAATCGTCCAGCGTCAGTTGCAGGTCGCGCCGACCTTGACCGTCCGACCGGGCTATCCCGTCAGGGTCATCGTCACCCGCGACCTGGTACTCGAACCCTATAGGAACTGACCATGACAAAGCTGAAACTCGGCCCACTCGTTGAAGACAAACCCGTCAAAGTGACGGTTGAACTGCCGGGCACGCTCCACCGTGATCTGATCGTCTATGCAGAGGTGCTGGCCCGCGAAAGTGGCCAGCCCGCTGCTGATCCCGTCCGGCTGATCGTGCCGATGCTGGAGCGGTTCATCGCCACCGATCGCGGGTTCGCAAAGGCGCGGCGTCTGGGGAACTAATTCGCTTCGATGTCGTGCAAGGCACCATTTGCGTGTGCTTCTCGGAGCGAGGTCATATACACGAAGACTTCGGATACGGCAGATGTGCTGTTCTGTTTACATGAGCAGGGGGGAGGTTGAGGGTTCTTGGGGATAAATGTTTACGCCAACAAGACGGTGATTATCGACCACTCCCATCAGGAACTCGTGGATACCTCCATCGAAGGAAATCCGACAGAGGGCGCGATAGACGGGCTGCGGATTCAATATGTCTTCCGCCGCAAGACTACGAAGGGGCATGACCGTGACGGCAATCCGCTGGTTTACGCGCTGAAGCAAATGAATGGCTACCGTATGCAGCCAATGTACCACCAGATGCTCTACAAGCGCGCTGATGAGATTCTGGCAGCGTTCGTCGGCGAGCTGGAGGCGGATGTTCTTGTTGATGTTCCGTCGAGCAAACCCCTATGCCGATTGTTTGCAACGCGCGTGGCGCAGGTGTCGGGATTGCCACTCGTAGAATCGAACTTTCTGCGCAAGCGGACGGTCGGTGAGGTTCTGGACGCCATTGACGCCAGCTTTCCGCAGTTCACGAAAGATCGTGATGAAAGAGCTTTCAAGGCCGAACTCGGCCAACTGAGGAGGGCGAAGCGGGACACGGATTTCCAGATGAAGGAAGTTGCCAAACCGATGCGGCGCTTCTTTCAGCCGTTTACCGTAAGCGGAGAAGTCCCGGCGCTGGCAGGGCAGAGGATTGCCCTGATCGATGATCTTGTGTCATCGGGAACATCGATTATCTCTGTGGCGGAATGTCTGCGAGAGCAGGGTGCGATCGTAGAGCGTGGGGTCTGCCTGCTGAGCGACTTGAACGCGGTGCGACCGTCATCATGATTGACATTCGAGGCCTGTTACGCTATTTCTCCACGCATCAAGACAGACCGTGCCTATGCCTCACGGTCTCAAAACATCAAGCACGGCAACGTGCAGGTCCGAGCGGCGCCCGAGGTGGCCATCCTGTAAGGGGAAAAAGCCTCACGATCAGGCATCGGCTGATCAAGTTCAGGAAGCCGTCACGCTGCGAAGTGTGGCGGCTTTTCCTTTTTGGTCCATCTTTGTCGATGAGTTCCGGGCCTCCTTGAGGCTCTTTTGGCGACCGCACGCTTGTGCGATGCGCTTCTGTCAGAGCCGCGCTGACCTGACTACACAGCAATTTGGAGCGAGTGTCGGTATCGGTAGTTGCGTGCCCCCGCAACCAAACAAACCTGAACATTTACCCATTCAAGTTTTTGCGTTTCTGCAGTGTCGAGTTCGCCGCGCTCAAACCGCGCCATGAAGTCGTTCTAGGCTGTGGACCGCAAACTGCCGCTGCAGGATGTTGATCGCATCCATCAAAGCCAGATGGTGGCGGTGTTGCCGGGGACCTGCAGGGACGGCTGATGATTAAAAGTTCTGAGCCTTACCGTCTGCGGACGGCACGATAACGACCTTCTGCCGGCTGTTAGCCGCCGCTTCTTATCTTCGCCCACGACTCGTCATCAATGATACAAAGTTCCGACACTTTAGAAATGGCCAACTCACTCTTGTCATTCATGCGCGCTCCGGGCTGTTCGATCTCCGGGTCTTGCGAAAATGGCTCCGGTTGAAGACAATTCGACCGATATAGGTCTCGATATTGAGGATGCCACTACCGCGATCGATGGCCCTGAATGGCTGTATCGCGCCGCAAGGGCCAAGGACGAACGGCACGTGGGGCATTCAGCTCGCCTGCCATTTCCTGCGGCGAGCGGTCGAGCGCGTATTACTCGAAAATTCAGCGAACAATCTCTGCCTTCCTCGTCGATCTCTCGCAGCCCGGCAATACGATTGAACTTGTCATGCTCGAACTTCATCCGGTCTCCCGTAGGCGATCCCGCTGGCTGCCTTGACTTCGCGGACGGTCGTCTTAATCCCTTCGCGTGTCTTGTAGCGCGTCTGCTCGATCATATTGTAACTGATGATCGACCGCAGGCCGAGCTTCTTGTTGTTGGCTGATGCCGCGTTCTGGATCATCCACGGTTCCACGCCATAGTGTCGCAGTTGCTTGAAAATACCGGAGCTGTGTTCTGTGTCGCAAGAGATACGGTCGACGGAAACGCAGAGTAGAATGTCGATGTCGCCGCTCTTGATGCGACGCAGAGCGTTTGGTCACCCTTTGACCCATAAGTAGCTCTTCCGGCTCTATCGGGAAGAGAAGTTGACAGTGCGCAAATGTGGTGACCGCAAGCGAGCGATCGGTACAAGCGCACCGATGCTGATCCCAATTGCCGCCAATGATCGATGGTTACTGGACTTCGTGTCAGATCAACTCACCGATGGATGCCGGTTCCGGATCTTGACGGTTGTCGACGATTGCGCCAGGGAATGCTTGGGCCTCGTCGCCGATACGTATTGAACCGCACCGGGTTTGCCGGCGGCTCCAACTTCTGAGAAAGTGGAGCCATCATGAGCAAGACAACGAACAAGTTTTCACCTGAAGTCCGTCAACGTGCCATTCGTATGGTGCTGGATCACGAGGCAGAGCACCCGTCGCGGTGGGCTGCCGTTTCATCTATCGCTGCCAAGATTGGCTGCTCACCGGCCACCCTGCACGAGTGGGTGAAGAAGACCGAGGTCGACAGCGGCAAACGAGCAGGCCTGCCGAGCGACGCGGCCGAGAAGATGAAGGCTCTTGAGCGGGAAAACCGCGAGCTTCGTCAGGCCAACGAGATTTTGCGCAAGGCGTCTGCTTATTTCGCGATGGCGGAGCTCGACCGCCCCTTCAAACGATGATCTCGTTCATTGACGAACACCGTAGCGTGTTCGGGGTCGAGCCGATCTGCAGACTGCTGCCGATTGCCCCGTCAACCTACTACGAGAACGTCGCCAAGCGCCTGGACGTGGATCGTCTGTCGGTTCGCGCCCGCAGCGATGTCAGTCTGAAGATCGAGATACGCCGTGTCTTCGAGCAGAATTTTCGAGTCTATGGCGTTCGCAAGGTCTGGCGGCAGTTGAAGCGCGAAGGCTACGACATCGCCCGCTGCACGGTCGCTCGGCTTATGAGGTCGATGAGCCTGCAGGGGATCATTCGAGGAAAGCCGGTCCGCACGACATTCTCGGACAAGGCAGCCCCGAGCCCGCTTGACCGGGTAAACCGCCAGTTCAAAGCCCCTGCACCCAACAGGCTGTGGGTTTCTGATTTTACCTATGTCGCGACCTGGCAAGGTTTCGTCTACGTGGCCTTTGTGATCGACGTTTTTGCCCGGCGCATCGTTGGCTGGCGGGCGAGCCGGACGGCACATGCGAGCTTCGTCCTCGATGCCCTTGAACAGGCACTTCATGATCGGCGTCCCGCTCATGGAGGTGGCCTCGTGCATCACTCGGATCGCGGCGTCCAATACGTGTCCATTCGGTACTCCGAGCGGTTGGCAGAAGCTGGCATTGAGCCTTCTGTCGGAAGTGTCGGCGACAGTTACGACAACGCCCTCACTGAGCCGATCAACGGTCTCTACAAGGCCGAGGTCATCCATCGGCGCGGGCCATGGAGGAACTTCGAAGCGGTCGAATTCGCCACTTTGGAATGGGTCGACTGGTTCAACCACCGGCGCCTCCTGGAACCCATCGGAAACATAACGCCAGCCGAAGCTGAAGAGCGGTATTACGCCATGCTGGACGAGGCAGCAATGGCCGCATAACTTATACGAAATGGCCTCCGGCAAACCCGGTGCGGTTCAGATCTTTTGGCCTGCGGGTTACCTGTGAGCTTGATAGGATTTTTGAGGGGCACGGCAAGCCGAAGATGATCGTGAGCGACAATTGCAGCGAGTTCACCAGCACCGCGATCTTGCAAATGGACGGACGGCGCCAAACTGGACTGGCGTTACATTGCGCCGGGCAAGCCGGTACAAAGCGCCTTCATCGAAAGCTTCAATGGGCGGCTGCGAGACGAGCTCCTGAATGAAACTCTCTTCTCATCACTGTCCCATGCTCAATCAGCGCTTTCAAACTGGCGCAGCGATTACAACGATCACCAACGACACGCTGGGCTTTGCTGGATAACACCAGCCGAGTTCGCTCAGAAATCAACTCGCGACGTGATGCAGCAATCCAATGACGTGCCCCCAATAAATTAGGCCATTTTGAACTGGAATTTTCCACTTATGATCCCTGATGGGAAGAAGAGGAGAATTCGATGAAAGCGTCCAAGTTTTCGGAAGCGCAGATCGCGTT
>JAAIGE0101402871.1_pt1 | contig 15573 bp, 10 predicted proteins | sample 6487951 | NCBI WGS metagenome assembly JAAIGE01 (sample SAMN13974128, study PRJNA590717) | phyllosphere metagenome | biome: tomato field; feature: multiple bacterial spot infested tomato fields; material: tomato leaves; isolation source: leaves from tomato fields | host: Solanum lycopersicum ... | reverse complement strand
TGAATACCCGATGAATTGACCTGTGTCGCATCTCTGTCACATTTTGCAATGACCATGGCAGTAATCTTTCAATCAGGTATTGCACACATGGCTATCAACGCACTTTCCCCCGACGCCTCTGGCGGGGCGAGCCTGTCGGCAACCCAGTTCGGGCGCAAACCCGGTCGCCTGACCATGACGATCTTCTTCGCCATTCTCATCGCAGGGCTCGCGTTCACCGGTTATAGCCTCAAGCAGGACGTGGATGACATGGGCACGGTGGTCACCACCTGGACGCCTTTCATCCTGTTGGGCGTGGCATTGCTGATTGCGCTGGGCTTCGAATTCGTCAATGGCTTTCACGATACGGCCAACGCAGTGGCTACCGTGATCTATACCCACTCGCTGCCGCCGGGCTTCGCAGTGGTCTGGTCGGGGTTCTTCAATTTTCTGGGTGTGATGCTGTCCAGCGGTGCGGTCGCGTTCGGCATCATCGCCTTGCTGCCGGTGGAACTGATCCTGCAAACCGGTTCGTCAGCCGGTTTCGCGATGATTTTCGCGCTGCTGATTGCAGCGATCATCTGGAACCTGGGCACTTGGTGGCTCGGCCTGCCCGCTTCGTCTTCGCACACGCTCATCGGCTCGATCATCGGCGTCGGCATTGCCAACGCCTTGATGCACGGGCGTGACGGCACCAGCGGTGTGGACTGGTCGCAGGCAACCAAGATCGGTTATTCGCTGCTGCTTTCGCCACTGGTAGGGTTCGCTTTTGCTGCGCTGCTGTTGCTGGCGATGCGCATGTTCATCAAGAACCGTGCGCTCTACAAAGCGCCGGAAGGCAATGCCCCGCCGCCATGGTGGATCCGCAGCCTGCTGATCGTGACCTGCACCGGCGTATCGTTCGCCCACGGTTCCAACGACGGGCAGAAAGGCATGGGGCTGATCATGCTGATTCTGGTCGGCACCTTGCCGATGGCCTACGCGCTGAACCGCACCATGCCTGCCGATCAGGCGACGCAGTTCGCGGCAGTGGCCGAGGTCACGCAACAGGCGCTGATTCGCAGCGCCCCGCTGCCTGCCCCGACAGATTCGCGCCAGACGCTCTCGGATTATCTGGTCAGCAAGGAATCGACGCCGGACCTGATTCCAGCGCTGGCGGTGATGGCGGGCAAGATCGGCAACGAGGTACGCAGTTACGGTTCGCTGTCCAAAGTGCCTGCCGAGGCGGTCACCAACGTGCGAAACGACATGTATCTGACCTCGGAAACCATCCGCGTGATGGAGAAGAACAATGTCGGAAATTTCGACGTAGACACTCAGACCAAGCTGGAGGCGTTCAAGAAACAGATTGATGACGCCACGCGATTCATTCCAACCTGGGTCAAGATCGTGGTCGCCATCGCGCTGGGTCTGGGCACGATGGTTGGCTGGAAACGGATCGTGGTGACGGTGGGTGAGCGAATCGGCAAAACTCACCTGACCTACGCCCAGGGCGCCTCGGCGGAAGTGGTGGCGATGTTCACCATCGGCGCAGCGGACATGTACGGCCTGCCGGTTTCCACGACTCACGTGCTGTCTTCCGGTGTGGCGGGCTCGATGGTCGCCAACGGCTCCGGCCTGCAGATGCGCACCTTGCGTAACCTGGCGACAGCCTGGGTGCTGACACTGCCCGCCGCGATTCTGTTATCGGGCTCGCTGTACTGGGTGTTCAGTCATTTGTTTTGAATGAGCAGCCATGGCTGATCGCACCCGACGCTCTGCGCGGACAGGCAGACGTGGGAGTGATCACTCAGGCAGTATTCGCGGATCAAGGCATTGTCGGATCCGGCGGCACATCACCCTCAGTGCTGGTGTCGATGCTCACCACCACCGACATCCCCGGCCGCAGTCGCTCAAGCATCGGCTGGTCATCGTCGACCACGATGCGTACCGGAATGCGCTGGGAGATCTTCACGAAATTGCCCGTGGCGTTATCGGCGGGCAACAGGCTGAACTCGGACCCGGTGGCAGGCGATATGCGCTGCACCCGACCATGCATCGTCTGGTTATCCAACGCATCGACGGTGAAACTGACCGATTGCCCCAGACGCACGTCGGCCATCTGGGTTTCTTTCATATTGGCGATGATCCAGCGCCGCTCCGGCACCAGCGCCATCAATTGCGCACCGGAATTGACATACGCCCCCAGACGCACACCGATCTGTCCCAACTGACCGTCGCGTGGCGCCACGATGCGGGTGTTGTCCAGATCGATCCGGGCCAGTTGAATCGCCGCCTCGGCGTTGGCAACCGACGCCTCCAGTGAGCCCCGGTTGACGATCACCGTTTGCAGGTCCTCGCGGGCGATCTGCAAGGTCGCCTTGGCTTCGGCGACGGCAGCGCTCGCCTGGGCATCGGCGGCACGGGTCACGTCCAGCTCGCTTTTCGATACCGAACCATCGGTCACCAGCGCCTGATTGCGCCGCAGGTCGGCGGCACTTTTGCGGCTTTGCGCAATAGTGTTCTGCAACTGGGCCTGACGCTGGACGATGGTCGCTTCGGCACTGTGCCGCTGTTGCAGGTTGTTGGCCAACGAGGCCTTTTGCACATTCAGCTGGGCCAGCGACTGATCCAGACGTTGCCGGTAAATGCGATCGTCCAGCCGCACCAGCAGGTCGCCCGTCTTGACGAACTGGAAGTCCTGCACCGGCACTTCGTACACGTAGCCGCTCAGTTGCGGGCTGATCAACGTGGTCTGGCCGCGCACCTGAGCATTCTCGGTGCTCTGGATGGGGCTGGTGAACGGGGGCAATTGCCACGCATACAGCACGATCAGAACACCGGCCAGCGCGACGGCGCCAAAAAGGACCGATGAGATGACGCGCTTGCGCCGCGAGCTTGGGCGACTGGTGACCGGAGATTTCAGTGGTGCGGGAGCCGGCCCGTCAGTGCGCTTGACGGTTTCACCACTCGCGGCAGTGCTGCGCTCGGCGTCTGGTTTGGAGTTCGGAGTGTTGGGTTCGGTCATGAAGGTTGTGCGCCGGTCGGTGATACGGAAGGCGGAGCGGCTGGTGCAACAGGGGCCAGCGCCTGGGGTTGAGTGGTCATTTTCAGCCAGATGACCCGGAAGGAAATCCAGGCCATGGTCAGTACCGCAATCAACGCGATCAACATGAACACGTCGTTGTAAGCCAGCACATTTGCCTCGCGGGTAGCCGCCGTGGCCATGGCCCGGATACCTTGAACGTTACGTTGCGACGGGTCGGCGATCACCGAGCCGTAACTGGCGCTGTAGCTTTGCAGCCGCGACTGCACCAGCGGATTGATCAGGGTCAGGTGTTCGACGATGTGGCTGGAGTGGAATTTTTCGCGCACGATCTGAAACGTGCCCAAGGCAGCAGACCCTATCAGGCCGCCAATGTTCTGCGTGATCCCGAACAGCACCGAAAAACTGATCATGTTGCGCGGGTTGGCGAGCACGCCGCTGATGCCCAGCACCAGCGTCGGACCCAGAAAGAACGTACCGCCGAATGCCAGCAAAAACTGACTGAGGTACATGTTCGACTGGCGGGTGAGGTTGGTCGAATGACTGTCCATCCAGGCCCCCACCGCCATCATCGCCAGCGAGATCAGCAACGGCTTGATCAGGTGCGCAGGATTGATGGTCAGGGCACTGACCACAAGCCCCGCGACACTGCCCAGCAGCATCACCAGATAGAGCGTGTGCAGTTGCTGACTGCCCATGTTCAGGGCCTGAAGAAAGCCGACTGCACCCACCGACTGCTCCGACAGCACAATGCGAAACAGAATCACCGCCAGCCCCAGCCGCAGAATCGAGCCGCTGCCCAGCCAGCGAGTGATCAGTAACGGATTGCTGCGGTTGTGTTCAATGGCAAGGCCTGCGCAGATCAGCGCGATGGACGCCGCCGACGCAATGCCGATCCACGGCGCTTCCAGCCACCACTCGATGCGCCCCAGCGACAGCACCGCGCACAGCAACGCGAACCCCGGCGCGAGCAGCCCGAAGGTCAGGAAGTCGAGTTTTTCGAACGCCTTGAAACGATCCCCCGGCGGCAGTTTGAGCATCAGCACGCAGCCCAGCGACAGCATCGCCATGCCCAGCTCGAACAGGTACAGGCCGCGCCATTGTGCAATCTGCAGCAGGTCCTCGGAAACCAGACGCGCCAGAGGAGTGGCCAGCTGCGCGGTGCCCAGGCCGAGTACCAATGCCTTCATCCGCCATTTCTGCGGGAAGGCCTGAATCATGTAATACAGGCCCAGCGTACTGAGCGCTGCGCCGACCATCCCGTGGGCGGCCCGTACTGCAATGGCCGAATCGATGTCATTTACGAACAGATGCGCCAGCGTCACCAGCGCATACAGCACCAGAAACAGCTCGGTGAAGGCACGCAGACCGAACTGCTGGCGGAACTTGACCAGCAGCAGATTCATCGACACGTTGGTCATGATGTAGGCAGCCGGCAGCCAGGCGATGTCCTGGGAAGTAGCGCCCAACGCGCCCTGCAGATAAGGCAGGTTGGCGATGACCAGTGCATTGCCCAGCCCGCCGGTCAGCGCCACGATCACACCTACCAGCGCGAACGCCCAGCGCCGCGCATTGGAGTGCAAGGGCGTCGACGGCGAACCCGGCATCGTCGGACGTTCATGGGGCGCCCATTCGCGCGGGGCGTATTTATCGCTCACGAGAAGTCGCTCATGGCAGGTCGTTCATGGAAATCATTTCATAGAAGGGCTTGAGGAATTCCCATGTGTGACAGTCACAGCAGCCAGAATACTCATGAACGCCACGATGATTCATGTCGCAGGCAGATGGATTAAAGCTCATCGCGCCGAACAGAGCCGCAAATGATGGCAATTTGAAACTTGGGGCTATGCTTAAACGCAGTTTTGCTTTGCAGATTTGCACTGCTACGATCGGCTGCGACGCCGGGAACAGACAAGAAAAAAGCGCAAACGAACAAGGAGTTCAGAATGAGTTCACAGGCTTCATCCGCCCTGCCGGTTCGACGACCTGTCAATCGGGGCGCGATTCTGGTCGATGTACGCAATCATATTGGTCACCTGACACTCAATCGCCCTGCGGACCTTAACGCGCTGGATCTGGAGATGGTGCGCACCCTCAGGCAACAGCTCGACGCGTGGGCCGATGACGAGAGTATCCATGCCGTCGTGTTGCGCGGGGCAGGCGGCAAGGCGTTCTGTGCAGGCGGCGACATTCGCTCGCTGTACGAGAGCCACCGCAACGGGCTGGATCTGCACCAGACGTTCTTTGCCGAAGAGTATGCGCTGGACCTGACGATCCATGGTTACCGCAAGCCCGTGATGGCGTTGATGGACGGGCTGGTTCTGGGTGGCGGCATGGGGCTGGTTCAGGGCGCGGATCTGCGCGTGGTCACCGAACGCACCCGACTGGGCATGCCGGAAGTGGCGATCGGTTATTTCCCTGATGTGGGTGGCAGCTATTTTCTATCCCGGCTGCCGGGTGAACTGGGTATCTGGCTCGGCGTGACCGGCAGTCAGATCGGCGCTGCCGACGCGTTGTATTGCGGCCTGGCCGACTGGTCGATGAACAGTGAAATGCTGCCGCGACTCGACCATATGCTCGATCACCTGAAATGGAAGTCGACTCCGCTCAAGGACCTGCAGGGTGCAATGGCCAAACTGGGCACCCAGCGCTTGCCCTACCCTCCTCTTGAACTCCTGCGCCCCGCCATCGACCATTTTTTCGGCCTGCCCGATATCCCGAGCATCCTGGAGCAATTGCAGGAAGTGACCATCGCCGACACCCGCCAGTGGGCGCTGGATACCGTCAAACGCATGCAAGGCCACTCGCCACTGGCAATGGCCGTGACCCTGGAAATGCTGCAACGGGGTCGCCACCTTTCACTGCACGCCTGCTTCGCCATGGAGCTGCACCTGGACCGCCAATGGTTCGAGCGCGGCGACCTGATCGAAGGGATCCGTGCCCTCATCATCGATAAAGACAAGAAGCCGCGATGGAAACACGGCAGTGCGCAGGACGTCAGTGCGGCGCACGTCGAAAGTTTTTTCAGCGGCCAGGAGACCTGAATCATGCACGACCTGGAACTGACCGAAGAGCAGATCATGATTCGCGACATGGCGCGCGACTTTGCCCGCAATGAAATCGCCCCGCACGCCCAGGCCTGGGAAAAGGCCGGCTGGATCGACGACGCACTGGTCGGCAAGCTGGGTGAGCTTGGCCTGCTGGGCATGGTGGTGCCTGAGCAATGGGGCGGCACTTATATCGATTACGTGGCCTACGCCCTGGCTGTCGAAGAAATCTCTGCGGCCGATGCGGCCACCGGCACATTGATGAGCGTCCACAGCTCGGTGGGCTGCGGACCGATTCTCAACTATGGCAGCGATGAACAGAAACACACCTGGCTGGAAAAACTCGCCACCGGCCAGGCCATTGGCTGCTTCTGTCTGACCGAACCGCACGCAGGCTCAGAAGCGCATAACCTGCGCACCCGCGCCGAGTTGCAGGGCGGTGAATGGGTGATCAATGGTGCCAAGCAGTTCGTCAGCAACGGCAAGCGGGCAAAGCTGGCGATCGTGTTTGCCGTGACCGATCCAGCGCTGGGCAAGAAAGGCCTGTCGGCGTTTCTGGTGCCCACCGACAACCCGGGCTTCGTGGTGGACCGCAGCGAACACAAGATGGGCATCCGGGCCTCGGACACCTGCGCAGTCACCCTCGATAACTGCCGCATTCCGGCTGCCAACCTGCTGGGCGAGCGCGGCAAGGGCCTTGCCATCGCGCTGTCCAACCTGGAAGGCGGCCGTATCGGTATCGCCGCCCAGGCGCTGGGCATCGCCCGTGCAGCGTTCGAAGCCGCGCTGACCTACGCCCGTGAGCGTGTGCAGTTCGACAAACCCATCATCGAACACCAGAGCATCGCCAACCTGCTGGCCGACATGCACACCCGCGTCAATGCCGCACGCCTGCTGATCCTGCACGCGGCCCGACTTCGCAGTGCCGGTCAGCCATGCCTGTCAGAGGCGTCACAGGCCAAGCTGTTCGCCTCGGAAATGGCCGAATGGGTCTGCTCCAAGGCGATACAGATTCATGGCGGCTACGGCTACCTCGAGGACTACTCGGTGGAGCGTTATTACCGGGATGCCCGCATCACCCAGATCTACGAGGGCTCCAGCGAAATCCAGCGCCTGTTGATCGCCCGTGAGTTGCGTCACTACCTGGTCTGAAGCGTCGGTCCCTGGCGCCAACACTCCAGGGACGGACTTGCCTGGGTGCCCGTTCTAGCGCACCAGGCGCTCACGACCCAACAGGGTCACCAGCAGCGCAACGGTGTCGGCGTTGGCCAACATGATGTCCGTGCGTTTGCGGACATCGGTATAGAACACGTCACGAGCCTCATCCAGCGTCGATGTGCCGGCGATGCGCAATATCGTGCTCTTGCTCTTTCCATCGGACCGCTTCAGGTCTCTCCAGCGGTCGTTTTCCAGTTGCTTGAACAGCTGACTGCGGTCCGTCTGATAGGAAAGCGCTTTCTGCTGAAGGGCCAGCTGTGCATTTTTCAATCTCAAGCGATAGCCGGCCGTGTCCTCCAGAAGATCGGCAAAGGGCGCCTGGGCATCGACGTAAGCCAGGTCTTCAGTGTTGAGTGTCAGGTGGGACAGCTCGTGGATGAGGATTGCAGCGCGATAATGGGCACCGTAATGAAAGTGCCCTGATCGCATGGCACTGACCTTGAAGCGATAGCTGGGCAATCGAAAGAACTGTTCGGTCAGAAATATGCGTTTCAACGGGTCTGAACCGAAGACAAAGGCCGTGGAATCCTCATGACCGATACGGTTGACCCCGATCACATAGCGTGGCGAATCAACCGGCGACAGCGTCGGGTCCATCAACGCGCCATAGATCTGCGTAACGACGTGTTTGACCGTCTCATACAGTTGCTCGTCAGGCTCGCTTTGGGCAAAGAAATCACCCAGCAACTGTTTGACGCGCGGCTCCACCGAGCCGTCGGGCAGTTTCAGGCAGAGGTTATCCAGGCAGTTCTCCAGATAACGCTGAGCCTGGGTATGGCCCTCTTCGATTGCCTGCGCCATGCCACGAAATGTCCGGCGGATTTCCAGCATGCCTTGGCTGTCAACGGCCATAACGTCATCCGCGTTGGCGTCGACGATGCTGGTTTTGACCCGCGTCAATATGGCACCTCCTCCCTTCAGCCCACCGTTCAGATCCAGTTTCCAGCGTTGCTCCTCGTCAAGCACCACCGGCGGGCCGACCCTGTCCTGCGAGACAATGAACCAACCGTCCCGATCCGACTTCAGCTCATAGGCCTTGCCGCCGATGGCGGCATATTTCCTGCCACTGGCAGGATCGTTGTAGGTGTTGAACAGTTCGTCCTTCTGCAAGGTACTGAGAGAGACGTCCTTGACTTCGAACTGACGCAGACGGGTAAGGATCTCCTGAGTCAGGGAGTTGTTCGACCAGGAAAACTGGGGAAAAGGCATGACCTCGCCTGGGTCCTCCAGTTGATTGAGAAGCTGTTCTTCGTCGAGAGAAAGATCAGGTATTTCCGCATCCGGCACGCCCTCCCCCTGCACGCTCCGGCCGGACGTGATCAACATGCTCAGGGCCGCCATGAATTCCGCAACAGCCTTGCCCCAGTGCCGTTCTCCAGCGGAGACAGCAGAGAGGTTCAACAGGCTCTGACTTTGCCAAATCCCGACGAGTGCGCCCAGACGCCCCGGCAGTAACGCCATGGTCTGCTCGGCAACCAGACCGAACAAATAGCGCGCCGCGGTGCTTTTCAACTCAGCGCTGGTCACGCTTTCGCGCTGCACTTCCAGCTTCAAGGCTTGCAGGGTGCCTTTGAGCAGAAAGCTCAGCGCATTTCCTTCATAAGGCTGGATCTGTACGGTAACCGGGCCTGGGCGCTCTGACGGCAAGTCAAAGGACGACTCCACACTGAACGGCAGGTGCGGTTCCACGAAACCGCCGTGGTCATACAGTTTGCGGTCCGCAGGCTCAATCCGGTCGAGGATGAACGCCTGCAGTTCGCCCGACGTGCGTATGTCATTGAGTAGCGCCTCCCGGTCGGCGTACTCCTTGAACGCGAACTCGCTGTGAAAGGGTGCGTAAAGCACCCAGGGCCCGGGTGTCCCGTCCTGTGGGGTAATCAGGTAAGTATTGACCACCGTCGTCGGCGACCATCCTTGACTGGCGGGCAACAGCAACAGCGGACTGAGTATGATCCTGCGGCCTCCGACCGGCAGACGGGCGATGCCATCAGGCATGTTCATGACCGCCTCGATGCAGCGAAAGGCATCTTCGGACAATTCATTTTTCAGTCTGGCCGTGAAGGCCCTCCACAGACTTGTCGCGGGCAATTGTTCGGCAAACAGCTTCTGTCGCTCGGCGTAGGCGGGGTCAGTCTCGGCCATGATCCCGTCCAGCAGGCGTCGATAGCCCTTGGCAACGTCAAGCGAGTCGACCAGTTGCCGGACGTACGAAGCCGTCAGCGGCCCGGCCAATGACTGACCTTCTTTTGCCGCCAGCGAAATGATGCCGTCCTGACGGGACATGAAGCGATTGACGGCAAACTCGCTGAGCGTCTCACTGACGCGCTCCGTCGCGGCCGGGATGGCAACAGGCACTTCCCCAGGCAGCCCGGGAGCGGAAACATAATGGGTCAAGGTGACCTTGACGTCGTCCGGTTCGAGCGTTTGGCCCGGAAAGTCCTGTGCAAATTTTTCCATCAGTTGCTGGCGTGAATACTCATAAAGGCTCGGAAGGCCAAACAGAAAATCCTTTTGTACGACGCACGCCACATAGAAGTGCTGCAGAATATTGATCAGTAAAACCTGATCGGTGCTGGAGGCGTTACTGACCCACTCTGGCAAGGCCGTCTTGTTGATCACATTCTGAATGATCAGCCCAAGGCGGTTCAGCACCAGACGATTGGCATCCTTCGACTCGACCGCTCCCATCAGATGGCGGAACAGGCTGGAGCTCAACTCGCGCTTGAGGGCCTTTTCATAGACGCTTCTCGCCGTCTGCTGTTGCCGCTTGATCTCGATTGCCTGCAACGCCTTGATGAAGTGCCCCTCGGTGCCGTACAGGTTGATCTCGACTCCAGACACACTGCCCTGCCTGAGAAGCTGAATCACCGCCTCCCTGTCCGGTTCCGACAGCGCGTTCAGCACATGCGCCCGCTGATCGGTCATCTGCCGGGAAAACCAGCTCTTCAGGTCCAGCACCGTATCGAAGCTTCTCAGTCCCGAGCCCGCGAGCCAAAGCACGACATTGCCGACGTGTGCAGGTTTGCTCAGCACAAAGGCGTTGGGCATCACGACAGGGTGTTCGAGCCCGTCATACTTCGCGGACAAGGTATACGCATCCACACGCTCGTCCCCCAGCACATCCCTCAAGGCCGAAAAGGGCCGATCCAGTACTTGCTGGACACGTTGAAGCGCCTGATCTTCCAGCCCGCCTACGCGCTTCTTGATAATGATATCCAGACGCAGGGCGTACTCACGGATGAGTCCGCTGCTCGCGCCTGGATGTACGCAGGTGTCCAGATACCGTACCGGGCGCGCATAGAAATCGCTGATCTGTCGCTCGAAGCGTTTCTCGAAACCTGTAAGTACGCAGTCGATCATCTGCTCCAGCAGCGTGATGGGCAGGCGCCTTTCCAACGAGTCCCCCGTCAACGCTGATTCACGGCGCATGAGCACAGCGTCAGTGAAGTCCGTTTCGACATCACCGCACACCCTCCCGAGCACCCAGGACAGCAACGGAACCGCCGGCACTCTGCCTGACTTCGAGGCGATCCAGAGCTTGCGGGCATCCAGGCCGGGTTCGCCGACCAGTGTCAGATAACGGTTCAGTGCATTACGCATGCAGCCGTCCACACCGGGATGCAACAGCGAGATGCGCTCAAGCAGCAACTCCAGCCTTTGCAACTTGCCAGCCCAGGTCCCGGACGACTCCGGCTCGACGTATGGCACATTGACAGGGAGTTCCCAGATGCCAGCAAAGTCAGTCGGACCGGCGCGCCAACGTCCCAGGTCATGCAGGTTCAGTAACCGGACGTCCAGCAGCGCCCTGATATCCAGTGCATCATCAAGCCGCACCGGCGTCTTTTCATACCCGATCGGGGCAAGCGCCGACACATGACGCAGGCTTCGCTGCTGCAACGCGATGATCGAATCCAGATACTGCTCCAGGAACGGACCGGTAAACGCACTGGCCTGCACCTCGACCGGCCCTTCGTCACGCAAGAGCGGGTGATCGTTCAGAGATGAAAGCAACAGAAGATCGGATCGGCCCTGCTCATTGGAAAAATAGGCACCGATGCCGCCAAGGTCATTGAAACGTCTGAATCCGTTCAGGCACGAGTACAGGTAAATGCCTGCGGGCGCTCCAGACTCGAAATCAATCGCGAAGACCCCGATCAACTTGACCGGCTCCTGCCCGGACACCGCCGCCGACAAACGTCGAACCCTGATCTTTTTTGATTCCGACAACTCAGCGGACGCTGACAGCAACGAACACAGACCTCGATACTCGAGGGCGGAAAACAAACCGTCATTGCGCCCTGACAGCAAATGATGACGATACGATTCCGCCAGCGCCCGGGCGAAGAACCCACGAACACGCTGACCATCACTGCGCATGGACGACCAGTAGTCGATCAGGCACCGTTCATAGGCAGAAGTCATGCTGGCAACGGCGCCGGACATGGCCTGAGCACAAGCATCGGCCAGCCGCCCGGAAAGAACACCGCCTGACGCATCCAGATACTGACGTTTCATATTCGAGGGCAGCGACTGATAGACGTATTCGTCCACGGCGACATTGACCAGACTGTCGGTCCCTACCACATTGGTATCCGACACGGCGGTATTGATCAGTTGCACAGGGTGGCTGAATACATCGAAGTGCACTGCTGCCTCATGCGCCTGAAGCGCGTCGCTCAGGGCGCGTCCCAGTGCTGTGCGCAGCTGGGGCAACTCATGCAGTTGCTCCCACATGTGCTCGAGGTGCGTGGCCTGTTGAAGCAGGATCAGCCGTGTCCGGGCACTGAAAATCGGGTCGTCCAGTTGTTGAGTGTCAATCTCGATGGACGGATTTCCGACTTCATCGAACCGCTGTCTCAACGCAGCCAGCAGCGAAAGGCGGCTGTCGAATCGCTCGATCCCGGCCAGCAAGGTGTGCAGAAATACCGGTGCCTGATGGTCGTCCGGGTCGCTGATCATCAGTGCCGTTGCCAACTCGCCGGTCAGTTGCACCCCATCGTCCCTGACAAAACAGTCGACCCTGGGGCGGGCGAAGGTGGTTTGTGTAGCGTTCGTCTCACTGGCCATTCCGCGTAGCCACTGACCTTGTTCGTGACTGACACGTAACTCGCTGATGGCCTCCAGGACGTCCTGAACGAAACGGGTCTTGAGCGACTCACTGAAAAAATAGGGGGGTAATGCTGACATGTGCTGTTTCCTTGAATGACACCTCGACCACGCAGCACTGCGTGGCCAAGGACAAAAGGAAACAGCTTATTGAGCGGATGAAAGCGGCTGCGTTACATAAAACAATTCGTTGCGAAACAGCCAGGAATCGCTTTCACTTCAGGCGTCTCAAGCCTGGTTGTTCTTCTCGACCCAGGCAGCGAAGGCGTCGATGAAGGTCTGCAGGAACGGGCGGGTCTTGTCGGAGAGCGTACCGGCCTCATCGAAGAAGGTCCCGGCATTGCCAAGATACGATTCGGGCTGCTGCAGGCAGGGCACGTCAAGAAAGACCAGTGACTGGCGCAAATGATGGTTCGCGCCGAACCCGCCGATGGCACCTGGCGATGCGCTGATCACGGCTCCCGGCTTGCCGCTGAAAGCGCTCTGGCCGTAGGGCCGAGAACCCACGTCGATGGCATTTTTCAAGGCGCCGGGCACCGAGCGGTTGTACTCGGGTGTCACGAACAGGACGCCATCGGCAGCGGCCAGCTGCTCGCGAAATACGGTGTAGGCCGGCGGCGGTGTGTCTCCATCGATGTCTTCGTTGTACAGCGGCAGATCACCGATCTCGACGATATTGAGCTTCAGTGTATCCGGTGCCAGCTCCGCCAACGCCAGAGCGATTTTTCGGTTGATGGACGCTTTGCGCAGACTGCCGACCAATACGGCGATGGAATGAACCTGGCTCATGGAAATATCCGTCATCTGATTCGAGGAAAGGGTTAGGTATAGATCACGCAACGGGTTTAGACGAACCGAGGGCGCTTTCATTCCCTGCCCGGCAGACACAGGCGCTGACTATTTTTTCGCGGGCGGCAAACTCCCCTATAAATCAGTGGTCTACACCCCTCGATGAATTCGTAAACCAGCAGTTATATTCAGCTTCAGAGGTTTCAAAGCAAATGGCTTCAGTTCTCGTCGGACAATTTCATGCCAGAGATGCGGAAGGTCGCGTTTATCCAGTGCATGAATTCCATGAATCACAGCCCGATGAGGCTCAGGGTCAACCTGTGATCACTTATCGTCTGGCTATCGGCGACCGGGTCAAGCATTTGGGCGGAGATGACTTTGAGCTGGTGCAGTCCGGCGTGAAGATGACGCGTCTGCCGAAGTAATCCCGGACAGCCAGGCCCTGTTCATGCGCAGATCAGGGCTGGGGGAAAATCAGATACCAGAAGATCGCCGATTCGCGGGTTTGCGGATCAATGCCCCTGTAACGCATGTGGTCCACACCGCCCACCACGAATCCACAGCGCTCATACAACCTGCAGGCCGCCAGATTGTTGTTCTGGGTTTCCAGCATGATGCCGGGAAGGTTGCGCTTGCGGCTCCAGAACTGGGCGACATCCAGCAGTGACCGTGCGACGCCATGACGTCGCGCCGACTCGTCCACCGCCAGTTCGTCGACATAGGCATAACCGCTCCAGTGGGTACTGAGTACCATGTGCCCGACAGCGCGCCCGTCCAGCCAGGCAACCAGCACTGAACTGCCGGCAGAATCCCGGTAATCACAGAACTCCTGTGAGTCGATGCCGTAATTCTTGCGATAAGGCTCTACCGGCTCCACCTGCCAGGACTCGACGCTTTCCCCGACCTTCGGCGTCGCGTAACCGCGAACGGTGAACGTGAATTCGCTGTTGAGGATGTAGTCTTCGAAGCACTCGTCCGCGACGCGGATGCTCAGAGCAGGGTTTGCCACAGTCATGTCACCACTTTGCCGGTTGCTGTCAGGATGAAGCCTGCGCCTGGGCCTCCAGCAGCTGCACCCACAGCGCAGGCGCGCCGGATGCCTTGGCGATGGTAGACATACGCACTTCGTGCTCGGCCAGTTCACTTTCGCTGGCATGAATGATTCGGCACGGGGTGCGATCGGCAGGCAGACGGCGGATTTCACTGCCGCGATTGTTCGACCCGCCATCCGAACCATTGCCATCGGACGCATTGCCCGCCAGCGACAGACTGGTCTGTCCGCCGGTCATCGCCAGATAAACGTCAGCCAGAATCTCGGAGTCGAGCAAGGCGCCGTGCAGTTCACGACCCGAGTTGTCGACGCCGTAGCGCTTGCAGAGTGCATCAAGGCTGTTGCGCTGCCCCGGATGCCGCTCGCGGGCCATCATCAGGGTGTCGAGCACCGTGCAGTGCTGGCTGATGTCGGTCTTGTCGTGAGCGCCCATCAACGCGAATTCGTTGTTGATGAAGCCAACGTCGAACGCCGCGTTATGGATAATCAGCTGAGCGCCCTTGATGAACTCGAAGAATTCATCGGCGACTTCGGCAAAGCGCGGCTTGCCGACCAGGAATTCGTTGGTGATACCGTGCACGCCGATCGCACCCTCATCGCTCTCGCGATCCGGTTGCAGATAAACGTGAAAGTGCCGCCCGGTCAGGCGACGACCGATCAGCTCGACGCAACCGATCTCGATGATGCGGTGCCCGTCGGTCACCGGCATACCGGTGGTTTCGGTGTCGAGTACGATCGACCTGTTGTCTGTGTTTTGCAATGCCATGAACTGATGCCTCGTTTGCAGACCCCGATATTAGCATGTCGTGGCGGATGGCTGAATGTCGTGTCGATGCGCGCCTGACTGCCTCGAATGCTGTTTTTACAGGGTATCTGGATTTGGTTTTGCCGCTGAATGCGCAGGTATGACGGGTACCTGGGGCGTGGGCAATGTACGGGCGGTCATCTGTTCTGCGCTGTGCATCATTTCGACCAAAGGCCTTCGCAGGCGCTTGCTGGTCGAGCAGCAGCAACTGGCGCGGCGTTTTCTATCGTCAGTGAGCGTTGGCCGGGCGTTTACGATTTCGCTGCCATGTCCGGCATTGAGCCACACCGGATACTCGCTTCTTTTACCCTTCCATCTGGCCTTGATACTGATGCTGTGCTGCGGACTTTTTTCGGTGTTTGCGATTGTTCAAGGGCCGATACTTCAAGAGGCCGTACCAACAGGCTACAGGGGCGGGGTGTCTTTCCAAAGGTTTATGGCTGACGCTTATTCAAGCCGTCAGCCTCTACTGCCTAACCGTGCTTGATACCACGCACTTCGTCGACGCCCCGATTGGCCAATTGGTCAGCACGCTCGTTGCCGGGATGGCCGA
>JAAIGE0100033772.1_pt1 | contig 15578 bp, 15 predicted proteins | sample 6487951 | NCBI WGS metagenome assembly JAAIGE01 (sample SAMN13974128, study PRJNA590717) | phyllosphere metagenome | biome: tomato field; feature: multiple bacterial spot infested tomato fields; material: tomato leaves; isolation source: leaves from tomato fields | host: Solanum lycopersicum ... | reverse complement strand
TCGTTCATCCCGGTGTTCACGCTGCAAGCCCAGGAAGGGCGTCTCTTCGCACCCCTGGCCTTTACCAAGACCTACGCAATGGCAGCGGCGGCTGCGCTATCGGTGACCCTGATTCCGGTGCTGATGGGGTACTGGATCAGAGGGCCACTGCCTGCGGAACAGCGCAACCCGCTCAACCGGGGCCTCATCCGGGTGTACCGTCCGGCATTGGAGGTCGTCCTGCGCCGGCCTCTGGTTACCCTCGCTGGAGCATTGCTCATCCTGCTCAGCAGTCTGTGGCCCTTGAATCATCTTGGGGGCGAGTTCCTTCCTCCGCTCGATGAAGGTGATCTGCTCTACATGCCTTCAGCCTTGCCTGGACTCTCGGCGCAGAAAGCTTCAGAGCTGTTGCAGCGAACGGATCGTCTGATTCGAACTGTTCCCGAGGTGGCCAGTGTCTTTGGTAAAGCCGGCCGCGCCGAGTCCGCTACCGACCCGGCACCGCTGGAGATGTTCGAGACCACCGTTCGGCTCAAGCCCAAGAGTGAGTGGCGTCCAAGAATGACCACGGAGAAGCTCATCGAGGAGCTTGATCGCACTGTGCGTGTGCCTGGGCTGACCAACATCTGGATCCCGCCCATCCGCAACCGCATCGATATGCTGGCCACCGGCATCAAGAGCCCAATCGGCGTCAAGGTGGCCGGCAGCGACCTGGACCAGATAGACCGGGCTACCCTCGCTGTGGAGCGGGCAGCGAAAAAGGTTCCTGGAGTGACTTCGGCGCTGGCAGAGCGTTTGACTGGTGGCCGCTACATTGACCTGGATATCGACCGCCATGCCGCAGCCCGTTACGGCCTGAACATCACCGACGTACAGGCCATTGTCGCAGGCGCCATTGGTGGCGAAACCATCGGGGAAACGGTTGAAGGGTTGGCCCGCTATCCCATCAGCGTGCGCTATCCACGCGAATGGCGTGATTCCGTGGAGGCGTTGCGTCAGCTGCCGATCTACACCTCGCAGGGCGGCCAACTGACCCTCGGCAGCGTGGCCCGTATACGTATCGCTGATGGCCCGCCCATGCTCAAGAGCGAGAATGCTCGTCTCTCGGGCTGGGTATACATCGATGTGCGCGGCCGGGACCTATCGTCTGCTGTCGCAGACATACGTCAGGCGGTCAACAGCGAGGTGAAGCTCGATCCAGGCATGAGCTTGAACTACTCCGGCCAGTTCGAGTACCTGGAGCGGGCGAACGCCCGTCTGGCCTGGGTGGTGCCGGCGACGCTGGCCATTATCTTCGTGCTGCTCTATCTGACCTTTGGGCGCCTCGGTGAGGCGTTGCTCATCATGGGCACGCTACCGTTCGCTTTAACTGGGGGCGTTTGGCTGCTGTACCTGCTGGGCTACAACCTGTCCGTGGCCACAGGCGTTGGTTTCATTGCCCTGGCGGGAGTAGCGGCGGAATTTGGGGTGATCATGCTTATCTACCTGAATAACGCTTGGACTGAGCGTCAGGCCAAAGGCGAAGCCACACGAGCAGCGCTGCTCGACGCGATCCGTGAGGGCGCGGTGCAACGCATCAGACCCAAGGCAATGACGGTGGCGGTCATTGTTGCAGGCCTGCTGCCCATCCTCTGGAGTAGCGGTACCGGCAGCGAGGTCATGAGCCGCATCGCGGTGCCCATGGTGGGCGGCATGCTCACCGCCCCCTTGCTTTCCCTTTTTGTGATTCCTGCGGCGTACTGGCTGATCCATCGCCGTGGACTTGCTGTAACTACCCCCAACATCTCAGGAGAAATTCTATGAAAAAGCTAATCGCCATCGCCGGGCTGGTCACGGCTTTCTCCGCCAGTGTGCACGCCCAGGACATGGACGGTATGGAGATGAAAAAGATGCCAGCTTCTGTCAAGGGTGACCAAGGCAGCCAGGCGGCACCTACTGCGCGTGCTGAGGGGACAATAAAGGCTCTAGATCCTCAAAGCGGGAAAATCACGGTGGCTCACGGCCCGGTAGCAGAGCTGAAATGGCCATCGATGACAATGGCTTCCAAGCTGAGCCTGCACAGTTGAAAAACTTTAATGTAGGCGACAAGGTGACATTCAAATTCCGTATGGAAGGAAATGTCACGAAAATCTTGAGCCTTATTAAGCTGTGACTCTTTAAGCCGCTCCATAGGACTGGGTTATGCCAGCGATGACCAGTCCTATGTCGTTCACGATGTGCAGCAGCACCAGGCGTCCGAGCTCCATTTTTATTAATCGCGCTACTCGAGCCTAAGAAAGGAAGAGGAAATAGACGGCATTGGAGCCTTGTTTCGTATGATGCGCTATAATGTTGGGTGAATCAAGTTGTAGCTAGTTGCCCTATCTCAGAGCTAAAGTTTTCGGTCCCAAGTGACGTTGCGATTAATCTTTCTGCGATAGTCGTTTAATTTGATAATTAATAAGTTGTGTGAGCTTTGTATTGAAAGCCAAAATCGCCGTTGGTGGCTATTAAGTTGGGTTTTTAAATGCGTCATAGATTCTTCACAATCTATGATAGCGTTTATGGTGGGGGTGAATATGATCATCCATGCCGATCATATTTTAATACTTGTCTCCTAAGAAAATAGCGGTGTCTGCAAGGACAAATGCCGGTTGAGTTGCTTTTATGTGGGGAGGGTCAGGCTCGGCTCATGGTGGATTCTAAAAATAAATTAATTTAATGTTACAGGTGAGTGAATTAATTTTTTGCCTGGATTTACCTGCGCGCTTTGCCAGGCCTCGATTTAGGTGCTTATCAGGAATGAAGGTTTGCAATCGTTTTATGGTTAATACCGCAACGCTTCGTTTTGCTACTGCTAACGTGCGCGATTCTGCTGCAAATTCGTACAGCTGGCGAGAGCCAGCCAAGCCGACGTGTTCTTAATGATTATCACGCTTTCAGCGGGTCGGTTAGCAGCCGACCTTTTGCCGTTCAAGATGATCACTTGCCTGAGAAGCTAACTAAAAATTAGGGGTTAAGACGAAGCGTGGCTACGATATTTACACGCGTAGACTTCCAATCACGCTCGAATGGTACGCGGTTTTCGGGATTTGCGCAGCTTAGCGACAATTGCGTCCACCTATGTTTCGATAGCCGTACCCGTGCCAGAAACTCCCACTGCGAGTCAGTGTCGGTTCAGACTAAAAGCTAAGACATGGCAGAGGTTGCGATATATATATCTAACTGTAATTTTGGCCCTGCTGCCTGTAAAACTGGAAGTGTCTTATGTGGAGATGCAAGGTTGACTTGAAGAGGCAGGGCGTTTCTATAAGCGGCCTGAGCACTCAAGAATAGGCAAAGGCTAGTAAGGGTTATGATCGAATTCTAATTTTAATGTTTTTAAGGTGTGCGCTTTTTTAGGAGGTATCTGACATGATTGTAATTTTTGAGTCATTTTGCTGCAAGGTTAATTAGTTAATATGCGATGCGTGATGCAAGAGTTGTCTAGATTTATAGGAGGCAGTATGAAAGCAGTAATTGTTATAATTTTTTTCGTAGGATTTAGCGCTTCTGCTCTAGCGAAGCCAGAGTCTAAGCATGGTAAGACAGGCTCGCCATCTATTGCCGAAGCGGGTCAAGAGAGCATATTTGGTGGGGCAGACGGAAGCACCCGGGTCCCTTTTCAATCAGAAAAGGCGGCTTCAGTTGATGCTCGCTTTCAAAATAATATGAATTAAAAATTAAACAGGAAGGTCCTTCAGTGTTGAAGTTTGAGACGTTTTTGTACACCCATGCTGAAATGGATGGCTAGATATTGTTGAGCAATTTTGGTATTAATTGGTTTCTGTAGTAGTTTAGAGGGTGGTGTGGACTATGGTTGTGGGGCAGGGAGGTCGGGACTATTGCTTTTAGAGGATGTCTGCGTTATCTCGAAATGCGATTAGTAGGCCAATAGCGCGGTCTTTTCGTGCGATATAAAATACAGAGAATTCGCGTCTGAATCTATATTAGAGCTTAGTCCGCAGTAGAGCTGACCTTCGTGCCTCCGTTCTCATATGTCTTCAGGTAATTCGCCTACATTAGCAGAATAAACTTAAGGCGAGGCTAGGTAGAAAATATGATTGATGCGTCTGACGTCAGTACTATTGCGGATAGCGCTGGATGGACACTTGGTGGGTGTATAGCTGTACCCTGGTGATAACGATCTTCTGCTATGGCTACTAATAAATGTTAGTCGCGCTGCTTTAAATTTCTCAAGAAGCATCTACTTATCCATGGCGCTGAGGTGGTGCCCGCTCAGGTTATTGAATGCTATGCTACTACTATTCGTACCGTTAAGATTGAAGCTACAAACTGGATGGTCGAGCGTGGTGTCAGTGATCTAAGCTTTATAAGTCTTCCTGCGTGTCAAGCGTATAACTCGTGCCGCGCGATCTATAGGCTAAATTTCGGTCGAAACCGTTATCCATATTGGCATGCAGTATCCGGATCGCCATTTCAATTACGTTCGTCTTGCTGTCAAAATTCGTGTCCCAGACCTATGAAGCGATAGGTGAATTTGGTAATATTTCGGCCCTTCCGCGCATAAGAAGTTTTAGTATGGCAAATTCCTTCGTTGTGAGATCAATCCTTTGCTTGAACGGACTGTCCTGCTCTTAAGTAAGTCAACCTGAAGATCGCTTGTCTGCATGGTCGTCTGAGCCCAGGCAGTACTGCCCCGACGCAATAGGCTTCGCACGCACGCCAGCAGCTCCGAGAAAGCAAAAGGCTTTATTAGTTAGTCATAAGCTCCCAGTTCAAGTCCTTTCACCGGATCATCCACTCCGTCTCGAGCTGTGAGAAACAACACGGGACGGACTGTCTAGCGTCGCGCATTCTTAATGACGGCACAGCCATCAAGGCCTGGCAATATCACATCTAGGATAAGCAGGTCGTAGGCTTCATTCAGTGCCTAGCTTGGGCCTCGGTACCGGTCATTATCCGATCTACACTAAATTCAGCTTCGATCATGCCCTGCTGCAGATACATGCCGGTCTTGCGTTGGTCTTCCGCCACCAACAGTTTCATGACAGCAACCTCATTTACAAACGTGATTCAGTCTGCTGCCTAACCTTCAGGTATCGTGCCATCTCACACAAATGTAGTTAGCCTATCAGGCGTACGCCAGCCACCAAGGGGTAGTCTTGGTTCAGCTAACTTCCGAGACCTCCACTCCTTGGTTTCTGGCGCCGGCCTAGGCGCCATTTCGTTGCCGAGAAACGTCCGAGTAAAGTCTGAACCGAAGCTAAGTGCGTGGAATCAGGCGAGCTTAGCGGGATAGCCTTTTCCCTGGATCGCCTCGAGCAGGGCCTGCGCTGGATGGCTGCTTTGAACCCGTACGGTGCGGCTTGCTAAGGCCACATCGACCGTTGCGTCACTGTCCAGAGCCATAATCGCTGCGGTGATCGATTTAACACAATGACCGCAATTCATGCCCTGCACGTTGAACTGATACATAGCGAGTCTCCAAAACATGGGGTTGCGTTACTTTCAACGTTGACACAAGGTCAAGGTCAAGCCCCTTCTGTTCTGAAGGATTAGGTGCGGATGAGGTTGACCTTTACATGAGGTCAAGGTTGATCCTCTACCCATTGATAGCGAGGAATCCGTCATGGCTGAATTTAATTTACCCATCCAAGGAATGACCTGTGCCGCCTGTGCCGGTCGCGTGGAGCGTGCGCTGAAGAAAGTGGCGGGCGTACAGGAAGCCAGCGTGAATCTGGCCAGCGAGCAGACCCGCATTCAGGCGCCGGAAGACGCAATGCCGGCTTTACGCGAGGCGGTTACCCGCGCCGGTTACCAAGTCCCGGACGAAATCCTGGTATTAGGCATCACCGGCATGACCTGTGCCAGTTGTGTTAACCGCGTCGAACGAGCTTTACGCCAAGTGCCCGGGGTGGGTGAAGTCAGCGTCAATCTGGCTACTGAACAGGCCCATGTCAATGCCGTGGCAGGCACCTCTGTACAGGCGTTGATTGCCACTGTAAGAGACGCAGGCTACCAAGCGCAACCTCTTACTACCATTGCCCCAGCCGTTGTAGATACTCAACTGGTACAGGAGCGCTGGGCATTGATCGCTGCCATGCTACTGGCCGCTCCGCTCGTGCTGCCCATGCTGCTGCAACCGTTAGGCATTCACGTCATGTTGCCGGTGTGGCTTCAGTTCACTTTGGCGACACCGGTGCAATTCCTGCTCGGTGCCCGTTTTTACCGCGCCGCCTGGAAAGCACTACGGGCGCGCACTGGCAACATGGACCTACTCGTCGCCTTGGGAACCAGCGCGGCTTATGGCTTGAGCGTGTATGAAGCCATAACCGCTATGCCGGGTCATACCCCACACCTGTACCTGGAGGCTGCTGCTGTCGTGATTGGCCTGGTCCGTCTGGGTAAATACCTTGAAAGCCGTGCTAAACGACAGACCGGCGAAGCCATACGTGCGCTTCAGGGGTTGCGGCCCGAACGCGCCCTACGTCTGGACGCTGATGGCCGCGAGCAGGACGTTGCGGTGGCTGACTTACGCCTGGATGAGCGCGTACGGGTCAGGCCCGGCGAGCGTATCCCGGTGGATGGAGTCATCGAGGCGGGCGATAGCCATACAGATGAGGCCCTGATCAGCGGGGAGAGCCGGCCGATGGCCAAAAAAGCCGGCGACAAGGTCATTGGTGGCTCTATCAACGGTGAAGGCACGCTTATCGTCCAGGTCACAGCCCTGGGCGGGGAAAGCGTACTGGCACGGATCATACGTCTGGTTGAAGACGCGCAGGCAGCCAAGGCGCCTATTCAACGCCTGGTAGACAAGGTCAGCGAAATTTTCGTGCCGGTAGTGCTCGGTATTGCCCTGGTAACGCTTGTGGGCTGGCTGCTGGCAGGGAGCGACTGGGAGACGGCGCTGATCAACGCTGTGGCCGTACTGGTCATTGCCTGCCCTTGTGCCTTGGGCTTGGCCACTCCCACCGCAATTATGGCAGGCACTGGCGTTGCCGCACGGCATGGCATCCTGATTAAGGATGCACAAACCTTGGAAGTGGCTCATGCGGTGCAAGCGGTGGCCTTTGACAAGACCGGTACCCTTACCTCAGGGCAGCCCCACCTGGTTCATATGGCGGTAGCTTTGATCCCCGAAGCCGAAGCCTTGTCGCTGGCGGGCCGCCTGCAACGAGGTAGTGAACATCCCTTGGGTAGCGCTGTTCTGACCGCCTGTAGCGAACGCGGCCTTGATATCCCCGTAGCTAACAGCGTCCGTGCGCTGCCTGGTCGCGGCGTCCAAGGCTCTGTCGAAGGCCGGCAACTTGCCTTAGGCAATGGCCGGTTGCTCGAAGAGCTAGGGCTTGATCAAGGCGTATTAGCTGAACAAGCTCGCCAATGGGACGACGAAGGCCGGACCTTGTCCTGGTTGATCGAGCAAGGCGCTGAGCCCAGGGTGCTTGCCCTGCTTGCGTTTGGCGATGCGCTTAAGCCAGGTGCTCAGGAGGCGGTAGCGGCGTTGGCCTCACGTCAAATTAGTAGCCATTTGATTACCGGGGATACCTGGAGCAGTGCCAGGCAGGTCGCCGATCAGGCGGGCATTAAGGACATTCATGCCCAGGTACTGCCGGCGGAAAAGGCGGCCGTCGTTGCAAGTCTCAAGGCGAAGGGCATGCAGGTGGCCATGGTCGGCGATGGTATCAATGATGCGCCCGCCCTGGCGGCTGCTGATGTCGGCATTGCCATGGGCAGCGGTACCGATGTGGCCATGCATGCTGCCGGAATCACACTGCTGCGCAGTGATCCCCGACTTGTACCGGCAGCGCTGGATATTGCGCGGCGCACCTACTATAAAATCCGCCAGAATCTGTTCTGGGCCTTCGTTTATAACGTAATCGGTATTCCACTGGCAGCGTTCGGCCTGCTCGATCCTGTTTTTGCCGGTGCCGCCATGGCTTTTTCAAGCGTAAGTGTAGTGAGCAATGCTTTGCTGCTCAAACGCTGGCAACCGGCATTGGGCAGCACGCTATGAATATCAGCCAAGCTGCACAGGCCAGTGGTCTAACGCCCAAGATGCTGCGCTATTACGAAAGCATTGGTTTGCTTAAACCGGCCATACGAACGGCAAGCGGGTATCGGCAGTACCAGGCTGCTGATCTGGATACCCTAGCTTTTCTCAAACGTGCCCGAGACCTGGGCTTTTCCTTAGAAGAAGTCGGTACCCTACTCGAACTGCAACGCGACCGACACCGCGCCAGTGCCGACGTAAAAGCGCTGGCTAGCGCTCATGTGCAGGACTTGAACTGCAAGATCGAGGAGTTCATCAGCCTACGCGACACGCTGCAGGCCTTGATCGATGAATGCCAGGGCAACGAAGACTCTGCCTGCGCCATCCTTGACTCGTTGGCCGGAGTCAGGGGCAAATCAGTGTAGGTTCAGGCATTGGGAGGCTTCCATCTTTGCATTTGGATATGGCGTATATAAAGCTCCTCCCATTCGGTAGTATTACTCATGGCTCTAGTCATTTGTAACAGGGGCAGGGGGCAACATGGCTCCTAGCAATGCTGTCCTAGCGAATAGTGGCCTAAATTTTAAAACAACAAATGATTGCCGCGCAGGCTCCCTCAGACTATACAATCTGAAACTGAGCTGCGCCAAAACGCGCTATTAGTTCTATGTAAAGAGTGAAGCGAGGCGCGCCGTTAAGCGGATCGGCCATGCTTATATCACCTTGAAAATCGCGACAAGTGATGAGATGGGTGTCGGACGAGATCTTGCGCCACTCTACCTTCTAGCTGCCGTTCGTTAGCAGCGAAGTAGGGGAATGCCTATCGCTTTGGGACCGCTACCTCCGACCACGCTTGCTTTTACTGGCATAGGAGAATTACCCGTGTCAGGCATATCAGTATTGATTAGCTTGGAACCGGAAAGTGGAGTTACATGGTCCCTGATAAATGATGTTCAATTTTCTTGGGGGCAATGCCTTCAGTTCCTTGCGCAGGCGTAGAAGCCATAAGCTTCGGATGTGCTCGATCCACCGCGCTTGCGAGCATGCAAGCAGTAATGGTTGTGGCGATACCGGTAGACTTTAAAGGAGACATGAAACGCACTTTAAAACAGACAAGTACTCGATTAGGAGGTTGCCGGATGGAGGTAAGTGTTATACGCAAATGCGTACGCAGGGGGACCAAGCGGGCTTCACTGTGATCTTCGCCCTCGTCGCCGGCATAAGCGGCAGTATTCCCATATGGCTGGTTCCAAGTCATACCGGTATATGGAGCAACCTAGCAGCGGATTCTGTAGAGAATTCGTCCACCACTTCGCTTTCGGCCAGCCCCGCCCCCATATCCCTCTACGCGTCATTCTTTCCGTATAGATTGACAATACGGTGTGTTGCTAGATGGGCCGATTTGTCAGGAGAACGTCGTAGTGCCTTCAAAGCGCAATGCTGTTTGCCCGCTTTTGTCAATAAAGGCTGTGGCTTCAGCTCCAAAGTTATACGACGCCAGGCCCCGAAGACCAAATGCTGCCCAGATCTGCGGTTTACCCGGCTTTAAGTCCTAGCAAATGCCCGTAACAACATCTTACTAGATTTTAACAGTATGCCCATACAGGGCCTGTACCTTTGCCTCTTCAGTCTTGCCGTTAAGGTCCTCGCCTTCCGCACGGGCCCTAAGCCTGTTGATGTCATTACCAGTCACGCCGATGACATCTTATCTAAACGCGCTTGCATTGTCAGCGTCTTGCCGCTCAAGTTCATTGAGCAAAGCTATTATTTGCTTAATCGATTCATTATTCGGCTATGGTTCATACCTTGCCTTCGAATATGATCCATTCGCTGAATCGCATCGCATTGCCTGTTATGGCTAGGCACGTGAGACCGCCGTCATTAAAGAAGATATTGCAATGTGGATCCCGCGATCACATTTCTGTAAGCTCGGTCAAGCATACAACCATAGCTTTGGAGCCAGCTCCTTATGGTAGCGCCCTTGTAAGCTATTTATGCTTCATGACATCTTATAGTAGTGCCGCGACCTTCGGTCAGGCTGGATTTCGTAGTTCACCAGCATTCTGGTGAGCAGGCGCTGAGGGATTGCATGTAAGTCTTGGCTTTTATTGGCAGATCCTAGATCAGTTGGGCGTTTACACCGCTGCTATACGTGAATACTGATCTCCAGTCTTTCATGCGGTTGTTGCTCCGAATAATTTTTGACGATTGACACTACATTAAGGGTCGAAAAGAGGGGTGTCCAACCTTACAAGAATGTAATCTAAGAGTTGGACAAGGCACTTTTTGTCGACTAGTCTATCTTAGACGTAGAGTGCTACGTTCTTGCCGAAGGATTGGCCCTTTTCTGTACTATGATATGAGGTGTGCTATGACAAAACATCGTTTGGCGGGTGTATCTATGGCGGGTCTTGTTTTTTTATTTTCTGCGCAGTTGTCATTTGCGGATAATAATAGCGCTCATGCTGCATTCACAGATAAAGGCAGATCAGAAAGCGTAGAGTCGTCTGTAAGGGTTAATGGAGCATCCGAAGGTTACAAACAAGCGATGCAGAAAATGGATCAGGGAATGATGAGAAGCATGAGTGCAGATCCGTCGGCAACTTGGGCAAGAATGATGGTCGAGCATCATAAAGGTGCGATTGAAATGTCAAATGTTGTTCTTAAGTACACTAGCGATCCTGTTATAAGGGAAATGGCGGAAAAAAACATAGCAGAGCAGAACAAAAGCATTAATGAGCTCAACTTATGGATTAATAAGTAGCTATTTCTTTTGTGTCTTGTTTGGCGATTAAGTGATAGTAAGTATTCTGCCGGCGTACGCATCTGTCTTGGCAGGGGGGCGAGGTGACAATCATCGTCTTGATGCCATTTGCTTGCTAATGCTTCATCCGGTCGCCTGCTTAATTAGCGATGGCTATCTGCCAATGGTAGTCATCGCTATTAGTTTTTCTCTTGGTCTATTTGCAGTACTGTAAATATTGTCGACTGGGCGACAGCCAGACCATATGTGATCTTGTCACGTACTTTGCGCCAGCCATGCTCGAATATTTCGGCACGGAGGTTTTACCAATGTTTTTTTGTGGAGGGCGCAACATGTGCGTATAGCGCTTTCGCTATTCCTCGTTATCGATATTTTTATCTACACGCTGCACCAATTAGATTTTTTCCCTTCATCTCTGCAAATAAGCTTGCCTAGCGATACTATGGTTCAATGCCTAACAATCGTTGCTGATTGGGGCATATCGAGATAGCGATATGGCCTTTGCAAATTGCAATTTGCAATTTGCAATTTGTGTATTCAAAATGGATTATGCATACCGTTCACATTTAGTTTCAGTGCAACAGGGTCTATTGCCTAGGCCTATCCTCGTCTCTACACTTCACCATGGCTCGCGCTTGAATCTCTTCCAGGTGTGACGGGAGATGAAGTGCACAGAGTGCCTCAGGCTAGCTGTGACAGGTCGATTATATCGAGCATGATTTAACTAGTGCTTAGCGAATATCAGTACTATCATTTTGCTCTAAATTAAGATCAGTCAGTGGGGGCTTGGCCTCCGTTGAGGAGCGCTAATTTTATTAGCTTTCCCATGATGTTTGCTTCCTTTTTATAATGGCCGAGGGCTTCATGCGTCCCGTTTGGGGTGATCATCATGCGCATCTACCGGCCGAGCACCCGCAGCTGATTCACCGTATTCAACGATTGGGATTCGCTACTGACCTGCATGACAGTAGGCGTCTCGCCGTGATTAAAGTGCTGTCTACTTGAAAAAGTACTTCCTCCAGCACCAGGCTGATTATGATCACGGCGGTGAAGATAGCCGTTGCATCACGGACGAAGCTACAGATCATAGCGGGACTACTGCATCTCCTACTGTGCTCGAGCCAACCCCAACTGTTGTGGCTACCATATCTCCCGGACCAGAGTAGGACGAAGATCGATGCAGCAATTAGCATGACGCGCTCTCGGCCGTACCTAGCGGGCAGCTAGCAGCCTGGCGCGTTGGCGGTTGTCCGTTAAAGCGAGGCGATCCAGCCGCATCTTTACCTACGGCAGGTTGGTGCAGAGCGTCACCTTCAGAAGCTCCCTTAGCTAGGCGGGTAGTTATGAGTACAACCAGCATCAGTCAGACTAACGCAGTCGGTCCTCCTACCTTCTTTGCAAGGATCAAAGCATCTCCAGGGCAAAGGAATATAAAACCCCTATACGTGCTTTTTGACTAGCCCTGAACTCTCCCTATCCAAGCTAAACGTCCTGTCCAACAGAGCCGCACGCTCAATAATAGGCAAGGGGAACAAGGCGGGAAAGGAGCCTTTTGTCGTTTGCACCGCTGCAAGACTAGCGGAGTTGATCCGTATCCAAGCACCCTATCTCGGACCCAAGCAGTCCCATACATAATACCTACATATTCCACGAGGGCTAGCGGACGGTGAGACTGCCATTAATCTTTGTGGTGGGGGCAGAAGAGAAAATAGGGGGAAATGTCAGGACGAAGCTCGTATTTCCTTTCTGACTTTCGACCTGCACCTGCCCCTGATGGTAAGCCATGATTGCGCGTACGATTGCCAACCCTAGTCCATTGCCGCCTGTTTGCCGGTTACCCAATCGGTAAAAGCGCTCGAAGATTTTGGGAAGGTCCTGCGGATCAATCGTCTTGCCTTGGTTGATCACAGCTACGTGGCCACCAGCGCCGTGTTCTTGAGCTACCAGCTCTATGTACACCGGTGTTTTAGGATTCGCGTGACGAATCGCATTCGATAGCAAATTTGAAAGCGCACGTTGAATCATCAGCTTGTCACCTTCAACTGCAAGGTGACCTTTGACCACCAGCTCGATTTCGTGCGCCTCGGCATAGGCTTCGAACAGGCTACAGACTTTGAGCGCTTCCTGATCAACGTTCACTCGAGTCGGTGAGCGCAGGGGCTCCTGGCTATCCAGTCGAGCCAGTAGCAGCATGTCCTCGACGATCCGACCCAAGCGGTCCAGCTCATCCAACGATTCCTCCAACGCCTGCCGGTATGTCGCCTCATCTCGCTTTCGGCTCAATACCATCTGTGTACGACCTACCAACGTACCTAGAGGGGCACGTAACTCGTGCGCGACGTCGTCTGCGAAGCGATCAAGCTGCTGCACGCCGGCATTGAGCCGCTCCAGCATAGTGTTCAGCGCGGCTGCTAGATCAGCCACTTCCGCAGGCAGGTCGGTGTCATCAAGCCGCAGTGACAGCTGCCGAGTGGTAACGGCGCGTGTAGTACGGCGAAAGCGCCGTAATGGTGCCAGGCCTTGGTAACCTGTCCACCAAGCTGCGGCGCCGATTAGCAGCAGTAAAATTGGTAGGCTTATCAGAGCCGCGCGCAGGAAAGCATCAAGAAGAAAATTATCGCTACTGCGGTCCTGGCTTAGCAGCAGCCGCTGCGCGGGCAAGCCTGGGATTGCCAAGTCTGCCCGAACGGTTAGCAGATCGTGACCGTCGTCGGCATGCCAGGCCATTGTCTGGCCATTCGGCCAATTTCCTTGTCGCAGCTCCTCAGCATAGGCGTGTGAGCCGAGACCATACAGGGGAGCGCCATCGTCGGAAGACAGCACCGTCACAGACAGCTCGTCGTGACCGAGCAGCGCGTCAGCCAACATGTGCTGCCAAGGTGCTCCAGGATCCGTGGGGCGCTCTTCCAAGCTGTGCTGGATTTGTCCCAATTTAGATTGCAGCTGGTCAACTGCGCGCTTATCCAACTCGCGGGCCAAAACGCCGTACACCAGAACCACCAAAACGGTTGCCAAAAGCAAGCCCACGCCTGTAACAATCAGTCCCAGGCGCAAGGCCAGGCTCACAGGTCTCATGACCGCCGCTCCATCACGTAGCCAACACCCCGTACGGTATGGATAAGCGGCTCACCAAAAGGCTCATCGACCTTCATCCGCAGGCGTCGGACAGCGACTTCGACCACGTTGGTGTCGCAGTCGAAATTCATGTCCCAGACTCTTGAGATGATTTCAGTGCGCGAGAGCACCTCGCCTTGGCGCTGCATGAGCAGCTGAAGCAGAGCGAATTCCTTACTGGTCAGGTCAATCCGCTGGTCACCGCGGAAGGCACGATGGCGAAATGGATGCAGCTCAAGATCGGCCAGTTGTAGCGTATCGCTGACCTGCCGCGTATCCCCGCGCCGTAGCAGTGCGCGAATACGGGCAAGCAACTCTGGAAATTCGAACGGTTTAGTCAAGTAGTCGTCAGCACCAGCGTCCAGTCCTCGGACGCGTTCGCTGGTTCGGCTTTGGCCCGTTAGCAGCATCACCCGAGTTTGCTTGCGTCGCCGGAGTAGTTCCAGAACCTCCAGGCCATCCATCGTCGGCAGATTGATGTCCAGCAGGATCAGGTCGTAGTCCTGCTGCAGGGCGAGATGCAAACCATCGATCCCGTTCGCGGCGCGATCGACCACATAGCCATTCTCCGTGAGACCCTGCTGCAGGTAGTCCGCGGCCCGAGCTTCGTCTTCCACTATCAGTAAGCGCATCGTTTTTTGTCGGTCGTGTAGAGAATGTGGCGCAGGCTGAAGCCTGTAGTCGCTAGAGGATCAAGCGAGCAAGCGTGCCGGTATACCTGCACGACAGCAACTTCCTTGCAACTTTGTAATGTTGGCGTCACCGGAGCGATAGGTAGGGCTCCTTAGAGTCGGCTTCCGCTATCGAGCGACGATCCCTTCGGGCGTCGCGCCTTCCGCACAGGAGCCGCCGTCGTGCCGTTACACCCTCGCTGTCGACACTCCATGTCCGCTCGCCTGACGGGCCTGCTTTTCGGGCTAGGTCTCCTACTGGCTGGTGGCCCCATCCAGGCTGCACCGCTCACCTTGGAGCAGGCGCTCGCTCAAGCCCTTCGCGACAGTCCCGACTACCTGGCCGCCCGCCAAGAGACCGCCGCAGCGGTGGGGGCACGCCAGCAGGCCGGTCTCATACCAAATCCAGAGCTGGCCTTCGAGGTAGAGGATACCCGCTCTTCAAGTCAGACCCGCAGCGTAACCCTTACCCAGCCCTTCGAACTGGGAGGCAAGCGCGCCGCGCGGGTTGCGTTGGCGGAGGCTAACGCCGCTGTCGTCGACGCCGAACTCACGGCGCGAAGTTATGCGCTACGGGCGGACATTATCCAAAGCTTTTACGAACTGTTACTCGCCGAAGAGGGAGTACGTCTCGCCGAGCAGTCGCAGGCGTTGGCCCAGCGTAGCCTAGACAGCTCAGCATCGCAGATACGTGCCGGCAAGATCTCGCCGGTATCAGGCACCCGCGCTGAAGTAGAGCAAGTCACCCAGCGGCTGGAGCTGAGACGCGCACTGCAGCAGCGTGACAACGCGCGGGTGAGTCTTGCCCGCCAACTGGGTATCTCCGTGACCGAGCTCGGTGAGCCGGTCGGTGACCTGGATCGTCTGCCCGCACCTCCCGGCGAAGCCCTGCTGCTGCAGGCGATCCGCCAGACACCGGCAATGCTCAAGGCGCGGTGGCAGGTAGCCGCCGGGGATGCCGACGTCGATCTGCAGCGCAGCCAGCGCTATCCGGACGTGCGGGTGAGCCTGGGCAGCCAATACGACGAGCTCGAGGGGGAGCGGGTCAATCTGGTGGGCTTCTCGCTCCCGCTACCGC
>JAAIGE0101589895.1_pt1 | contig 15581 bp, 6 predicted proteins | sample 6487951 | NCBI WGS metagenome assembly JAAIGE01 (sample SAMN13974128, study PRJNA590717) | phyllosphere metagenome | biome: tomato field; feature: multiple bacterial spot infested tomato fields; material: tomato leaves; isolation source: leaves from tomato fields | host: Solanum lycopersicum ... | reverse complement strand
CACGCATCGGCCGGAGCGGCAGGATGCGATCAAGCACCAGCTCAGCACGGTTAAGCGCGCAGACGCGGATCGTGTAAGCGCCATATGGGCTTAGACCCTGCGCCCCGGTCTTCGCCTCGATCAGCGTCAGCTCGGACTTGAAATCCCATTTCAAATGCTCCGCCGGGTCGCGCGCGCAAGGATCGATCAGTAGCGGGTCCTCAGCATCATGATCGCAGGCATCGCTCACCGCGCGCTGACCTAGAATGTCGAACTGATTGGCCTTGCCATGACTGTCGGCGGCTTTCCAAACGAGAAGTGCCTCCACCTCCGCTTTGGTCATGCCCGGCGTCACGATATGCTGACGCAAACTCTTGTTGCAATCGCGACAGGTGGGCAGAAGATTGTCCCAGCGGTGCGCTAGCCACCAATAGCCGGGATGTCCCGGCACACCGGTGATGCCGCCTTTTGGGCGATAATGTTCGACTTCGTCGGCGCCCACGGCGCCGATCTTGCTCTCGCAATAAGCGCAACTGCCCTCGGTGAGCTTGCGCACAGCCGCCTTGACGTCTTCGCCGCCATAATAGCGAAATTGATAGGCAACATGGGCCGCGGTCCAAGGCGCGCGGGCGCCATAATAGTTGGTGGCGGCATGTTGCTCGTCGCGAACGGCCGCGCTTGGCGTGGTGAGCGAAGCGGGTGGTACGACTCCGGCGCGCGTGAGCTTCCGCATCGCTTCAGCCGGCCCGCGCTGCGCGTAGAGCGTAAAGTACGCGCGTTACCGCCTCGGGCCGTGCTGTGACGCTGATCCCTTCGCTGCTGCGCTCGCGCTCCTGGAGATATTTGAGCAACGCTTCCTGGATGATCTGCGCGGTCGCAGTGTCGCCCACCGTGATGCGTTTGATCAGCTCGCTCGCTTCAGGTCCGATCGCGCGGTGCATGTCGATCGCCTCGCCCTGGGCGAGCCGGGCGATGTCGAGTTGAAGCTCAGGATCGACCGTGCTTGAGAGCCCAAAATAGTCAGAGGTTAGCAGCTGTTCCGCGCGCATGCCCGAGACACTGGGCAGGTCATGGAGCAACTGAACGCCCCCATCCGGCCCGCGCGTCAGGACCGCCACCTCGCCATCATCCATGCCGCGCACGCAGAGCGGGTCATGGGTGGTGGCGATGAACTGGACGCGCGGGAAGGCGCGGCGCAGCGATGACATGACCTGCATCTTCCAGCGCGGGTGCAGATGCGTCTCGATCTCGTCGATCAGCACCACGGCGCGGGCCTTCTCCAGGCTCGACCAATGGTCAAGCAAGGCGTGGCACATGTCGCCCACCATGGCGAAGATCGAGCGATAGCCCTCGCTCAGCATGCTGACGCGAGTGAGCTGGCCTTGTGCGAGCACGCAGATGCCCACGCGCTCGTCATTGACGAGATCATCGTCATCGTTGATCGGAAGGATCATCCGCATCGCGCGAGCCACCTCGTCGAACTTTGGCCCACGCAGGTTGGTGAGCCACTCGGTCGGATCGGCTAGCGGCTCGCGTGGATAGAAGAGGCTGCGGACCTGACGCGAGGCGCCGCTGCCGCGGCTCACGCCATCGGGATCGAAATAGCGATGCGGGCCGTAGCCGAGCACGATCGCAGACTGCTCGGGGGTGCCCTCGATGCGGTGGCGCACTGGATCATAGTGAAAGGTTGCAGGCTTAAGGCGGTCGGCGAGTTGGACCACCACTTCCACCGGACGGTCGCTCCAAACCGCCCATTCGTCACGCGCGGCGCTGCGTGCCAGCTGGTCATACGGTAACTTCAGGCGACGTGCTTCGCGCGTTCCAAGCAGGGCCAGCGCCATCGCCGAGAGGCAAGTCGATTTGCCAACTGCATTTTCACCGAGCAGCATGAGGCACGGCGCGCCAGCCTTTGCCTCGCGACGCGCGCCGAAGGCGAGCTGCAGCTCGTCGATCGCGCGGAAGTTACTCACGCGAAGGCTCACCAGCTCAGCTGCCGGCGGGGGTGTCGATGGCCGTGGCGCGCCGGCGGCAACCGGCCGGCGGAGATCCATGTCGCGCTTAGCCCGCTCGTCGAGGCGGCGCTTGTGCTCGTCAAGGCGGAGCGCATCGCTTTGTGGCAGGCGCTCGATCGCCTCGATCAGGCGATGCCGCAGTTCCGACGTGCCGCTTAGCAGCTCGACGAGACGGCGGTGAAAATTGCGCCCGCTGCTGATGCTAAACGCTTCAAAGCCATGTTCGGCGATCGAGCGCGCGATTACGCCGCGGCACGCCCCACGATAGGCGCCGGACATGAGGAAGTGGTTCGGCAAGCTCGCAGGCTCGAGCAACGCATGACGCCAGGCGCCGACGGCGTCATCGATCGCCTGCCGCCGCCCCTCCACCAGCTTTGGATCGTTCAGGTCAAACAGCGCGATGGTCGTCCACCCCTTGCCGCCATCGCCTTTGGGCAGGCATTCGCCGGTCATCGCATGAACAAAATGGTTGGCAGGATCCTCGCGAGTTGGATCAAGCAAGCTTGGACGCTCGCGACTGCGCACTTCGTCATGAGTTGCCAGGAAACGTGCGCGTTTGCCGTCAACGGGGAAACGATCGGCGCGCGCCGTGCGACAGCGCCAGCAGATCAGGAAAAGGTTGCGCCACTCATAGGCAAGCCAAGCGTAGTAATCGCCCGGCGCGGCCTGTTCCGCCACTGCGGCCTCATCCTCATTTAGGCGAAGCGGACGAAAATGCCCGACGCCGTCTTCAATGCCGATTTGCCGTTCGCAATAGGCGCAATGCCCGTCAAAGGCGCTCGCCACCATTTCCACAAGCGGGCCTGAATGAAACAGGTCCTCATCGATCGGCGCGCGCCTCTGACGCCGCTCGTCTACTTTGCGATGCGCCCAGCGGAGCAGCTCGTCGCGCGGCCGCCCCACTAGCTCATGAAATGCCTCCGGCGCGGAGCCACGACTGATCCTAAGCATGCTCCTCCCCCTGCTCGCATGCCGGTCTAACGCGGCGAGGCGTAACAACAAGCCGACGCGAATAGCGAGCCGCGGATTGGCCCGCGCGGCATCGTGCGAATGCGAAACACATTCCGTTAAAATTGCCCATCAATAGTCGAACCAGGCCGCTTGATGCTCGCGCGTGAAGTAAAGGCTTGCCTTATGCGGTGCCTTGGCCAGCGTAAGATTAACGAGAAGCCCGGGCCGGCCTGACAGAACCCCGTGTTTGTCGGGAAAATGACGATCGACCTTGGTTGCCTCGCGCAGCCCCGCAAGGACCATCGGCCGCGAGAGCTGATCGCCTAAAAGGCCGTGATGATAGCGACAGAGGATCAGCAGGTTGCCTGCGCCTTGGCCAGCGACCTCATCCGGCGACTTGCCGGTCTGGTTTACCAACAGTTTTACGTGATGAGCATGGATCAGGCTGCGGCGAAAGCCTGGGCCATAGACATAGCTTTCCGGCGGCGCAGCCTCAAGCACCTCGCGCGGACCGATACAGGCCTGACAATGCAGCGCATAGTGATCATGCTTGAGCTTCTGGATCTGCGCATCCTCTTCGATGCTGTGTCGCTGCTGATCCGTAGTGCTCGCAGGCTTGCGCTGTTGCCGCTTCTTGCCGCCCTTTGGAAAGGTGAGGCTCGTGAGCTTACCGAGCGGATTCGGTTTGGGCACGAACGGCTTTGCGTCGTCTGAAAGCCCATGCCCCTTGCGATTATCGCCGCTACCATTTTCGGTCTTACCGGCACCCCCAGGTGCGCCTGACGGTTCGTCAGTCGACTCTCCGCCTGGGTTGTCGCCGCCTTGCTCTTCCCGGTCGTGATCAAATCCGTCGAAGAGCGACCCAGTCGAACTCGCCTGATCCAGCTCGCGCACGGCATGGAGCAGGCCATGGGCATACGTCGGTGGGCTGCCCTCCACAAAGATGCGGCTAGCGATCGCATCATAAAAATCCACGATCGTTGTGTGCGCCTGCGCGACGCAAATTTGTTTGGTATGCGGATCATATCCGCTGGCGATGGGCGCTGGAAAGCTACGCCTCGAAAATTGGTAGATCGCTTCAAGGCCCATCGCGACGCGCACACCACTGATATCGCCAAGGGTTGATCGCCACCGCCGGTCGAGCGCTTCGCCTGGGACGCCGTGGCGGGGGAGCGCCGTTTTGAGATGATTGCGTACGCGTGGCCTACGCAATCTGTCGAGTTCGAGATCGAGCGTTGGTTCACTGCGTGTCTCGCCCAGCAGCGATAGCCCCACGGGCGCGCCCACTGCTGCCGCAAGCGACTTGACACCCGTACTTGCAATCTCGGCAAGTGCCGATCCATCCACGGTGTCACAGTCCACCACCGCCAAGCGCACCCGGGGCAGCTCAGCGAGGATCTGTCCCTCAAGGGCTCGCAGATCCGGCACAAAGACGAGCGCGCGTTGCGCCGCAGCCATGCGCGGCGCGAGCAGTGCCGGTTGGCGTTTGCCGTCGCGCACGAGCAGGCACGGCAAATGCGGAAAGATCGTGACCCAGCGCGTAGGCCCCGCGCGCCGGTCGAGCCAAAGCCGGATGATCTGCGCTCGGTGCGCGATCAGCGTTGCGGGCGATTGCCGGGCAAGCCATGTGAAGAAGCCTCGCGCGCTTTCCTCGCGGGGCGCACGGGCCATCCCCGCCTCCTCGAGCAGCTTGACTTCATCGGGGCTGAGATCGCCAACCTGAACACGGCGTTTCCACTTGCCCCAATGATCTACTGGTAAGTGGATCGCTAAGTCATCGGGGCAAAGCAGCTCGTCTTGCTCAGGAACGATCGCTTCTCCGCCAAGCTCACTGAGGGGGCGGCCCGCATTCTTATAGGCGCTGAGGCGAGCTGCCAAACGCGCGCGATCGGGCGCAGCGCGCAAGGCGCGCAAGACCGCGTCGGCCGACGGCGCAAGCTGAGCGCCGAGCGCGATGCGCAAGGGACGCAGGCCTGGTTGCGCTAAATCCTGAGCAAGAAGTGCGCAGGCGTTCACCGCGGCACTCTCCACATGCAAGTCGGCGATCGGGCGCAGCGTGCCCAATTGATCGAGACTCAAATGCTGCGTGGAAAATTCGCGCGGCGAATAGCCATCTTCGCGCATTTGCTCGAGCAGCGCTTCAATCTCGTTGACGCTGGCGATTGCAGCTTCAGGTCTAGAATGCGCCAGCGTCTCAACCGCCGCCATCTTCGCTTCATGCCAAGCTTGGAGCTCTGCAGACGTGGGACGTATGCGCAGCCGAAGCGCACCATTTGATGCGGCACGCAGCCCTGGAAATCGCAGGACCACCTCGCTTGGCATGGGCAAGACCTGTGACAATGCCTCGCGAAGATAGGGCTTGCGGGGCACGCAGAAGCTCGAAAGCGCGCGGAAGGTTCCGCCCACGTCTGGCCATATCGGATAATCACCGATCGCGGACAAGGTCTTGGGTGAGACCGAGCTATGGTTGCGGCGGAGCCATTGGAAAAAGGCCGCGCGGTGTTGAGCCCCGGCCTTGGCGAAGTTCAAGGTCGCCAGAAACTTATCGAGGTCGAAGCGACCGATCATCGTGGGCCCGCGGCGCAGCAAGGCAAAGGCCTTGAGTTTGGGGTGCACGAGCGGCGGTGGCTCCACGCCCGGGATGCGCAACGAATTGACCTTGGCCTGGCGGAGCTCACTCCATTCGCGCGCGATATTTTCATCGCTCGGCAATCGGCCCTTTGCCGCAAGCTCGGCTAAAATGCGTGAGTCGAGCGTGCCGTTGCGTTGCGCCAGGTCGAGCATGGCTAACGCTGCCTGGACACGACCAAGCCACGTTTTGTCGATGCTGCCAAGCGCTGGCGCTCCCTCGATGAAGGTGCTGCGAGCTGCTCCCACCTCGGTGAACTCGCCACATTGCGTGTTTGAAACACCCCAATGCCGCAGCGCTGCCACCGCGCTCGGCGGGGTTGCGGGATGCAGCAGCTGCACGTCGCTGGATGCCAATGGAACGATCGCGCGATCCAGCGCGCCGTGGCGATAGCTTGGGCTTGGCAGCAGCACAGGGCCACCCGCCAGCGTCAGATCATGATCGCGCGCGCCGGCTTTTGAGGTAGCTATCGCACGCGGCAAGGCGCCGGCCATGAGCAGCTCGCCAGCCAGCATGCTGACGCGTGCCGGATCGGAGGCGCCAGAACTTTGCAGCAGGACGAGCGCTTGCGGTCCGTAGCGGGGAACGAGCTGATCGCGCATCAGATCGACAAAGGCCGCCTGCGCGGTGGCCAATAGCGCTTCGTTGCGCCGATCGCGGCCAAGCGAGTGCCGCGCCTTGCCGGTCACAAAGGGCCCGGAGACGTCAAAGCCAAAAGGGTTGCCGGCTTGCGCTACGGGAAGTGCGATCGGGTAACGATAGGTCCCTCCGCTTGTGATCGGGTCGCTGTTGGGATCGATCGACCAGGCCAACTCACCCCAAATCGTCTCGCCGTCGCGAAACAGCCGGGGCACTTTGGCGACATCGCCAGCTTCGGGTTTGAAGCGAAACGGATGGCACGCCCGCGCCGTCACCAGTCGCTCGGGACGGTTGCTGGTGGACCTGCTGCAAGTGCGCAAGGTAAACGGCCCCACGCCGCCGGGCTTCGCCGTATATAAAAGGCGCACGATGCGCTTGCGCCGTTGCAACACGATTTCGTAACGCCACGGCTTGGCGGGCGCAGATGCCGTCAGAAACCGTTCGGGCAAAACCTGCAGGGCTTCTTCGAACAGCTGATCCAGCGTGGCGGGCGAGCATGGCGCGAGCGGTGCTTGGCCTGGGATAGCAAGCTCGCGCGTGCGCAAGGGCACAACCACTTGCACCCCTTTGCGCGGGGCGGTGCGGTCGCGTTCCCTACCCCAGCCAGCGGGATAAAAGGCTTCAGGGTCGGTGGGCGAGCCTTTAGCTGTCAGGTCCACTCGCATGCCATTCGATTGAACGGTGATCTCGTCGCCCAGCAAGAAACAGGCTCGAATGCCATGGTTCTTCGAGCCAATGCCATCGATCTTGGCTTCAACGAGCGCGCCTGCGCCCAGGACATAGCCAAGCCGCTCCCATCCCTTGTCATCCATTTGGCTGCCTGTGCCAGCGCAGCGCAGCGCATGATTTTCAAGCTCGATGACCGTCCGGGTAGAACCAGCATCCAGCTCATTTTGGACAAGCTCAATGATGATATCGATGAGATCGACTTCATTGAGGAACTCGGCCACCATGCCGACATGATCCACCAGCACCTTCGGGTCACCGCTGCGCGCCTGCGGCACGTTGATCACGTCATGGGTAGCCGCAAGAGGCTTCGAAGATTTTTTGGCACGCGCGGGCCGAGCTGATGCCGATCCCATTTATTTCCCCCGGTCGTTACCTTCCCAGCCCTCAGCCAGTGGATTCATGGCCGATCCAACACGCAAGTCTAGATCGAACCAAATGCGATGTAAGCCAGCCTTGCGCTTCTTAGCCGCCAGCGATTAGCAATGCACGAACGCGGGCGGGCAATTGACTAGGAGAGCGGACATTGCAGCGCATGTCGTTCAGCCTGGCACGTCGCGTCATAGGACCGTGTCGGTGACCGACCAGAAGCTTCGCGAACGACTGGCGATGGCCCATGGCTTCACGATCAGCAGCGCAAAACTTCCGGCCAAGTTCAGCAAATGAGCGCTGGCATCGTGAAAAATGCGTATGGGTGACCGGCCGTTCAGCCCCCCGGAAGACACAGCTCCATCTTCCCTAGTTCAAGATGGCCTGCGCACTAGCGAAATGCACGCGGTCTTCCGCGATACCACGTCATCTTACAAATTTTTCTGGCTGTTGGCCATTCTCGACCAACTCGCGGCTCTGCACAAGCCGATTCCCTTGCGGCTCTTGGTCCAATCAATGGTGACCCGTGCATGGGCAGCGGTCGCCTTGTTTCGGCTCTCGCTCGGCAAGGTTGATCGGTTGCAGGACTGTGTGTGCGCGCTTCAGCAGGAGTCACGCCTCGCGCCGCGAAGCTCAGCATCGCAGATCGATGCCGCCATGGCCGGCTGGGCCGCGTTTGATCAATGGGCGCAAGAGCTTGTCCGCTTCGTGCCAGGTCGCTTCTTGGCGCCGTGGTTTCCTGGCGTTCGCCCCTATGACCGGCGCGGCGCTCGCGACATCGCCATTGTAGCGGACAAGAGCTGGGGAACCGCGCAAAGCGGCCCCTATCGCCTGGTTGAACATGAGGGTGGGAGCGCGCTCGAACTCGCGCCAGGATGGTTGATCTGGCTGCAGCGCAATCGTCCACTCCTTCAGGCGTTCGCTGAACTTGAGCTGACCCGCTATCTGCAAACGCGCAACCCGAGCGTGCCGGGGATCGTGGCCAAGCTCGCGCTACCCCGCCGGCGATCACTCGGCAAAGCGCGCGGATGGTGGAACTGGGCCATCGCGCGCATGTCTCCGGGAACAATCATAGATATTTATACCGGTGCGCCGGTGACAGCGGCGTTCGAGGTGGATCACTTCCTGCCCTGGTCGCTTGTGGCACATGACGAATTCTGGAATTTGTGCCCCGTCACGCCGGGCACAAACCGCGCCAAATCGGATTGCCTGCCCCACGAGCGGTTCCTGCCGAAGCTTGCACAGCTGCATGGTGCACTCCTTCGCAACCCGGACCTGCCGCGAGACCTTGCCCTTGGCTATGCTGAGTTACTGCAAGTTGACCTGCCGCGACTGCCAACAATCTCCGCTGAAGCACTAGACCAACGCTATTGCGATCTCGTCCTGCCGCTAGCGCAAATTGCTGCAAACCAAGGCTTTCCGCGTGATTGGCAGCCAAGCCGCGGCACGCTGGCGATTCACAGTTCTGACACCGCCAAGGCTGGTGGTAGCCGGCCAGTGTTGCTAGGGTAATCCGCATATGTCATGGGGGTAAAAGGTGAACATTGTTGCTGAATCGCAACATTATCGGTTTGGCGGGCATCAAAGCTTTGCCCTGCGCACCGCCTGGCTGCCCAAAGCCGCGCAGGCGATCGAAGACGGTGATGATGTGTTCACCGATCCGTTGCGCGGTGTCGTGCGACTGGGGCTTGGCAAGAACATGGTGGAGGCGCTGCGCGTCTGGGTCGAGGCTTATGGCGTGGCCACCCGTCAGGACGGCGCCTGGGCATTGACCCCGTTAGGCGAGGCGCTGTTCGGCGCAGGCGGCTATGATCGGTTCTTGGAAGACGAACAAACGCTGTGGCTGCTCCACTGGAACATTTCAACGCTGAAGGACGCGCCGTTTTTCGCGTGGGAGCTGCTCGTCAATCGCTGGAGCGAGCGGTTTTTCACGACGAGCGAGGTCCTGGCAGCGTTCAGCCGCGAAGCTGAACGTGCGACGCGCGCGCTCTCGAGCGTCAGCGCCCGACAGCATTTCGATGTCTGGCTGCACACCTATTTGCGGGGTCGCAACGGGCGCGGCGAAGAAGGTATCGATAGCCCCTTGGCATCGCTTGGCCTGGTAACCCGCGCCGGCGACCGCGAGGCAGTTCAAGGTCGCCGCGAACCCGTCTATGCCTTCGACCTCGATGCCAAGACATCCATTTCCGACGCCCTGTTTGCCTATTGCCTCCACGACTGGTGGTCCAAGTCGTTCGAATTTGAAGAAACGGTGTCGATGGCAACGATCGCATTTGGCCACGGTGCGCCGGGCCGCGTGTTCCGGATGCCGGAAAGCGAAGTGCTCGCGCGGGTGAGCCGCCTCGCAAGCGCACGGCGGCCGACCATCGAGCTGATCGAGAGCTTCAACCAATATATGGTCCGGCGCCCCCGCCGGCCAAAGCCGGAGCGCTTGCTCGCCGATTTATTCGATCAAGCGCTCGCCGAGGATTTTGTCGATGCTTGACGCCGATGTCCGCGCGCCTGCCCCAAGCTTTGAGGCGCTGCTTCAGGTGCGTCCACAGCATCTGCGCGCCGTTCAGATCGAGCGCGACTTTGCCGACCCGCATGCAACGCTGCATTATGTCGTCACGCCGTTCATCAGCGCCACCGCGGCGCGGCTGAGCGATGGCTTCCGGGCTAATTCAACCGCGCGAGCCTGGCGCCTGACCGGCGACTATGGGTCGGGCAAATCGAGCTTTGCGCTTGCGCTCGTCCGCCTGGGTCTGGCGCAGAAAGAGCAGGTACCGGCCGAGCTGCATGATTTCCGGTCGGGGCAGCGGCTTGAGCCGGTCCTGGTGGTGGGCGAACGCGAGCCAGTGGGGCTAAGCGTGCTGCGCGGGCTGCGCGTGACGGCCGCGCGCTGCTTCAAACGCGTCCCGCGCAACCTGAGCGCGGCTTTGCAAGCAGCGCCTGAACCGCTGCTGGTGATTGAAGCCGTCGAAAGCTTGCGCGCAGCACTTATCGCCCATGGCCAGGCGGCAGGCTTGTGCATCATCCTTGATGAACTCGGCAAAAATCTCGAATTTGCCGCAGCGCGCGCCGATGCTGACGATATCTACCTGCTGCAACATCTGGCCGATTTGGCTGCGCGCAGCGGCGATCAGCCGGTCATGGTGGTGGCGATCGTGCATCAAGCGATTGCCGGCTATGCTAGTCAGCTCACCAGCGCGCATCGGCGAGAATGGGAAAAAGTCGCTGGCCGCTATGAAGAAGTGGTGTTTTCACCGCCGCTTGAGCAAGCCGCCACGCTGATCGCGGCCGCGCTCGATGTTGACGTGGACGCCTGCCCCGCTGCGCTCGTGCGCGGGGCTGAGCGGACCATGGCGCAAGCGCTTGAGCTTAATTGGTACGGCAGTGGCGCCGCCCCTGCGGCGCTTGTTGACCTCGCTCCAGCGCTTCTGCCGCTCGATCCCACGGTACTACCGGTCATCAGCCGAGCGATGCGGCGCTTTGGCCAGAATGAGCGGTCGCTGTTCAGCTTTCTGTCGTCGACCGAGCCGTTCGGCTTGATGGCGCATGCGCGTCAGTCGCTGGCCGAGTTCAAACCCTATCGACTGCACGATTTCTTCAATTACCTCGCGGCCAATTTTGCAAGTTTGCTGAGCGCTGGGGCGCACGCCACGCGGTGGAGCCAGATTGGCGAGATCCTGCGCTCGGCCGAAACGCGGTCGGATGATGAAGTGGCGATCCTCAAGACGGTGGCGCTGCTCAATCTGGTCGACGATCCCTCGCTCGCGCCCACGCGCGAAGCCGTGATCCTGGCCGTTGCCGGGGTTGACCGCCGGCACGGTGAGCGCGTCCGGGCGGCGGTCCAGCGGCTCGCCCAAGAAGCGCATATTCTCTATGACCGCGGCGCCGCGGGCGCGCTTTGTCTGTGGCCACATACCAGCGTCGATCTCGACGAGGCCTTTGCTGCGGCCGAGCGCGCGCTTGGCCCGGTGGGTCAGGCCTTTGATCATCTCAAGCGAATGGTGCGCACCGACCCGATCGTGGCGCGCCGGCACTATGTCGAACGCGGTGCGCTGCGTCATTTCGAAGTGGTCTGCATCGATAGCGCGCAATTTGAGGCTGAAGTCAAAGCTGAACTCGCTTCAGGGCCTTATGCGCCGGACGGCCGCGTCATCCTGCTCCTTTCAGCGACCGAGCAAGCCCGCGCTGAGGCATGGTCGCGGCTGGCGCAGTGCAACCTTCCATTGACGACGCTGGTGGGCTTGCCCCGCCCCACCGGCAGCCTTGACCCGTTGCTGCGCGATGTTCTGGCATGGCGCTGGGTGCGCGATCATGTTGCCGAACTTGCTGGCGATCGCATCGCCCGTACCGAGGTTTCGCGTCAGCTGGCACTGGCTGAAGAGCGGCTGGCGCGGCAGCTGGCCCGATTGCTCGACGTTCGCGGCAGCGCGGCAACTGGCATTCGCTGGCGTGGTTGCGATGGCGAATGTCAGTTTGCTTCCTCGCGCAGCTTGATGGCGCACCTGTCAGCGCTGTGCGATCGAGCCTTTGCAGATTGCCCCCGCGTCACAAACGAGCTGATCAACCGTCGCAGCCTTTCCACAGCGGCAGCGCGCGCACGCAGCCTGCTCATCGAAGCGCTCGCCACTAGCGCAGACCAGCCGGGCCTTGGCCTGGCGCCCGACAGCACGCCGCCAGAACGGGCGATCTATCTTTCTGTGCTTCGCGAAGGCGGCATTCATGTCGAGCGCGAGGGTAGCTGGGAAATCCGCATTCCACCGGAGGGGCAAGATCCATTACGGTTCGCGCCGGCGCTCAATGAAATTCGCCGGCTCCTCCAGAGCGCCGATAAGCCCGTTGGCTATGAAGTGCTAGCGAACCGTCTACGTGGCGCGCCTTATGGTCTTCGAGAAGGGCTTATCCCGCTGGTGGTAGCGATCTATCTGCGCGCTTGCTGGCATGAGACCGCGGTTTACGAAGACGGGAGCTATCTTGAGCAGGTAGGTGGCCCGGAGTTCACGCGGATCACCAAGGAGCCGGAGCATTTCGAATTCCAGCATTGTGCGATTGAGGGGGTCCGCGCGGAGCTTTATCTGCAGTTGGGGACAGCGCTCCAGACCAGGCTGAGCGCAAATCCGGCATTGCTCGACATCGTACGGCCGCTGATGACCTTTGTCGGCAAGCAGCTTACCGATCATGCGCGACGCACGCGCAAGCTCTCCACCGCGGCAATCGCGGCCCGTGCCGCGCTGCTGAGCGGTCGCGATCCTAGCGCATTGCTGTTTGCAGACCTGCCAAAAGCGTTTGAGCTTGAACCGATTGGCGCAACAACCGCGCCGGAAAGCGGCGCGGTGGCGGCGTACGTCAAGGCGCTTGCGGCAGCGATCCGCGAACTGCGCGAGGCTTATCCAAGGCTTCTCGAGCGGCTGGCAGGTGCGCTTGGCGCCAGCCTTGAAGGTGAGCTTGAACTCGCCAGCCTGCGCGCGCCGCTCATGCTACGGGCGCGCTCGCTCATGCCAGCCTTGGTGGAGCCTGAACTGCGCGCCTTTGTGCTGCGCTTGGCCGATGAGAAGCTCGATGATCAGCTATGGCTGGAATCACTGGCAAGCTTCGTCGCGCGCAAACCGCCTGAGCGCTGGACGGATAACGACGAGGAAGAATTCCACCAGCGCCTCACCTTCTTCGCGCGACGGTTCCGCCAAGTCGAGGCGATCCACTTTCCGGGCCAGGACGAGACGGAGAGTGCTTATCGGATTGCGGTCACCTGCGCCGATGGTCGACAGACCGAGCGCGTGTTTCGAACCACGGCTGAGCAGGAGGCGGCGATCAAGGCGGCGGAAGCTGAACTTGCACCCCTGCTTGACCGGGCGGGTAGGATCGGGCGGATTGCGGCAGCGCGCTTGCTGCTGACGAGCGCTGAAGACGATATGACGGATGGAAGCGCGATGACAGAGGGTGGCCGCTGATGGACTGGAGCAGCCCTTCCGTGCGTCACATTCTGAGCCTTTCCGGGGGTAAGGATAGCACCGCGCTCGCCATCTATTTGCGCGATCGCGTGCCCAATATGGAATATATCTTCCATGATACCGGCAAGGAATTGCCCGACACGGTTGAATATATCGAGCGACTCGAATCCTATCTCGGGCAGCGCGTGATCCGGACAACGACGCGCCAGGGGTTTGACGACATCTTGCGGACCAAGGGCGGCGTGCTGCCCTCCGGCCGCCGGCGCTGGTGTACCGATTATCTCAAGCTCAAGCCGTTCGAAGCCTATATAGGTGACGAGCCGTGCATCAATTATGTCGGCATTCGCGCCGATGAGGATCGCGTGGGCTATATCAGCCATAAGCCCAATATCCGGGCCGAATTCCCGTTCCGTGACGATGGGATCGACTATGCCGGGGTGGTCCGCATCCTGACGGATTCCGGGCTTGGCATGCCGCCCTATACCGAGTGGGGACGTACGCGCTCGGGCTGCTTTTTCTGCTTCTATCAGCAGAAGATCGAATGGGTTCGCCTCAAACAGCATCATCCGCATCTGTTTGAGGAAGCCAAGGCCTATGAGAAACCCAATCGCGTGAATGGCCAGGTCTTCTACTGGACCGACGAGCCACTCACCGATCTGGAACAACCTGAGCGGATGGCCGCGATCGAGAGCAATTGGGAGCGGTCGCAAGAGCGCAAGCGCGCACGCCGCACGCAGCGCCCGCTGGTAGATGTGCTGGGTGGCCTGGAAAGCGAGCCCACGCCCCGTGACGGTTGCATGATCTGTCAGCTGTGAGCAGCGAGGCCGATACCCCCGCCTCGCTGCCCGAGGGCGATCCTTCGCAGGTGCTGCCAGCGACGCTTGTCCCGGTGGCAGCACCCAGCGGCGGCACTGGGCTGGCAACGCCAGGCGAGCGCTGGATTTCATTTTTGCGCAGCTACGGCCCGGTCACCAAGGGCGACAGCATGTACGCTGAGACGGTCTCGCGGCAGGCCCGTGTCCACGGGGTTGCGCCGTTGTCCTTTGAACATCCTGAAGCGGAGACGCTGCGCAAAGCGCTGAACCCTGGCGAGGGGGTCCTGACCAACGTCATTCTCACGGGCACCGCTGGAGACGGGAAGACAAGCCTGTGCAACGAGCTCTGGTATGAACTGACGGGCGACGAGCGGCGCAGAAATGGTGAGGATCGCAGCAATTACGGCAAGGTGACGCTCGCAACCGCAGGGGGTGAACGCACGCTGCACTTCATCTTCGAATTCAGCGGCTTCTCACCTGAACAAGGCCAGCCCTGGACCGATGAACAAGTTGCCTTGCTCGACCGCCTCGCTCGCTCCGTGCTCGACCCTGAGCCGACGGAATATTTCGTGCTGGCTGCCAATGACGGTAAGCTGGTGCAAGCGTTCGACTCGCTGCCAGCGAGTGCCGACAAACGCCTCAAGCCTTTGATCGAGCGACTGCTAACCCGCGATCAGCGCTCCCATGATGGCGCGGCGCTGCTGTTTCTCAACCTCAGCCGCATGTCGACGCGCGCGTTGCTGATGCGTGCGCTGGGCTGTCTGATCGATCGCCCCGAATGGATCTGCTTCGAGGCAGAACGAAGCGATCCGGCGTTTGCGCCAGAATCGCCGCTTACGCGCAATTTCGAACTGCTTCGAGATCCCCGCATCGTGGCCCGCCTGGAAGCGCTTGGCGAGCTTTGCGACGCCAATGGCTTTCATGTCTCGATCCGCGAAGTCCTGCTGCTTCTCGTCAATGCGCTGCTTGGCTGCCGGCAGGGTGACGGGGTGGCTCGCCCCGGGCTGCTGCGTGAGCTGGTCCGCGATGGCCGCCAGCATGAGGCCTGTATTTACGACAATCTCCTTGGCGCCAATCTGAGTGAGGCACGGCGCGAGCGATTTGCCGTCTTCCGTTTCCTGATCGGGTTTCGCATTGGGCTTGAGACGAGCAACGCGCTCGATGCCCTGCTCGTCTTCGGCGAAAATGACAGCGATCTGCAGCCCCACTTCCAACGGCTGCTGGCTGACGACCCCCATTATGGGGTTAACCCCAGTTTTGCGCGGCTGCGCGAAGCCTATCTTGAAGCAGAGGATGACCGCGCCGGGGCTGACGAGTTTCACGAAGGCCTTATCGCTGAGCGGCGTCGCTTGTTTTTCCGGTTGGCCGAGGACGATACGCGCTTCGATCCCTGGCAGTTGAGCGTGTTTCAGTCAGCTGGCGACTATCGCAGCGAAGTGCTGGCGCCGTTGCGCGCGGAACGAACGGTCGATCCAGTCTTGCTGTCGCGGCTCGTCCAGGGGCTCAACCGGGTCTGGACCGGGAT
>JAAIGE0101261282.1_pt1 | contig 15582 bp, 12 predicted proteins | sample 6487951 | NCBI WGS metagenome assembly JAAIGE01 (sample SAMN13974128, study PRJNA590717) | phyllosphere metagenome | biome: tomato field; feature: multiple bacterial spot infested tomato fields; material: tomato leaves; isolation source: leaves from tomato fields | host: Solanum lycopersicum ... | reverse complement strand
GTCCGCGCTCGAACGCCCAGCGGAGCACGGTCTCCGCGTTGGACGACGTGCACACGATCCCGCCGTGCCGCCCGACGAAGCCCTTGATCGCCGCCGAGGAGTTCATGTACGTCACCGGGATGACGGGGACACGGCCGTCCGCGTCGGGTTCGTCGAGGTCGCCCAGCACCTCGGCGAGCTGCTCCCAGCATTCCTCGACCTGATCGATGTCGGCCATGTCGGCCATCGAGCAGCCGGCGGCGAGGTTCGGCAGGATGACCGCCTGTTCGGGGCCGGAGAGGAGGTCGGCCGTCTCGGCCATGAAATGCACGCCGCAGAACACGATCGCCTCGGCGTCGGGGCGCCTCGTCGCCGCCGTCGCGAGCTGGAAGGAGTCGCCGACGTCGTCGGCGTGGCGCACGACCTCCTCGCGCTGGTAGAAGTGCCCCAGGATCACGACGCGGTCACCGAGACGGTCCTTGGCCGCACGGATCCGCGCGTCGAGCTCCTCCTCGCTCGCCTCCCGATATTCGACGGGCAGCTCACCCTGGCGCGGCGATCCCGTCGGGATGACGTCGCCCATGGAGGATCCCGGGCCGTACCCGGGGCAGGAGTCGAAGTCCCACGGGCCGAGCGCGAGGTCCGTCGTGCAGGTCGCCTCGTCGGAGGCGCCGGAGACGATGGATCGGATCGCATGGTCGACCGACGCGCCCCGAGGGGGGACGGCGGGCGTGGGGACAGCGGTGATGCTCATCGGATGCTCGTTTCGTCGGGGCCGAGCGGACCGTGATCGGCCAGCTCCACGTCGGTGTTGTATCGGTACAGGCGGGCGGGGCGATGGCTCCCCGTGCGGAAGCCGTCGGTGGGGAGGAGGTTTCCGGCGGCCTCGACCTGGCGGCGGAAGTTCGCGGGGTCGAGGTGCCGGCCCAGGATCGTCTCGTACGCCTCGCGCAGGTCGGCGAGCGTGAACTCGGCGGGCAGGAATCCGTGGGCGACGCGGCTGTATCCGGCCTTGTTCCGCAGCCGCCAGAGCGCGTACTCCACGATGCGGTCGTGGTCGAAGGCGAGCGGGGGGATGTCGGCGAGGTCGAACCATCGCACGTTCTCGGGGGCGCGGCCGGAGGCCCTGTGCGCCGCGCTCTGCGACTCGACGTCGTCCTCGCGCAGGAGCGCCCAGTAGACGATCGAGACGACGCGGGTGGGGGAGCGGTCGACGGCGCCGAAGGCGTAGAGCTGTTCCAGGTAGGTGGGCGCGAGACCCGTCGTCTCCGCGAGGGTGCGCGCGGCCGCATCGACGGGCGACTCGGTCGCGGTCAGCCAGCCTCCGGGCAGCGCCCACTGGTCCCGATGAGGCTCCCTCGTGCGTCGGACGAGCGGCAGGGCGAGCGCCGCTGCGCCGTGTTCGTCGCGGCGCAGCGTGAGGATGACCGTAGACACGGCGACGTCGATCCCGCTACTTCCAGTCATAGGCACCTTAACCTCCGAAACGATCTTAGTGTCCCGATGACTCTTAGTGTGCCGATATGACGGAGACGCTGATGAGGCCGAAACGTTATACGCGGAGCACCTCCCCTCTTGTCGGGGGTGTGGTCATTTGTTAGGTTACTGTCCTAACAAATCCCATCGTCGGGATCTGTCACGGCACCTCCGGGTGCCGTCTCCCACCCGGAGAAATCCCTCCTGCAGTGCAGCACCGAGAGGAAGTATCACAATGATCGCTAGGGGAAAGCGCAGGACAGCGCTGACCGTGGTCGTGGGGGCGTCCGTCCTCGCTCTGAGCCTGACCGCCTGCGGCGGGGGCGGCAGCGGCGATGCGAGCGGTGACGGGGACCGCGCGCTCCGTGTCTGGGCCGGCAGCCAGACGCCCATCACCGCCAACTACAACCCGTTCGCGCCGACCGTGCTCCACGGCGCGCTCGGTCCCATCTACGAGCCCCTGTTCTTCTTCAACAAGACGGCGGATTCCGAGCCGGTCGGCCTCATCGGCGACGCCTACGAGTACAACGACGACGGCACGGTCATCACCGTCACCATCAAGCCCGACCTGAAGTGGAGCGACGGGGAGCCGCTGACGGCGGCGGACGTGGCCTTCTCCTTCACCTACGAGGCGAACAACCCCGAGGGCAACGGGCTCGTCTCGGCGGAGGCGACCGACGACACGACCGTCGTCCTGACCTACTCGAGCGCGCAGTACACGACCGAGTTCCAGCGCCTGGGCTCGACCTACATCCTCCCGGAGCACATCTGGAAGGACGTGACCGACTACGCCAACTTCGCCAACGAGGACCCCGTCGGCTCCGGCGCGTACGTCGTCGACAAGACCACGAGCGAGTCGTACACCCTCGTGGCCAACGAGAACTTCCGCGGCGCGGACGATCTGGGCGTGAAGAAGGTGCAGTACATCGCCGTCGACAACAACCAGACCGCGCAGGACCTGCTCGCCGCAGGCAAGCTGGACTGGACGGGGATGTTCATCCCGAACCCCGACGACGTCACCTCCAACGGCGCGATCGACTGGGTCAACACGCCGCAGGACCCCACCGTCCTGTACACGTGCTCGAATGCCGACCTGGGATGCACCGGTCCGCAGACCGACGTCGCCGTCCGGCAGGCGCTGAACGTCGCGATCGATCGCGCGACCATAAAGGACAAGGCCTTCGTGGGCCTCACCGGCGACATCTCTCCCACCTACGCCCTGCTCCCGCGGGACGAGAAGTGGGTGGCCGATTCCGCGAACGAGGTCAGCCCGCAGGAGGCGAACGCCGCCGAGGCGGGATCGATCCTCGAGAGCGCCGGGTACACCAAGGGCTCGGACGGGATCTACGAGAAGGACGGCGCGAAGGTCGAGCTCACGCTGACCTCGGTCGACGGATGGACCGACTACAACGACGCCGCGAAGCTGATCGCCGAGCAGGCCGAGGCCGCCGGCATCAAGATCAACGCGTCGACGGTGCAATGGCAGGAGTTCTCCGACTCGCGTCAGAGCGGCGACTTCCAGCTCATCGTCGGCGGGATGATCGGCACCTCTGTCGCCGATCCGTTCCAGATCTACCGCGACTGGTTCGGCGGCACCGCCGTCGGCTCGACCGGCCCGGTGGGCGCCGAGGTCCCGACCGGACGGTGGAACTTCAGCCGCTACGACAACCCCGTCGTCGACGAGGCCGTCCAGGCCGCGATCAGCACGAACGACGAGGCGACGAAGCAGGAGCTCTACGGCACCATCCAGACCGAGATCGTCCGTGATCTGCCGTACATCCCCCTGGTGATCAACGCCACCCAGACCTTCTACAACACGAAGGACTTCACGGGCTGGCCCACCGAGGACGACCTGTACGCGTTCCCGCCGTCCTGGGGTGCCATCGCGGCAGGGTACATCCTGACGCAGCTCCAGCCGGCAGAGTAACCGCCCGGTCATCGGGGAAGCAGGGAGTCGAGGAAGACGTCCATGAAGTTCTATGCACGCAGGATAGGGTTCTACGCGTTCACGCTGTGGGCCGCCATCTCCATCAACTTCCTGCTTCCCCGGATGATGCCGGGCAACCCGGCCGACATCATGATCGCCAAGATGCAGCGGGCGGGCGGCGAGGTCTCGGAGACCACGATCCGCAACATCAAGCTGCTCCTCGGCGGTGACGACTCGTCCCTCTGGGAGCAGTACCTCTCCTACTGGGGACGCATGTTCCAGGGAGACCTGGGGGTCTCGGTCACGAAGTTCCCGACGCCGGTGTCCGAACTCATCGGGCAGGCGCTGCCCTGGACCCTGATCCTCGTCGGCACCGCCACCGTCATCTCGTTCGTGCTCGGCGTCGTGCTGGGCGCCTGGGCCGGGTGGAAGCGGGGGACCTGGGTCGACCACCTCATCCCCGCGACCACCGTGCTCCAGTCCATCCCGTACTTCTGGATGGCCCTGATCCTGGTCGCCGTGTTCGCGGTCGGTCTGGGATGGTTCCCCATCTTCGGCGGATACGACGTCTTCGACTTCCCGGACGGACCGGAGCCGACGTGGGCGTTCGTCTCCAACGCCGTCTCCCATGCGATCCTCCCGGCGCTCACGATCGTCGTCAGCTCGGTGGGCGGCTGGCTGTTCGGGATGCGCAACATGATGGTGCAGACGATGTCGGAGGACTACGTCCTCACCGCGGAGGCCAAGGGTCTGCGGCCGCGGCGCATCATGACGACGTACGCGGCACGCAACGCCGCCATCCCATCGATCGCCGGGTTCTCGATCACCCTGGGCTTCGTCGTCGCCGGCTCCATCGTCATGGAGCAGGTGTTCACGTATCCCGGCATCGGCAAGCTGATGTTCCAGGCGGTGACGAACAACGACTACGCGCTCATGCAGGGCCTCTTCCTCGTCATCACGATCACGGTGCTCGCCGCCAACTTCTTCATGGACCTGATCTACGGATTCATCGACCCGAGGGCGCGCCAGAATGTCTGACACCAAGCTCACCCCCCTGCAGATCGTCCGAGAGCAGCCGGCCTCGGAGCCGGCGACGACCGTCACGCTGGCGACCCACCGTGTGCGGAGAGGGCGCGGCCTGCTGCCGAGCCGGTCGCCCAAGTTCGTCGTCGGCCTCGTGCTCGTGCTGTCGATCGTGCTCTTCGCGATCATCGCGCCGCTGTTCACCCAGAATCCGAGGAGCACGGACAACGCGGCTCTGCAGGCGCCCTCGGCGGAGCACTGGCTCGGCACCACCAAGCTCGGCAACGACATGCTGGCGCAGCTCGCGATCGGCGCGCAGGGGTCGTTGCTCGTCGGCGTCGTCGCCGGGGGGATCGCGATCGTCCTGTCACTCGTCTTCGGCGTGCTCGCGGGGTATCTCGGCGGCTGGCGGGAGGACGTGCTGGCGCTGCTCACGAACGTGATGATCGTCATCCCCGGCCTGCCGCTGGTCATGGTGATCGCCTCGTTCGTGCCGCAGAGGAGCTGGCAGCTCGTCGCCATCGTGCTCGGGATCACCTCGTGGGCTGGTGCGGCCTATGTGCTCCGCCTGCAGACCCGTTCCCTCCGCACGCGCGATTACGTCTACGCCTCGAAGGTCGCGGGAGAGCGGTCGCTGCGCGTCATCCTCGTGGAGATCATGCCCAACCTGCTCCCGCTGCTCACCGCGCAGTTCCTGTTCGCGATCATCTTCGCCATCCTCGGCGAGGCCGGCCTGTCGTACCTCGGGCTCGGTCCGAACTCCTCCATCACCTGGGGGACCATCCTCAACGATGCCCAGTCCGGTCAGGCCCTGGGGCGCGGCGCCTGGTGGTGGTTCGTGCCGCCCGGCGTGATGATCGCCCTGCTCGGCGCGGGCCTCGCACTCATCAACTTCGCCATCGACGAGGTCATCAATCCGAAGCTCCGCAATGCGCCGGACGCCGCTCGGCGAGTGCGCCGGGCGACCAGGACGAAGGGGGTGGCCGCGTGAGCGCCGCCGAAGCCGTGCTGTCCGCGCGGAACGTGTCGATCGAGTACGAGGTCGATCCGCCGGTGAAGGCCGTGCGCGACGTCTCCCTCACGCTGCACCGCGGCGAGATCCTCGGCCTCGCGGGGGAGTCCGGCTGCGGCAAGACGACCCTGGCCTACGGGATGAACCGGCTGCTCAAGGCGCCGGCGCTCATGACGGGCGGTGAGATCGTGTTCCACGACCGCAGTGGCCAGGACATCGACATCGTCGCCCTCGACGGTGACGGCCTGCGGGCCTTCCGGTGGGACAAGATCTCCATGGTCTTCCAGGGGGCGATGAACTCCCTCAACCCGGTGATCTCGGTGAAGGCCCAGATCTTCGACATCTTCGACACCCATCGCCCCGGCATGTCCAAGAAGGACAAGCAGACGAGAGCGGAGGAGCTGCTCACGCTCGTGGGAGTGGACCCGTCTCGACTCACCAGCTTCCCTCACGAACTGTCCGGCGGCATGCGCCAGCGCATGATGATCGCGATGGCGCTCGCGCTCGATCCGCAGGTCATGATCATGGACGAGCCCACGACGGCCCTGGACGTGGTGGTGCAGCGCGGAATCATCCGCGAGATCATGCGGCTCAGGGAGAGGCTCGGGTTCGCGGTGATCTTCATCACGCACGACCTCCCGATGCTCATCGAGATCAGCGACCGCATCGCGGTGATGCTCCAGGGCGAGATCGTGGAGGAGGGGACGGCGGAGGACATCTATCGGCGGCCTCGGCACGAGTACACGAAGCGTCTGCTGTCGAGCTTCCCGAGCCTCACGGGGGAGCGCGGCGACTTCGTCCGCACCGGCAGCGCGCCGAGCCAGGAGGAGATCCGATGAGCGCTCCCACCCTCGAGGCCCGGAACCTCGTCAAGGACTTCACGCTGCGGTCGGGGATGCGGTCCTCCGTGCTCCACGCGGTCAAGGATGTGTCGTTCACGCTGGAGGCCGGCAGGACCATCGCCCTCGTCGGCGAGTCGGGCTCGGGCAAGTCGACGATCGCACGGATGCTGATGAAGCTCGAGTCGCCGACGAGCGGCCGCATCCTCCTGGACGGCGAGGAGACGGGTGTCCGGGGGCGTGCGGTGGAGCGCTACCGGTCGCAGGTGCAGATGGTGTTCCAGGACCCGTTCGCGTCTCTCAATCCGTTCCACACGATCCTGCATCATCTGGAGAGGCCGATCCGGCTGCATCACCCGGGACTGTCCGGGACGCAGGTGCGCGACCGCGCCCTCGAACTGCTCGACCGGGTGCGTCTGTCGCCGAGCGCCGGCTTCGCGGATCGGCGTCCGCACGAGCTCTCGGGAGGACAGCGGCAGCGCGTCGCGATCGCCCGGGCGCTGGCGCCGGGGGCGCGGTTCATCGTCGCCGACGAGCCGGTGTCGATGCTCGACGTGTCGATCCGGCTCGGTGTGCTCAATCTGCTCGCCGATCTGCAACGCGAGGACGACCTCGGGGTGCTCTACATCACGCACGACCTCGCCACGGCCCGTCACTTCAGCGACGAGATCATGGTGCTCTACCGGGGCGATGTGGTCGAGCGTGGGTCTGCGGACGACGTGATCCTGCGCCCGCAGCACGAGTACACGCGAACGCTCCTCGGAGCCGCTCCGGAGCCGGAGAACCTCGGTCGCCTGCGCGACGAGGTGCGCGCGGAGCTGCGCGGACGGTGACCGTCTCGGAAGACCGGTGAGACGCGGCGCGAACGGCTAGACTGATCGGACAAGTGAAGACAGGCCGAATGACCCACGCGGGAGAGCCCCGGCGAACGCAGCCGGGCACCGAAGGAGCAAGCCTCCCCGCCAATCTCTCAGGTACGCGTACCGCGCGGTTCCGGCCACTCTGAAAAGCGAAAACGAGCGAAGCGAGTTTTCGGGTCGAGCACGGGCGTCCCCGCCCGAGTCGAGACCCCGGTGGGATGCGTCCGCGTGTCTCCCTGTACTCCCTTCGCCTCCGTGATCCGCCGACGGTGAAAGCCCAGTCCCTGGGCGAAGCTCTCAGGCCCATGACAGAGGGGGAGTTCCTCGGAGCGGCGATGCGCCGCCCCACCCGTCCGAGCCCGGGAGAACTCCATGTCCGACCCCCGCTACACACCGCTGCGCGAGCGCCACGACGCGCTCGGCGCATCCTTCACCGACTTCGGCGGCTGGCAGATGCCGGTGCGCTACACGTCCGACCTCGCCGAGCACCACGCGGTGCGCCGTGCCGCCGGCATCTTCGACATCTCGCACATGGCCGAGTTCACCGTGCGCGGTGCGCAGGCCGGGGCCTTCCTCGACCACGCGCTCGCCGGACGCCTGTCGGCCCTCGCGGTCGGCAAGGCCAAGTACTCCCTCCTCCTCGCCGAGAGCGGCGGCGTCATCGACGACGTCATCGTGTACCGGCTGGAGGACGACGACTTCCTCGTCATCTCCAATGCGGGGAACCGGGATGCCGTGGCCGCCGCTTTCGCCGATCGCGTCGGCGCGTTCTCCGTCGAGGTCGCCGACGTCTCCGACGACTACGCCCTCATCGCCGTGCAGGGGCCGGCCGCCGAGAAGATCCTCGCCGGCACCGCGGGCATCACGGACGTCGGCGTCCCGTGGTCGGAGCAGCGGTACTACGCGTGGGCATCGGCGTCGTTCGCCGGCGGCCCTCTGCTGCTCGCCCGCACCGGTTACACCGGCGAGGACGGCTTCGAGCTGTTGATCTCCGCCGCGGATGCGGGTGCACTGTGGGATGCCGTGCTCGACGCCGGGTCGGCGCACGGGCTCGTCCCGGCAGGACTCGCCGCGCGCGACACCCTGCGCCTGGAGGCAGGCATGCCCCTCTACGGGCACGAGCTCGGTCTCGAGACGAAGCCCGCACAGGCCGGGCTCGGACGAGTCGTCGTGACGGCCAAGGAGGAGTTCGTAGGCAAGGACGCGGTCGAGCCCGCCGCCGAGGCGCCCGTGCTCGTCGGCCTCGTCGCTGAGGGGCGGCGCGCCGGCCGCGCCGGATACGCCGTGCTCGACGAGCACGGCGACGCGATCGGCGAGATCACCAGCGGTGCTCTCAGCCCGACCCTCGGCCACCCGATCGCGATGGCGTACGTGACGCCGTCTTCCGCTGCGGAGGGAACCGCAGTATTCGTTGATGTGCGGGGGACGAGGATCCCCGCGACCGTGACCGCTCTGCCTTTCTACCGGAGGAACCGATGACCGACCTGACCACGCTCCACTACACCGAGGAGCACGAATGGATCGCCGCCGAGGGTGACACCGTCACCGTCGGCATCACCGACTACGCGGCCGAGAAGCTCGGCGACGTCGTATTCGTCGAGCTGCCGGCTGTCGGCACGGAGCTCGCCGCGGGCACCGTCGTGGGCGAGATCGAGTCGACGAAGTCGGTCGGCGAGCTCTACGCTCCCGTCGCAGGCACGGTCGTCGAGATCAACGACGCCGTCGTCGACGACCCCTCTCTCGTCAACGCCGAGCCGTTCGCCGGCGGCTGGCTCATCAAGGTCTCCGTCGCCGACGGAGCGCTCGACGGACTGCTCGACCGCGACGCCTACGTCGCCCTGACGGAGGGCTGATCCGCCCGTGACCTCTTTCGCCGATCGTCACATCGGGACCACGGCGTCCGCGCAGCGGCAGATGCTCGATGCGCTGGGCCTGTCGTCCGACCTCGAGGACCGGAGTCCTGTCGAGGCGCTGATGCGCCAGGCGGTGCCGTCCTCGATCCTCACCGACGGCTCGGGGGACTCCGTCCTCCCGCGGGCGGCGAGCGAGACCGAGGCGCTCGCCGAGCTGCGTGCCCTCGCCTCCCGCAACCGGGTGAACCGTCCGATGATCGGCCTCGGGTACTACGGCACGATCACCCCGCAGGTGATCCAGCGCAACGTGCTCGAGAATCCCTCCTGGTACACCGCGTACACGCCCTATCAGCCCGAGATCTCCCAGGGGCGCCTCGAGGCGCTCATCAACTTCCAGACGATGGTCGCCGAGCTCACGGGACTCTCCACGGCGAACGCGTCCATGCTCGACGAGTCGACCGCCGTGGTCGAGGGGATGCTGCTGGCGCGCCGCGCGTCGAAGACGGCGTCGAACGTGTTCGCGGTCGACGCCGACGCCTTCCCGCAGACGAAGGCTCTGCTCGCCGCGCGGGCGGAGGCCGTGGGCATCCGGATCGTCACGGTCGATCTTGCCGCCGGCGAGGAGCTGCCCGGTGAGCTGTTCGGCGTCTTCGTGCAGTACCCCAGCGCATCCGGTCGCGTCTGGGATCCGACGGCGGTCATCGACGCGGCGCACGTCGCCGGCGGACTCGCGGTCGTCGCCGCCGACCTCCTGGCACTCACGCTGATCTCGTCGCCGGGATCGCTCGGTGCCGACGTGGCGGTCGGCACCACGCAGCGCTTCGGCGTCCCCCTCGGGTTCGGCGGTCCGCACGCGGGCTACATGGCGGTGCGCGCAGGGCTCGAGCGTCAGCTCCCCGGACGTCTCGTCGGCGTGTCGGTCGATGCCGACGGCAAGCCCGCCTACCGCCTCTCGCTGCAGACGCGCGAGCAGCACATCCGCCGCGAGAAGGCCACGAGCAACATCTGCACCGCGCAGGTGCTGCTCGCCGTCATGGCCGGCATGTACGCCGTCTATCACGGGCCCGAGGGACTGCGTCACATCGCGCGTGGTGTCCACAGCGCCGCCCGCGCGTGCGCCGACGAGCTGACGAACACCGGTTTCGAGGTGCTGACCCGCGACTTCTTCGACACCTTCCTCGTGCGCGTCGACGACGCAGACGTCGCCCTCTCCCGCGCCGCCGGACACGGTCTGCTGCTCCGCCGAGTCGACGCCACGACCATCGGCGTCTCGCTCGACGAGGTGACCGCGTCGGATCCGCTCATCGCCCAGATTCTCGCTCACGCGCTCCGTCACGACCCCGCGACCGATGACGGTTCCGTCGGCCTCGCCGGCTACGGCTCCGCGCCGCGCGAGATCGAGCCGGCCGCACTCCGCCGCACGTCGGACTTCCTCACCCACCCCGTCTTCCGGACCCACCACTCCGAGACGTCGATGATGCGCTACCTGCACTACCTGGCGTCGCTCGACTACGCGCTCGACCGCGGCATGATCCCGCTGGGCTCCTGCACGATGAAGCTCAACGCGGCCACCGAGATGGAGGCCGTCACCTGGCCCGAGTTCGCAGCCCTTCACCCGTTCGCGCCGGCGTCGGACGTGACCGGATACCTCGAGCTCATCGGCCAGCTCGAGGGGTGGCTCGCCGACGTGACGGGCTACGACCGGGTCTCGCTTCAGCCGAATGCGGGCAGCCAGGGCGAGCTGGCCGGACTCCTCGCGATCCGCGGCTACCACCATTCCCGTGGCGAGACCGCCCGCGACGTGTGCCTGATCCCGTCGAGCGCGCACGGCACCAACGCGGCGTCCGCGGTGCTCGCGGGCATGCGCGTCGTCGTGGTCGCGTGCGACAGCCTCGGCAACGTCGACCTCGACGACCTGCGCGCGAAGATCGCCACCCATGCGGACGCGCTCGCCGCGCTGATGATCACGTACCCGTCGACGCACGGCGTCTACGAGCACGAGGTGCGCTCGATCACCGACGCCGTCCATGAGGCGGGCGGACAGGTCTACGTCGACGGCGCCAATCTCAATGCGCTGCTGGGCTATGCGCGCTTCGGGGACTTCGGCGGCGACGTCTCGCACCTCAACCTGCACAAGACGTTCTGCATCCCACACGGCGGGGGCGGCCCCGGTGTCGGGCCGGTGGCGGCCAAGGAGCACCTCGCCCCGTTCCTGCCGGGGCACCCGTTCTCGCAGCGCGGGGCCGACGAGTTCCAGGGCGGCCCCGTATCGGCGGCACCGTTCGGGTCCCCGTCCATCCTGCCGATCAGCTGGGCCTACGTCCGCATGATGGGGGCCGAGGGCCTACGGGAGGCGACGGGCGCGGCCGTGCTCGCGGCGAACTACATCGCCGCCCGCCTCCGCGACCACTACCCGGTCCTCTACACGGGCGACAACGGGCTCATCGCGCACGAGTGCATCCTCGACCTCCGCGGTCTCACGGCCTCGACCGGCGTGGCCGTCGAGGACGTGGCGAAGCGTCTCATCGACTACGGGTTCCACGCTCCGACCATGTCGTTCCCGGTTCCGGGCACCCTCATGGTCGAGCCGACCGAGAGCGAAGACCTGGTCGAGATCGACCGTTTCATCGACGCGATGATCGCGATCCGCGCCGAGATCGATCGCGTCGGCGCGGGGGAGTGGACGAAGGACGAGAATCCGCTGCGCGGCGCCCCGCACACGGCGGAGTCGGTCTCCCGCTCCGAGTGGACGCACCCCTACACCCGGGAGGAAGCCGCCTACCCGGCCCGGAACGCCGACACGGTGGACGCGGCGACAGCCCGCGCCCGCCTGCGCGGCAAGTACTGGCCCCCGGTCCGCCGCATCGACCAGGCCTACGGCGACCGCAACCTGGTCTGCAGCTGCCCACCCCCGGACGCCTTCGCCTGACCCGTTCCCAAATCACGGAGATTCTCGGTCAAATGGGCCCGGATCGCACTGAATGTGTGAATTGGACCCAAAATTTCCGTGATTTGGGAACAGACGAGGTCTGAACGGGACCGGATCAGGCGTGCAGGTGGTCACCACGGACGACGGCGGCGATGACAGCGGCCTCGACGAGAGGCCATTCGCGTGTCACCTGGTTGGCGAGGAACCGCAGCACCCGGTACCCCAAGGTGCTGCACACCGCATCCCGACGTCGATCACGGGCGTCGTCCCGATGGAACTGAGCGCCGTCGAGCTCGACGACGAGGTGGTTCCCGATGACGACGTCGACGATGCCCACACCCGGCAGCATCACCTGTTGTTCGACGGCGAGTCCGAGGGCCCGGATGCGAGCGACGAAGATCGATTCGATCCCGCTTCCGGAGGCGGTCGAGACAGAGGGGAGCGCCGATCGAACCCGCGAAGGGAGGCTGGCGAGGACGCCGTCCCACTCCGCTGGGGTGATGGCTCGGCGGTTGAGAGCCGATTCGGCCACGACGTGCAGGAAGTCGGTCGGCATGCAGTGCGCTATCTGGCGAACCGCGGTCAGGGGGCTCACCACCACTCTCGAGAACCCCGGGTCCGCTCCGGTCCAGTGGACCTGCACGTCGGTGCTGCTGAGACGACGTCGGTGGTCGGTGGGCTCCCGCAATTGGCAAGCGTCCGGATCGACCGACACGTGGAGTGTCCCGTCCCACTCCGGGACCCACAAGCCGAGATGCTGCGCCGCGCTTGCGCAGGCCAATTGGCCACCGACGCGAGCTGCTCGCTGAGCCTCCTGCTCGAGCCAGGGGTTGCAGTACCACCCCTGTCTCACTCGCAGGATCGCGCCGGAGGCCACGGCTGCCCGGATCGAGTACTTGTTCATCCCGACCATGTGCAGCTCCCAGGTCGCCGCCACCGCACCGCGCGACTCGATGAACCGCGCGAGATCGACCATGGGCCGAAGGTGTCATCTTCCGAGCCCTGACCAGCCGGACGGGGCGCCCTCTGTGGATGGTTCCGACTCCCGGCGAGGTGTGGACGACTCAGCCGGTTTGCCCGAATCACGGAGATTCTGGGTCTGATTCACATGTTCATGCGGATCGGGGCGCCTCAGAGCGAGTATCTCCGTGATTTGGGAAGGGGAAGGGGAGGTCAGGCGAAGACGCCCGGGAACCAGAGGAGGGCCAAGGGGTAGCCGAGGAAGGCGATCATGTCGAAGATCGTGTGCGCGATGACCAGGGGCATGATGCGGCCGTAACGCTGGTAGAGCAGGCCGAAGGCGACGCCCATCACGAAGTTGCCGACGAACGCGCCGTAGCCCTGGTACAGGTGGTAGGAGCCGCGGAGGGCCGCGCTGGTCAGGATGATGGCCCACGGCTTCCAATTCAGCTCGCGGAGCCTGGTGAACAGGTAGCCCACCACGATGACCTCCTCGACCACCCCCGCATCGAGGGCGCGAGCGATGAGGATCAGGGGCGTCCACCAGTAGTCGGCGAGCCCGTTGGTCGAGATGCCCGCGTTCAGGCCCAGCAGGCGGGAGATGCCGAAGAAGGCGAGCCCGGGAATCCCGATGGCCAGGACCAGGATCCCGACCCACTTGAGGTCGCTGCGCCAGCGCGCGAAGTCGAAGCCCAGGCGTCGGAAGGCGGACCGGGTCGGCTCCCACAGCAGGAAGAGCACGAGCGCGACGGGGGCGAAGTCGAAGACGACGGCGAGCACCTGGTAGACCAGGTCGAAGACGGGCCGATCGCTCAGCGAGTTGTTGAGCCGGGACACTTGACCCGCGACCCCCTGAGGGGTCGTCGCCTTGTTGATGAGCGAGACGATCGAATAGACCGCCGAGGCCCCGAGCGACAGCGACAGGACGATCGCGATCTCGGCCTTGACGCGTCCGCGACGCCACCTGGACTCGGCTCCAAAGCGCACGCCCACGCCGGTCACCGCACTCGCCCCGGCCTCCAGGCGCGAGCCCGCACCTGGACCGGTCGAGGGACCCCCACTGTCCGACGTCACCGGCGGTTGGCGGGAGTAGGGCCGGGTAGCAGGTGCCGGAAGTGCGAGACGACGGCGTAGCCGGTATCAGCCGCCCAGGACAGAGGCGGTACGCGCATGAGCCATCCGATCAGGCGCCAGCCCGCGGCCGGCTGATGGCGCAGCATGGCCGACACGGCACCTGCTCCGGCGTGGCGTTCGGCGCCGACCACGAGCTGGACCTTCCGTTCCGCCTCCGCCCGCGTGAGTCCGTACCCCTCAAGGTGGGCGTGCTGAAGGGGGAGCATGAGCGGAGGGGCCGGCAGGTTGGCGGTCAGCCAGTCGACGGAAGCGGTGCAGAAGCTGCAGTCGCCGTCGAACAGCAGCACGGGGGAGCCCTGCGAACCACCTGATGGCATGCCTATCCGTCTCCTATGCAACAAAAGTGCGTATCGGCGGCGGATCGTTGCGTAGACGCATCGATCGAGCCTTGATGATTTCCAGCGGGTAACGATATCGCCGCAGATTTGGGGTCTACCTGTACCCCGCCTAGGGTTTTCGTAATCGACGCCGGGGTACGACCATGTCCGTTCGGCGTTTTCTCTCTGCACACAGGAGGAATATCCAGTGAATCTCAGGAAGCTCGGCCTCGCGGGTATCGCCCTCGCGGCCGCCGGCACGCTCGCCCTGTCGGGCTGCGCAGGCGGGGGTGGCAGCACGCCCTCTGCCGGAACCGGTGACACCAGCGCGATCATCCTGACCAACGGGTCGGAGCCGCAGAACCCGCTGATCCCCACCGCCACCAACGAGGTCGGCGGCGGCAAGATCCTCGACGCGATCTTCGCGGGCCTCGTCTCGTACGAAGCCGACGGCTCGCCCGTCAACGACATGGCGGAGTCCATCGAGACGACCGACTCGCAGAACTACACCATCAAGGTGAAGCAGGGCGAGAAGTTCAGCAACGGCGAAGAGGTGAACGCCGACTCCTTCATCAACGCCTGGCAGGACGGTGCGCTTCTCAGCAACGGCCGCCTCAACTCCTACTTCTTCGAGGACATCGAGGGCTTCAGCTACGACGTCGACAGCCCGCTGACGGGCCTGGCGAAGGTCGACGACTACACCTTCACCGTCGCGCTGTCCAAGCCGCGCTCGGACTTCCCGCTCGCCCTCGGCTACTCGGCGTACTACCCGCTGCCCGCTGCCGCGTTCGAGAACGGCAAGGTCACCGACGCGTTCGGCGAGAACCCCATCGGAAACGGCCCTTACAAGCTGGCCTCCGAGGGTGCCTGGCAGCACAACGTCAAGATCGACCTGGTCACGAACCCCGACTACAACGGTGTCCGCAAGGCCCAGAACGGCGGTCTCACGATCACGTTCTACGCCACCGGTGACGCCGCCTACGCGGACCTCCTCGCGGGCAACGTCGACGTGATCGACCAGATCCCGGACGCGAACTACGCCACGTTCGAGACCGACCTCGAGGGTCGCGCCATCAACCAGCCTGCCGCCGTGTTCCAGTCGTTCACGATCCCGTCCGACGCGTCGGCCTACTCCGACCCGTCCGCGTTCCAGCACTGGGTCGGCGAAGAGGGCAAGCTGCGTCGCCAGGCCCTCTCGATGGCGATCAACCGCGAGCAGATCACCGACGTGATCTTCGAGGGCACCCGCACCCCGGCCAAGGACTTCACCTCG
>JAAIGE0100091624.1_pt1 | contig 15582 bp, 10 predicted proteins | sample 6487951 | NCBI WGS metagenome assembly JAAIGE01 (sample SAMN13974128, study PRJNA590717) | phyllosphere metagenome | biome: tomato field; feature: multiple bacterial spot infested tomato fields; material: tomato leaves; isolation source: leaves from tomato fields | host: Solanum lycopersicum ... | reverse complement strand
AGGCAGGCCAAAGCCAGAGTATACGCATCAACCGGCGCCCCCGGGCGGGAATTCCGTCGCAGGGAGCGCATTAATGCGTCCCTGGCCGCAGCCCGCACCGCGCCGTACCGGCGTCATCGCGTTTCGCACGCGGATTAACCCGGGCGCCATAAATGGCGTCATCACGTTCCGCCCGTGCATTAACCCAGGGCGCCATTAATGGCGCCCCTACGGGGCATTGCAGGGGGCGCATTAATGCGCCCCTGCCCGCATCGCGCACTGCGCCGGCGTCATCGCGTTTCGCACGCGCATTAACCCGGGCGCCATTAATGGCGCCCCTACGGGGCATCGCAGGGGGTGCATTAATGCGCCCCTGGCCGCAGCTCGCACCGCCCCTGCATTGCATCATGGCGGGAAAGGGCGCCGTGACGTATCGTATACGCATTCATCCGGGCGTCATAAAGGGCGCCCCTGGCCGGGAGAGCTGCATGTCACTGCATTTTCTATCATCACTGACGGAGATCGCGGCTGCTGAATGGGACGCGCTGCTGCCTGACGATCAGCCCTTTTTACGCCACGCCTTTCTGACCACCCTTGAGGAGAGCGGCAGCGTGCGCGCTGAAACGGGCTGGCAGCCGGCACACCTGCTCTGGCGGGAGCAGGGCAAAACCGTCGCTGCGCTACCGGGCTATGTTAAATCCCACTCGCGCGGAGAATATGTCTTCGATCAGGCCTGGGCCGAGGCGTGCCAGCGCGCGGGGATCCGCTACTACCCCAAATGGCTCGGTGCCGTTCCGTTCAGTCCGGTAACGGGGCAGCGTCTGCTGGGCGAAGCGTCCGCCATCACTCAGCTGCTGACCGCGCTGCCGGACGCGCTGCTGGCGCGACAGATAAGCGGGGCGCATATCAACTTCACCACGCCGCCCGCCAATGCCCTGATCGCAGAGCAGTCCGACTGGCTGATGCGCCTCGGCCTGCAGTATCACTGGCACAACCGTCACTACCGCGACTTTGCCGACTTCCTTGATACGCTGATGTCGCGTAAACGCAAGCAGCTGCGCAAAGAGCGGGAGCTGGTGCAGCAGAGCGGCTTTGTCTTTAGCTGGTATCGCGGTGATGAACTGCGGGAGGATCAGTGGGATTTTGTCTACACCTGCTACGTCAGCACCTATGCGGTACGCGGCCAGCGTCCTTACCTGACGCGTGCATTTTTCAGTCTGCTGGCAGAGCGTATGCCGCAGGCGATTCGCGTGGTTATCGCCACGCTGGATGAGCGGCCTGCCGCGATGGCCTTTTACCTGTGCGACAGCACCACGCTTTATGGCCGCTACTGGGGCTGTCTGGCAGAGTTTGACCGCCTGCATTTTGAAACCTGTTTCTATCAGGGCATGGAGTTTGCTATCGCAGAAGGGCTGCAGCGCTTTGATGCGGGAGCGCAGGGTGAGCACAAACTGGTGCGCGGTTTTGAGCCGGTGATAACGCACTCGTGGCACTATCTGGCGCATCCGGGACTGCGCGCGGCGGTGGAGGATTTTCTGCAGCAGGAACGGGCAGGGGTGCACGACTGGGCCGATGAGGCGCGTGCAGCCCTGCCGTTCCGGCGTGGCGATTAATCGGTGCCGACAAAACCGCCGGTCTGATGCTGCCACAGGCGGGCATAGAGACCGTTCTGCGCCAGCAGCTCGTGATGATTGCCCATCTCCACGATCTCCCCCTGCTCCAGCACCACCAGCCGGTCCATCTTCGCAATGGTCGACAGACGATGGGCGATAGCGATCACCGTTTTGCCCTGCATCAGGCTCTCCAGGCTCTCCTGAATGGCCGCTTCCACTTCAGAGTCCAGCGCCGAGGTGGCTTCATCCATAATCAGAATCGGCGCATCTTTGAGCAGCACGCGGGCGATAGCGATACGCTGTCGCTGACCGCCGGAGAGCTTGACGCCGCGCTCACCGACGTGCGCCTCCAGCCCGGTGCGCCCCTGAGAATCAGAGAGCAGCGGAATAAACTCATCGGCACGCGCCTGCGTGATGGCCGCCTGCAGCTCCGCTTCCGTGGCGTCGGGACGACCATAGAGCAGATTGTCGCGGATGGAACGGTGCAGCAGTGAGGTATCCTGCGTGATCATACCAATCTGCCCGCGCAGGCTCGCCTGAGTCACATCCGCAATGTTTTGATCGTCAATCGCAATGCGGCCGCCGTTGAGGTCATACAGGCGCAGCAGCAGATTCACCAGCGTGGATTTACCGGCACCGGAAGGGCCAATCAGGCCGATTTTTTCACCCGGTTTAATCGTCAGATTCAGCCGGTTAATCACCTGACGGTTAGTGCCATAATCAAAGCGCACATCTTCAAAGCGGATCTGACCGCGCGTCACCCGCAGCGGTGGCGCCGCCGGCGCATCCTGGACGCTGAGCGGCTGCGCAATAGTACCCAGCCCATCCTGCACCATGCCGATATTTTCAAAAATACCGTTCACCACCCACATGATCCAGCCTGACATATTCACCAGCCGGATCACCAGCCCGGTCGCCAGTGCAATGGCGCCGACGCTGATCAGCGACTGGCTCCAGAGCCACAGCGCCAGCCCGGAGGTGCTGACAATCAGCAGGCCATTGAGCGCAGAGAGCGTGATGTCCATGCTGGTCACCATGCGGCTGGCGTGGCGGGTTTTGTCGGTCTGGTCCTGAATCGCCTCGCGTGCGTAGCGCTTCTCCAGATCGGTATGCGCAAACAGCTTGATGGTGGCAATGTTGGTGTAACCATCCACAATGGTGCCCATCAGGCGCGATCGCGCCTCTGAAGAGACCACCGACCGCTGCTTCACGCGCGGGACAAAAAAGCGCAGTGACAGGCTGTAAGCGATCAGCCAGATTACCAGCGGGATCATCAGCCGCCAGTCCGCTTCTGCAAACAGCACCAGCGAGGTACCGGCGTAAATCACCACATGCCAGATGGCGTCCACCAGCTGTACCGCTGAATCGCGCAGCGCGTTGCCGGTCTGCATGATGCGCTGGGCGATGCGGCCGGCAAAATCGTTCTGAAAGAAGTTCAGGCTCTGGCGCAGTAAATAGTTATGATGCTGCCAGCGGATCATGCTGGTCATGCCGGGGTTGATGCTCTGGTGAACCAGCAGGTCGTGCAGGGCGATCACCACCGGCCGCAGGATCAGCGCCACCGCCGCCATCCAGAGCAGAGTCGGCCAGTGTTCACTGAAGAGCGTCGCCGGCGTGGCATGGCTGACGAGGTCGATAATGCGGCTGAGATAGCTGAACAGCGCCACTTCAATCAGCGCCTGCGCCAGGCCCACTACCAGCAGCGCGGCGAAACCTGGCCATACCTGACGCAGATAGTAGCGATAGAACGCGCCGAGGGTGGCGGGGGGAGAATCCGTTGGTGCATCCTGAAAAATATTGATAAAACGTTCAAAACGGCGAAACAACATAGGGTCACTCTTTCCGGAAGGTCAGAGTTAACAGCTTAGTGCAATCAGACGGAGATCACGGATATGGAGATAAAGATTCGCGGCCGCGAACCGCGCGACGCCGCGGCTTACCAGCGTCTCTACAGTCAGCCAGAGGTATATCGCTGGACCACGCAGCTGCCCTTTCCCAGCGTGGCCACGTGGGAGAAAAAATTTGAGCGCATGGACGCTGAAGGCTATATCGCGTTTGTCGCTGAGCTGGAGGGGCAGCTGGTGGGCGAACTGACGCTGTTTACCGAACAGCGGCTGCGCACCCGCCACAGCCTGAGCTTTGGCATCAGCGTTGATCCGGCGTTTGCCGGACGCGGCATCGGTGAGCAGCTAATCCGCACCGGGCTCGACTACGCCTTTAACTGGATGGGGATTATCCGCGTGGAGCTGGAAGCGTTTCATGACAACGCGCGCGCGCTGCGCCTCTATACGCGTCTGGGCTTTGAGCATGAGGGCGTAAAGCGCAAAGCGTGCCTGCGCGATGGCGACTATCACGATATTGTGGTGATGGCGAAACTGCGCGACCCGCAGTGACGCTGCGCGCGCCTTCTGAAGCGCACGAAAAGAAGAGCTGACAGCAGAGCCGCCGCACCGTACGGCTCTGCTGCGTTCTCAGGCGGGGCTACTGGCTCTTTTTAACGTAGTTCTGCATATTCTCTTTGGTGACCAGCTCAAACGGGATCCAGACGTGAGAAGCGACTTTTTCACCGGCAATCAGCTTTTGCGCGACCTCAACGGACGTTTTGCCCTGGCCGATGGCGTCCTGAAATACGGTGACCTGAATTTTATCCTGCGCCAGCGCCTGCAGACCATCCGGCGTGGCGTCAATGCCGCCAATCAGCAGCTTTTTGTTGCTTTTTGCCAGCGCCATGGCTGCGCCAATCGCCATCTCATCGTTGTTCGCCGCGACAATATCAATCGTCTCGCCGTTGCCAAGCCAGTTAAGCATTAAATCCATGCCTTCGTTGCGCGCATAGTTAGCCGGCTGTTTCTGCACCACTTTCATGCCGGGATATTTTGCTACCACCTGCTCCACATCTTTCGTGCGCTGCAGGGCACCGGCATCAGTGAGATTGCCGATCATAATCGCCACATTGCCTTTGTAATCAGCCATTTTAGCCAGCGCTTCCATCTGCAGCGTGCCCGACTCACGCTCATCCGAGCCCACGAACACCACTCCCGGCGGCAGCGTTTTATCGCCCGGCGTACGGTTCACATACACCAGCGGAATTTTTGCCTGCTGTGCCAGACGGGTCAGCTGCGGCGTGCTGGCCGAGTCCACCGGATCGACAATGATGGCATCCACGCCCGCGCCGATAAAACTCTGTACCTGATCGGTCTGACGGCCGACATCGCCGCGTGCATCTTCAAACTGCACCGCCAGCCCGCGCGCTTTCGCCTCTTTATCGATCGACTGGCGGATGATGGTTAAAAAGTTCTGATCAAAGTAGGCCATCGACACGCCGATTTTATCCGCCAGCGACGACGCAGAAGCCGAAAGCAATCCCACCAGCAGCACCGCTTTTACTGTTTTCATTGCGTACTCCAGAGCATGAGAGAAGAGAGGGTGGAACAAATGTTTCAGTAAAATTAAAAATGACCTGTTGCAACCATTTGAGACTACGATCGGCGCGCAAGCCTGACAATCTGCCGGTGCGCGTTTTGCTGCCGGGAGCACAGATCGGCTCCCACATAGCCAGCGCCAGCCGCCTTTTCTTTCGCCTGGCGCACACTCTGCGGCGGTCACCGGAGAAAGATCGGCAATCTGTGCGGCACAGCACGCGGCATTGTGCCAAACGCTGAAAGCGGGACCGTTTTTAACCTGCCGATCCCTGCAACCGCACAATGACCGCGCACCAGCCCGCTTTCTATAGTTGCTGAACAGTAAAGATTGCGCGGTATTGCTGATCCCTGTCGCATCGCGACAGGACGCTTCCCCTTTCAAGGAACTGAGCCTATGTTGCAACGTCAAACCCGCAGTGAAACCAGCCGTGTGCGCCTCTGGATCCTGTGTCTGATCCTGTTTCTGTCGGTGGTGGCCTATGCTGACCGTTCGATCCTGTCGATCTCCGGTTCCGCAATTAAAGAGGAGTTTGGTCTTTCAGCGATCCAGCTTGGCCTGATCCTCTCCGCCTTCAGCTGGGCTTACGTGATTGGTCAGATCCCCGGCGGCCTGCTGCTCGACCGCTTTGGCACCAAAAAAGTCTACGGCGCGACGCTGGTGCTCTGGTCGGTCTCCACGCTGCTGATGGGCTTTGTCGGTGAGTTCTCCGCCGGCGTAACCATGACGCTGACGCTGATGTTTGCGCTGCGTTTTGCGCTGGGGCTGATAGAAGCGCCGAGCTTTCCCGCCAACGCCCGCGCGGTCATTATGTGGTTTCCCGGAGCCGAACGCGGCCGCGCCTCATCGCTGTTTGCCTCGGCGCAATATTTTGCCGTCGCCATTTTTTCGCCCATCTCAGGCTGGCTGGTCATGCGGTTTGGCTGGGAGTGGCCGTTCTTCGTGCTGGGCACCATCGGCATTCTGGCCGTGTTTGGCTGGATGGCGTGGATGCACACGCCGCGTCAACATCCGCGCGTGACAAAAAGCGAGCTGGACTACATTGAGCAGGGCGGTGCGCTGGTGGATATTGATGCCGCAGAGACGCTGAAAGCCCGTCCTCCGGTCGATAAACGCATGTTTAAACTGCTGCTCAGCAGCCGCATGCTGTGGTGCGCCTATCTGGGGCAGTACTGCACGATTGCACTCAGCTACTTCTTCATTACCTGGTTCCCTATCTATCTGGTTCAGGCGCGCGGCATGAATATCATGGATGCCGGTTTTGCCACCATTGCGCCGGCGCTGTTTGGATTTCTTGGCGGCATCAGCGGCGGTTTCCTCTCTGACAGGCTGCTGGCGCGCGGCTGGAGCCTCTCCTGGGCGCGCAAGGGGCCGTTTATCGCCGGTATGGTGATGGCGGCTTCGCTGACGCTGGCTGCGATGATCCCGACCAACGCCGGTATTATCGCTATCATGTCTTTCGCGTTCTTCGGCAAGGGCGTGGCGGCGGGCGCGGGCACCTGGACCATTGTCAGCGATACCGCGCCAAAAGAGGCGGTAGGGCTGGCGGGTGCCATCTTCAACGGTATCGGCAATATGGCTGGCTTCATCACGCCGCTGCTGTTTGGCATTATTGTCGGCCTGACCGGCAGCTACAGCGTTGGCCTGCTGTTTGTTGGCGCGCACTGTATTATCGCGGCCCTGCTGTTTCTGCTGGTGATGGGGCCGATTCAGCGCGCAAAGAGCCAGACGCCTGCGGGCCAGACGCGCACGCCGCACCGTGAGCAGGGCGAAGGCGCTCTGAGCCGGTAGTCTGTTCACCGCCACCGGTAAAGGGCACCCGTGGGAAAATGTGCGCTTTACCGGCGGGCTCACAGCCGCACAAAACGCCTCTGAAGATTTTTTGATCAGCTGCCGATACCCCTCCTGACCATCCACAGCGAGTCAGGAGAGTACGTGTGATAAAGCTGATTTCCGTGGACGAACTGCAAGAGGGCATGTTTATCCACAAACTTGAGGTCTGGTGGCTGAAAGATCGGCGCATTCGCAACCTTATGCTGATCACTGACCGCCGCCAGATCGCCATGATCCGCAGTGAAGGGATCCGCCAGGTCTGGATCGATCTCGATAAGTCGGTGCCGATCCCGCACAGCCAGCCCGTCAGAGCGCCGGTTGCGGAGAGTGCCTTTTTCCGCGAGCTGGATCAGGCGCAGCAGATTTTCGCCCAGGGCAAGCCGCGCGTGCTGGCGATGTTTAATGAGGCCCGTATGGGGCAGCGCCTCGATCTCAGCTTCACGCTCGATCTGGTTGATCAGATAGCGGGATCGATTGCGCGTGAGCCTTCAGCGCTGCTCAGCGTGGCGCGCCTGAAAAATCACGATGACTACACCTATCTGCACTCCATGGCGGTGTGCGGGCTGATGATCTCGCTCGGGAAGAAACTGGGGCTGGAGGCCGACCGGCTGCGTCGCGCAGGCATGGCTGGCCTGCTGCACGACGTCGGCAAAGCGGCCGTGCCGCTGGCGATCCTCAATAAGCCCGGCAAGCTGAGCGACGATGAGTTCGCGGTCATGCGTGAACACCCGATTGTTGGCGCGCAGATGCTGATGGAGGCGGATGCGGGCTACGATCTGCTGGATGTGGCGCTGCATCATCACGAAAAATTTGACGGCAGCGGCTACCCGCACGGCCTGCGCGGCGAGGAGATCACGCTCTATGCCCGCATGGCCTCCGTCTGTGATGTCTATGACGCGCTCACCTCGCATCGTCCCTACCGTAAAGGCTGGACGCCTGCAGAAGCGATGCACAATATGCTGAGCTGGCGCGGCCATTTCGATCCCGCGCTGCTGCACAGTTTTGTACGGTCGATTGGCATCTATCCGGTCGGATCGCTGGTACGTCTGGCGTCGGGACGGGTCGCGCTGGTGGTGCAGGCGGGTGAAAAATCGCTGCTGAAGCCTAAACTGCACGTCTTCTGGTCGCTGCATGCCCGGCGCGAAGTGAAACCGGAAATTGTCGATTTAGGCGACAGCTTCTGTACCGACAGCATTACCGGTGCTGAAGAGGGGTCGCTGTGGCAGAACATCGACCTTAACCGCGTCTGGGCGCTGGAAAGCGCTTAATTTTACGCCATATTTATACTTTCTTTACGCCCGTCCTCCGCCTTTTTATCCCTTCTTTATGCCGCGCCGCGCATGCTTGTCGCACTACTGACTACTCCGGAGGTTGCTGTGAGCGTGGGCGTAATAGCGGGCATTGTGCTGCTGATTTTGTTACTGGGCTATCTGGTTTATGCCCTGCTTAATGCGGAGGCATTCTGATGGCGGCGAATGCATTCTTACTGATCGCGCTGTTTCTGCTGGTGCTGATGGCGCTGGCGCAGCCGCTGGGTCGGTTTCTGGCGCGGCTGGTGGCGGATAAACCGCTGCTGCCGCGCACCGAGCACCTGCTGTGGCAGCTGACGGGCAGCGGCACAGCGGCGATGCGCTGGCAGCACTATCTGCTGGCGCTGCTGCTGTTTAACGCCGTAGGCTTCGTGGTGCTGCTGGCGATACTGATGCTGCAGGGGGCGCTGCCGCTTAATCCGCAGCAGATGCCGGGCCTGAGCTGGGATCTGGCGTTTAACACTGCGGTAAGCTTTGTCACCAATACCAACTGGCAGGCGTATGGCGGTGAGAGCAGCCTGAGCTACTTCAGCCAGATGGCGGGGCTGACGGTACAAAACTTTCTCTCTGCGGCAACCGGTATCGCCGTAGCGTTTGCCCTGATACGCGGGTTTGCTAACCGCTCGCTGGCGACGCTCGGCAACGCCTGGCGTGACCTGACGCGCATCACGCTCTACGTCCTGCTGCCGCTCAGCCTGGTGATTGCGCTGTTTTATGTCAGCCAGGGCACCATCCAGAGCTTTGCGGCGTATCATACCCTCACCACGCTGGAGGGCGCACAGCAGACGCTGCCGCTCGGTCCGGTAGCCTCACAGGAAGCCATCAAGATGCTCGGCACCAACGGCGGTGGGTTCTTTAACGCGAACTCTGCCCACCCGTTTGAGAATCCGACCGCCCTGACCAACTTTGTTCAGATGCTGAGCATTTTCCTGATCCCGGCGTCGCTCTGCTTTACGTTCGGGCAGCACCTGAACGATCGCCGGCAGGGCCATATGCTGCTGTGGAGCATGAGTATTCTGTTTGTCCTCGCGGCCTCGGCGGTGATGTGGGCAGAGGTACGGGGCAACCCGCATTTCCTGGCGCTGGGCGCTGACAGCGCGCTCAACATGGAGGGCAAGGAGACGCGCTTCGGCATACTCAACTCGGGCCTGTTCGCGGTAATTACCACGGCAGCCTCCTGCGGCGCGGTTAATGCAATGCATGACTCCTTTACCGCGCTGGGCGGCATGGTGCCGATGTGGCTGATGCAGCTGGGCGAAGTGGTATTCGGCGGCGTGGGCGCAGGGCTGTACGGCATGCTGCTGTTCGTTCTGCTGGCGGTGTTTATCGCCGGGCTGATGATCGGGCGCACGCCGGAGTATCGCGGTAAAAAAATCGACGTGTGGGAGATGAAAATGACCGCGCTGGCGATTCTGGTCACGCCCGCGCTGGTGCTGCTGGGTACCGCACTGGCGCTGATGACCGATGCCGGTCGCGCGGCGATGGCCAACCCCGGCATTCACGGATTCAGCGAAATACTCTATGCGGTCTCATCTGCGGCAAATAACAACGGCAGCGCTTTTGCCGGACTCAGCGCCAACACGCCGTTCTGGAACCTGCTGCTCGGCGTCTGCATGCTGGCTGGCCGCTTCGGCATCATTATTCCGGTCATGGCGATTGCCGGATCGCTGGCGGCGAAAAACGTTCAGCCCGCGGGTAACGGTACGCTGCCGACGCACGGCCCGCTGTTTATCGGCCTGCTCACAGGCACCGTGCTGCTGGTGGGTGCGCTGACCTTTATTCCCGCGCTGGCGCTTGGGCCGGTCGCGGAACATCTGCAACTGATTCAGGAATAACGCAATCATGAGTCGTCAACAACTGGCGCTGTTTGATGCGCAGCTGACCCGCACCGCGCTGCTGGATGCGGTAAAAAAACTCGATCCGCGCGTGCAGTTTCGCAACCCGGTGATGTTTCTGGTATGGCTGGGCAGCGTGCTGACGTCGCTGCTGGCCGGCGGCATGCTGGCGGGCTGGCTGAGCGGCAGCGCCGGCTTTACCGGCGCCATTGCCTTCTGGCTCTGGATAACCGTGCTGTTCGCCAGCTTTGCAGAAGCGCTGGCGGAAGGGCGCAGCAAGGCGCAGGCCAACAGCCTGAAAGGCATTAAGAAAACCAGCGAGGCGAAGAAGCTTGCGGCAGCGCACTATGGTGCTGCATGGCAGCCAGTCTCTGCGGATACGCTGCGCAAAGGTGACGTGGTCCTGGTTGAGGCGGGCGATGTGCTCCCGTGCGACGGCGATGTACTGGAGGGCGGCGCGTCGGTAGATGAGAGCGCCATTACCGGCGAATCGGCGCCGGTGATACGCGAGTCCGGCGGTGATTTTGCTTCCGTTACCGGCGGCACGCGCATTCTGTCTGACTGGCTGGTGATCCGGTGCAGCGTCAATCCGGGCGAAACCTTTCTCGATCGGATGATCGCCATGGTGGAGGGCGCAAAACGTCGTAAAACCCCGAATGAGGTCGCGCTGACCATTCTGCTGGTTTCACTGACCATCGTATTTCTGCTGGTGACCGCCACGCTGTGGCCATTTTCCGCGTACGGCGGTACACCGGTCAGCGTCACGGTACTGGTGGCGCTGCTGGTCTGTCTTATTCCCACCACGATTGGTGGTCTGCTGTCGGCCATTGGCGTGGCGGGCATGAGCCGCATGCTGGGGGCAAACGTGATCGCCACCAGCGGACGCGCGGTGGAGGCGGCAGGGGACGTTGACGTGCTGCTGCTGGATAAAACCGGCACCATCACGCTCGGTAATCGCCAGGCGACGCAGTTTCTGCCCGCACCAGGCGTCAGCGAAGAGCAGCTGGCGGATGCGGCACAGCTCGCCTCTCTGGCAGATGAAACGCCGGAAGGACGCAGCATTGTGGTGCTGGCGAAGCAGCGGTTTAACCTGCGCGAACGCGATCTCAGCGCAATGGGCGCCAGCTTTATCCCTTTTTCCGCTCAGACCCGCATGAGCGGCGTGAACGTGCAGGATCGGCTGATCCGTAAAGGCGCCGTGGACGCCGTGCGCCGCTATATCGACGCCGGCAATGGACGCTTTCCGGCGGAGGTCAACGCCCGGGTTGAGGAGGTCGCGCGTGCGGGCGGCACGCCGCTGGTGGTAGCCGAAGGCGCGCAGGTTCTGGGCGTGGTGGCGTTGAAAGACATTGTCAAAGGCGGCATCAAAGAGCGTTTTGCTGAACTGCGCCGGATGGGCATTAAAACCGTGATGATCACCGGCGACAACCCGCTGACCGCAGCGGCTATCGCCGCAGAGGCGGGCGTGGATGACTTTCTGTCAGAAGCGACGCCGGAGGCTAAACTGGCGCTGATCCGTCAGTATCAGTCAGAAGGACGGCTGGTCGCGATGACCGGCGACGGCACCAACGATGCGCCTGCGCTGGCGCAGGCGGATGTCGCGGTGGCGATGAACTCCGGCACCCAGGCGGCGAAAGAGGCGGGGAACATGGTCGATCTCGACTCGAATCCGACCAAGCTGCTGGAGGTGGTGCATATCGGTAAGCAGATGCTGATGACGCGGGGGTCGCTGACCACCTTTAGCATCGCCAACGACGTGGCGAAATATTTTGCCATCATTCCGGCGGCGTTTGCCGTGACCTACCCGCAGCTCAGCATGCTCAATATCATGGCGCTGCACTCTCCCGCCTCCGCGATCCTGTCGGCGGTGATCTTCAACGCACTGGTGATTGTGTTTCTTATTCCGCTGGCGCTGAAAGGGGTGAGTTACCGGCCGGTGAGCGCGGCAGCGCTGCTGCGACGCAATCTGTGGATTTACGGTGCGGGCGGGCTGGTGGTGCCTTTTATCGGTATTAAAGCGATTGACCTGCTGCTCACGCTGTCAGGCCTGGTGTAAGGAGAAGAGAGATGAGTCAGTTACGTCCGGCTGTTGTATTGTTTATGGTGCTGATGCTGTTTACCGGTGTTCTCTATCCGCTGCTGACCACCGGGCTGGCACAGTGGTGGTTTCCGCAGCAGGCGAGCGGTTCGCTGCTGAGGCAGGCGGGCAGCGTGCGCGGCTCAGCGCTGATTGGGCAGCAGTTCACTCAGCCCGGCTATTTCCAGGGTCGGCCATCGGCCACGGCGGAGCGGCCTTATAACGCGCAGGCTTCCGGTGGCAGCAACCTGGCCGGGAGTAACCCGGCGCTGGACAGCGCCGTCGCCGCGCGCGTGGCCGCGCTGCGGGCGGCGAATCCGCAGGCGCCGTCAGCGGTGCCGGTGGAGCTGGTCACCGCTTCAGGCAGCGGCCTGGATCCGGATATCTCTCCTGAAGCCGCGCTGTGGCAGGCACCGCGCATTGCGGCAGCGCGCAATATGACGCTGAAAGACGTTGAGGCGCTGATTGCGCGTAACACCGGGCGTCCGCTGCTGCCGTTTATCGGCGAAGAGACGGTGAACGTGCTGCGGCTTAATATGGCGCTGGATAATTTGCAGGGATGAGGCACATTCGGTGCGCATAAATGCGCACCCTGCAACGCAGGGTCGCCATGTATGGCGACCCTTTCACCGATCGTACGGAATTCACTATTTGAACGACATGAATGATGAACTGCCTCGTCCGGACCCCGATGCGCTGCTGCTCAGCCATAGCGACAGCCATCGCGGCAAGCTGAAAATCTATTTTGGCGCCTGTGCCGGCGTGGGCAAAACCTTTGCGATGCTGCAGGAGGCGCAGCGGCTGCGCGCGCAGGGGCTGGATGTGCTGGCCGGTATCGTGGAAACCCACAATCGCGCAGAAACGGCCGCGCTGCTGCATGGCCTGACGCTGCTGCCGCGTCGCACCACCGGTCGCTCGCACCACACGGAGTTCGATCTGGATGCGGCGCTGGCGCGTCATCCGGCGGTGATCCTGATGGATGAGCTGGCGCATACCAACGTTCAGGGCGCGCGCCATCCCAAACGCTGGCAGGATATTGACGAGCTGCTTGATGCCGGCATCAATGTCATCACCACGGTAAACGTGCAGCACCTCGAAAGCCTCAATGACGTAGTAGCCGGTATCACCGGAATTCAGGTGCGCGAAACCGTGCCCGATCCCTTTTTTGACAGCGCAGATGAGGTAGTGCTGGTGGACCTGCCGCCGGACGATCTGCGTCAGCGGCTGAAAGAGGGCAAAGTCTACGTCGGCGACCGGGCCGAGCGCGCGATTGAAAACTTCTTCCGCAAAGGCAATCTGTTTGCGCTGCGTGAACTGGCGCTGCGTCGCACCGCCGATCGCGTGGACGATCAGATGCGCGCCTGGCGTGACCAGCAGGGACGCGATCGGGTCTGGCATACGCGGGATGCGATTCTGCTCTGTATTGGTGATGATACCGGCAGCGAAAAGCTGGTGCGAACCGCCGCACGTCTGGCCGCGCGGCTCGGCAGCGTCTGGCACGCCGTTTATGTGGAAACCCCGCGCCTGCATCGCCTGCCGGAGGCGCAGCGGCGTGCGATCCTGCGTACGCTACAGCTGGCGCAGGAGCTGGGCGCGGAAACGGCCACGCTCGCCGATCCCGATGAGGTGCGCGCGGTGCTGCGCTACGCGCGGGAGCATAATCTGGGCAAAATTGTCGCCGGACGCCAGCCGCACCGGCGCTTCCGCCGCGACAGCTTCGCCCAGCGTCTCGGCGAGCTGGGGCCGGATCTCGATCTGCTGGTCGTGGCGCTGGATGAGCCGCTGCGCCCGGCGCTGCATGCGGCCAGCAGCAAACCGGTCAGCAGCGATAAGTGGCGGCTGCGGCTGCGCGGCTGCATCATGGCGCTGCTGCTCTGCCTTGCGGTGACGTTTATCGGACGCGGCCTGCTTGCAGAGTTCGATAGCGCCAACGCCGTCATGATCTATCTGCTGTCGGTCGTGCTGGTGGCACTGCGCTACGGGCGCTGGCCCTCGGTGTTTGCCACCGTGATCAATATCGTCGCGTTTGATCTGATGTTTGTCGCGCCCACCGGCACCGTCGCCGTCTCTGACCTGCAGTATCTGGTCACTTTTGGCGTGATGCTGGCGGTCGGCGTGATCGTAGGAAATCTCACCGCCGGCGTGCGCTACCAGGCCAGGGTGGCGCGCTATCGCGAGCAGCGCGCCCGCTATCTCTATGAAATGGCGAAATCGCTCGGCAGCGCGCTGACGCCGCAGGATATTGCCGCTACCGCACAGCGAGTGATTGAGGTGACGCTGCAGGCGCGCAGTCAGCTGCTGCTGCCCGATGAGCAGGGGGAGCTGCAGGCAACCGGACCGGACTTACGCGGCACGCCGCCCGATGCCGGAATCGCAAAATGGAGCTACAGCAAAGGTCAGCCTGCTGGCGCCGGCACCGATACGCTGCCGGCCGTGCCCTACCAGATTGTTCCGCTGAAGAGCGGCCAGCAGTGCCGGGGTCTGCTGGTGGTTGAGCCGGAGAACCTGCGCCAGCTGATGATCCCGGAGCAGCAGCGGCTGGTGGAGACGTTTACCGTGCTGATCGCCAACGCGCTGGAGCGCATGGCGCTGACGCAGAGCGAAGCGGCTTCGCGCCTCGCAGCAGAGCGCGAGCAGCTGCGCAATGCGCTGCTATCGGCACTGTCACACGATTTACGCACGCCGCTGACGGTGCTGTTTGGTCAGGCAGAGATGCTGATGCTCGATCTGGCGCATGCGCAGTCGCCGTTTGTCGCGCAGGCCGGCCAGATCCGTGAACAGACGCTGAGCACGATTCGTCTGGTCAGCAATATGCTGGATATGGCGCGCATTCAGTCCGGCGGCCTGCAGCTGCGCGAAGAGTGGGTGGCGCTGGATGAGGTGATCGATGGCGCGCTGCGCAGCATGGGGCCGATGCTTAAAGGCCACGCGTTTGAGCTGGCGCTGCCGTCCGAGCTGGTACTGATTAAAGGCGACAGCGCGATGCTGGAGCGGGTATTTTCCAATCTGATTGAGAACAGCCTGAAGTATGCCGGTAACGCGGCGCAGCACGGTATTCGCGCCTGGCGCGACGGCAGCAGGCTGGAGATTGGCGTCTGGGACAGCGGGCCGGGCATCGCGGGCGACAGCCTGACGCAGATTTTTGAAAAGTTTGCCCGGGGTGATAAAGAGTCTGCCGTACCGGGGGTCGGACTGGGGCTGGCGATCAGCAAGACCATCACTGAAGCGCATCGCGGACGCATCTGGGCGGAAAACCGTGCCAGCGGCGGCGCTGAGTTTCGTCTGTCGCTCCCGCTCCCGGCGCCGCCGGAAATTTCCGAGGCCGCACTTAAATAACTTCACACAAGTTCGGGTATACTCGGCAGCTTCGCTGCTAACTTATGGAAACTTATGGAACGTTTTACCGAAAACCTGATGTATTCATCCCGCTGGCTGCTGGCACCGGTTTACATTGGACTTTCGCTGGGCCTGCTGGCGCTGACCGTTAAATTTTTTCAGGAAATTTTCCATCTGCT
>JAAIGE0100634889.1_pt1 | contig 15597 bp, 13 predicted proteins | sample 6487951 | NCBI WGS metagenome assembly JAAIGE01 (sample SAMN13974128, study PRJNA590717) | phyllosphere metagenome | biome: tomato field; feature: multiple bacterial spot infested tomato fields; material: tomato leaves; isolation source: leaves from tomato fields | host: Solanum lycopersicum ... | reverse complement strand
AGGAAATCAAGGACGACAAGAAGTCTGCTTAATCGCAGCGCTTGAAATCCAGATTGATGCTTGACTAAAATCCGGCTGCCCAAATCCTTGATGATTTTAAGTTGTTTCAACCTGAAATCGTCTTTGTCTGGCAGCCGGAAATCCATTTCCGGGGCTTGTTAATTAATGGCGAAAGCAGACTTTTACGAAACACTTGGCGTTAGCAAAACCGCTGACGAAAAAGAGCTGAAAAGCGCCTTCCGCAAACTCGCGATGAAGTATCACCCGGACAAGAATCCGGACGATGCCGAGTCCGAGAAAAAGTTCAAGGAAATCAACGAAGCTTACGAGACGCTCAAGGACCCGCAGAAGCGGGCGGCCTATGATCGTTTCGGCCATGCTGCCTTCGAACAGGGCGGAATGGGTGGAGCAGGTGGTGGCGGCGGCTTTGCTGGCGGCGGCTTCTCCGACATTTTCGAAGACATATTCGGCGAGATGATGGGTGGCGGTCGAGCACGCCGCTCCTCTGGTGGCCGCGAACGCGGTGCGGATCTTCGCTACAATATGGAGATTTCGCTTGAGGAAGCTTTTGCTGGCAAAACGGCGCAGATCAGGGTTCCCACATCCATAACCTGCGATGTCTGCACCGGTTCCGGCGCTAAGCCCGGCACCAGTCCGAAAACCTGTGGCACCTGCCAGGGTTCTGGACGTGTGCGCGCAGCCCAAGGCTTCTTCTCGGTCGAACGCACCTGCCCGACCTGCCATGGTCGCGGCCAGACGATCACTGATCCATGCACCAAGTGCCACGGTCAGGGCCGCGTGACCGAAGAGCGTTCGCTCTCCGTCAACATCCCCGCTGGTATCGAAGACGGCACACGTATCCGCCTTCAGGGTGAAGGCGAAGCGGGAATGCGGGGTGGTCCTTCGGGCGATCTTTACATCTTCCTGTCGGTGCGCCCGCACGAATTCTTCCAGCGCGATGGTGCCGATCTCTACTGCGCTGTGCCTATCTCGATGACGACGGCGGCACTCGGCGGCACATTCGATGTAACGACACTGGATGGAACGAAGTCCCGTGTGACGGTGCCGGAAGGCACACAGGCGGGCAAACAGTTCCGCCTCAAGGGTAAGGGGATGCCAGTCCTGCGTTCAGCGCAGACGGGCGATCTCTACATCCAGATCCAGATCGAAACGCCGCAGAAACTGACCAAGCGTCAGCGCGAACTTCTGCAGGAATTCGAGCAGATTTCCTCCAAGGAGAATAATCCGGAATCGACCGGCTTCTTTGCCCGGATGAAGGAATTCTTCGACGGCTGATCGCCATCGCAATATTCAAATGTGAAAACGCTGCCGCCTATCAAGACGGCGGCGTTTTTGTTTCTCAGCCCGAAAACCCGCCTTCATCCAGAAATGCCTGCTCCTCCTGCGTCGTTTCCCGTAGCAGGATCTCATTGCGGTGAGGAAAACGGCCGAAGCGCTGAACGATGTCGCGATGCTCGACGGCAAAGGGATGATAACGCTCGCCAAGCGGTTCGCAGAGCTTGCAGCATAGTTCCTGATCCGCAATCTCTTCTGAGTGCATGAGGGGAAGATAAATGAAGATTCGCAGCTCTTCATCGATGGCAGCATCATGCCCGCGGCTTAATGCTTCACGCGCGTAATGCAGCGCGAGCGTGTCGGTCGCATACATATGGGCCGTGCCGCGAAAACAGTTGCGTGGAAATTGGTCGAGCAGCAGCAACAGCGCAAGCGTGCTTTCAGGCTTTTCCAACCAGTTCTCGAGCTCCCGGCGAGCTGCCATGAAGTGCAGTTCACGAAATCGATCATGAAAGGATGCGTCGAAATGAGCGTCTTTCTCAAACCATTTTTCAGACCCGGCATCTTTCCAGAAGGCAAGGACATCGGCGGCGGAGACGGGGAGTGACGAAATACCCATGAGCAGCGCTCCTCAGTAATGCGGTGGCCTTGTAATGGCGGGGGCTTCCAGAGACTGCTCTTCGAGACTGAGGAAACGCTCCGTCAGCCTATCCAGCTTTGCACGGGTTTGTTCCACCACTTTCCACTGCTCGGTCAGCTGATCGGACAGCTCCTCGATGGTCTTTGCCTGATGTGCGATGGTCTCTTCGAGCGCCACGATGCGGGCTTCGGTGTTTTCCGGCACGGATGCCTCCATTTATGTGTCAGTCTGCTTTGACAGCTTTATAACCTGCAAACAAGACAAAGGCCGGACACGATGCCCGACCTTTGCTGTTTCAAGCTTTCCAAACCTATCAGCCTTCGTCCTGAAATACCTCCTCGCGCTTTTTCTTGACGCTTGGCAGGAAGACGACGACGAGAACGAGAAGAGCGATGATGAGCAGGGTCGCGCTGATCGGACGCGTAACGAACGTGCTCGGATCACCACGCGACAGGATCATTGCGCGCCGCAGATTTTCTTCCAGCAGCGGGCCGAGAACGAAGCCGAGCAGCAGCGGCGCGGGCTCGCAGCGGAGTTTCACCAGCACGTAGCCGATAAAGCCGAAGAAAGCGACGGCGTAAAGATCGAAGACGTTGGAGTTGACGCTGTAGACCCCGATGGCACAGAAGGCCATGATAATCGGGAAAAGCACGTAATAGGGGATAGTCAGCAGCTTCACCCAAAGCCCGATCAACGGCAGGTTCAACACCACGAGCATCAGATTGCCGATCCACATGGAAGCGATGATGCCCCAGAACAGCGCTGGCTGTTCCGTCGCGACATTCGGACCCGGCACGATACCTTGAATGATCATTGCACCGATCATCAATGCCATGACGGGATTAGCCGGAATGCCGAGCGTCAGCAGCGGAATGAACGAGGTTTGCGCACCGGCATTGTTGGCCGATTCCGGACCAGCCACACCGGCAATCGCGCCATGGCCGAATTCTTCAGGGTTCTTCGAAACACGCTTTTCAACGGTGTAGGAGGCAAAGGCCGCAAGAATGGCGCCGCCACCCGGCAGAATACCGAGGGCTGAACCGATGACCGTGCCACGGACGACCGGCGCGAACATCTGCTTGAAGTCTTCCTTGCTGGGCAGAAGGCCCGAGACCTTGGCCATCAAAACGGAACGGCCTTTCTCATCCTCGAGGTTGCGAAGGATTTCCGCAATACCGAAGACACCAACGGCCACCGCAACGAAATTCAGGCCATCGGCATATTCGCGAATACCCAACGTGAAGCGCGGTGTGCCGCTATAGATATCCGTGCCGACAAGACCAAGCAACAGACCGAGAACCACCATGGCCAAAGCTTTGATGATGGAACCATGCGCAAGTGCAATGGACGACACGAGGCCGACAACCATCAAGGAGAAATATTCGGCAGCACCAAACTCAAGCGCAATTGCCGTCAGCGGCGGCGCGAAAATCGCGACGAGGAAAGTAGAGACCGTACCAGCAACGAACGAACCGATAGCAGCAGTGGCCAGCGCCACACCCGCCTTGCCCTTGCGTGCCATCTGGTAACCATCAATGGCGGTGACGGCGGACGACGATTCGCCCGGCATGTTGATCAGGATCGCGGTGGTGGAGCCGCCATATTGTGCACCGTAATAGATACCGGCAAGCATGATGAGCGAGGAAACCGGCTCCAGCTGGAAGGTGATCGGCAGCAGCATGGCGATGGTTGCTGTGGCACCAATACCCGGCAACACGCCGATCAATGTTCCGAGCAGAACGCCGATCAGGCAGAAGAACAGATTATGAATGGATGAGGCGGTGTAGAAACCCAGCGCCAGATTATCGAACAGTTCCATGACGCGACCTCAGAAATTGAGCCAAGGGCCGAAGCGCTGGAAAGGCAGGCCAAGACCATAGTTGAAGACGGCAACGGAGAAGACCGTGATACCGGCCGACAGAATGACTGCCATCGAAGGGCTCATCTTGTGCGATGCGAAGGATGCGATCAGCGCGCTGAAGAAAAGCGCAGGTACAAAGCCCAAACCGCGCACTGTGAAGCCGAAAAAGATGGGCGCAGGCAGAATGAAGAAGATGCCGCGCCACGCAATCGGGCCGAGCGGCTCTCCCCTGACCTTTCCGGCGCGCAGCAGAATGACTGCTCCGAGCATGATGAGGATGAAGGAGAGTACGAGCGGGAAATATCCCGGCCCCATACGGAATGCCGTACCCAACTCAAGCCAGTAGGATTGCAGCGCAAAAAAGCAACCCAAGCAGATGAATATGGCACCACAGATAGCCTCTGTAGCATCGAAGGAGAGTGATTTCATGGTTGTCCCCGCCTATGCGCATCGTTGCAAAACCGATTGCGATTTCGCAAGAAACGACGCGTCTGTTCTAAAGTGAAAGCGCTGGGCCTTTGTTCGAAGGCATTGCGCCATCGACAGAGATACCGGCGGCAGTGTTGATGCCGCCGGTCGAGCCGTGGCTCAGTCTGCGTACTGGCCTGCGGATTCGATCACTGGCTTCCAGCGGGCAATTTCGCCTTCAAGCTTTGCCTTCAAAGCAGCTGGAGTGCCATCGGCCTCCGGAGAAGGCACGGTTCCGAGCTCCGCAAAGCGAGCCGCGACGTTCTGGTCCTTCAAGGCCACTTGCAGAGCCTTGGAAAGCCGCTCATTGACCTCCGCAGGCGTACCCTTCGGTGTATAGATGCCGTGCCAGATACCGACTTCGAAGTTCGGCAGACCGGCTTCGGAAGCGGTTGGAACATCCGGCAGCACCTTAAGACGCTCCGGTGTCGTTACCGCATAGGCTTTGACCGTGCCGCCCTGGATCTGCTTGGTGGTGTTGGTCGTCTGGTCGCACATGATATCGACCTGACCGCCGAGAAGGTCGGTCATGGCCGGACCTGTGCCCTTGTAGGGCACGGTGACCAGCGGTGTTTCGATCGCGCTCATGAACAGCATGCCGCATAGATGCGAGGCAGCGCCGATACCGGCATTGGCCACGGTTACCGTGTCCCTGTTTGCCTTGGCGTATTCGATCAGGCCCTTGAGATCGGTGGTTTCGAGATTTTTGCGCGACAGGATCGTCATCGGCACTTCGGTAACGAGGCCGACATATTCGAAGGCGTTGGTCGTATCGTAGGCCAGCTTGCGGTAAAGCGTGGCGCTGGTGGCCATGCCGATGTGATGAAGAAGGATCGTGTAACCGTCCGGATCGGCAGAAGCGACGCGTCCAGCGCCGAGCGTACCGCCAGCACCGCCGACATTTTCCACGATGATCTGCTTGCCCAGATCTTTCGCCATGGATTCGGCGACGAGACGGGCAACCGTATCGGTCGGGCCGCCTGCCGCAAACGGAACGACCATTGTAATGTTGCGATCAGGATAAGTCTGCGCACCGGCATTGAGCGCAAAAAGGGATACGGCGGCGAGCGCTACAGCACCCGTGACGGTTTTCAGAAGCTTCATCTTTTCCTCCCGATGAATTATGGCCTCAGCGACCGTATCGCTCCTCTGCGACCGGTCGGGGTGATGCCATTTGCAGCCGCCTTTATTCGCAGCGCAACGCTTTCGATAACCGCTGGTGAGAAAAGCGGCTGTGCAAACGCAGCAATGGGTGGATTTCGAAACATTCACTGTAATGCGTGGGTGGATTTCCACCCACGGAGCAAATAAGCTCGGTGCGAAATCAGTTTTCCATGTCTTCTTCGATAAGAGCCTGCTTGCTCAAGGCATATTTCTGCATTTTTTCGTAGAGTGTCTTGCGGGATATTCCAAGCGTTTCATAGACGGCTTTAAGGTTGCCTCTGTGCGCTGCAATTGTTCTTGCCAGGATACTTTTTTCAAACTCCGCGACCTTGGCTGAGAGACTGTGCGCCTGAAGGGACTGGGTACTTTCGCCTGAATATCCATCTAACCCCAGCACATATCGATCGGCTGCGTTTCTCAATTCACGCACATTGCCCGGCCAATCTCTACCTGCGAGGGTGGACACCACTTCGGACGGCACATCCATATCATCTCGTCCATGGCGCGCTGCCCCTTCCCGTACAAGGTGAAGAAACAGGAGCGGAATATCGGCCCGGCGCTGGGCAAGCGATGGCACATGAACCGTCGCGACATTCAGGCGGTAGAGTAAATCCTGACGAAAGCGGCCTGCCAGCGCCTCCTCTGCCAGATCAACCTTGCTGGTGGCTATAAAGCGAACGTCGAGTTCGACAGTCTCGTTGGAGCCGAGCCGCGTTATGGTTCGCTCCTGCAGCACGCGCAACAGCTTGCCTTGCATGTCGAACGGCATCGAGCCTATCTCGTCCAGCAGGATCGTGCCGCCGCGAGCGTGCTCGAATTTCCCGTAGCGCGAACGCAGCGCGCCGGGAAAAGCGCCAGCCTCGTGGCCGAAGAGTTCGCTTTCAATGAGGTGTTGCGGCAGCGCGGCGCAATTGATGGCGACGAAGGGCCGGTCTGCGCGGGCGCTGACATCGTGCAGCGCACGTGCCACGACCTCCTTGCCTGCTCCCGTGTCGCCGATGATCAGCGTATCCGCATCCGCAGCGCCGATTGCGCGGATTTGATATCGCAAATCCACCATGATCTGTGTGCGTCCCGGCAGACGGGTTTCGAGATCGTCTCGCTTCCCAGCCACCGCGCGTAAACGGCGGTTTTCCAGCACCAGCGAGCGTCGATCGATAGCGCGTTTGATGATGCCGGCGAGGTACTGCATATTGAAGGGCTTTTCGATGAAGTCATAAGCCCCGTTGCGCATTGCGCTCACCGCCAATTGTACATCGCCATGGCCGGTTACGAGAATGACGGGAATTTCCGCATCCAGTTCCCTCACCTTTTGCAGAAGCGTCATTCCGTCCATGCCCGGCATACGAATATCGGTGACGATGACGCCGTCGAAACTGTAACCGATCAATTCGAAGACATGGTCGGCATTGTCGACCATGACGACCTCCAGACCGGCAAGCTCCAGCGCCTGACCAGTGGAAAGCCGCAAATCCTCCTCGTCATCGATCAGCAGTACACGGGACATGTTCATTCGGCGGCAACCTCTATGGACGCCTGCGCGTCCAGTTCTATATCAAAACGGGCGCCACCATCGGGAAGATTGATGACGCTCAGGCGCCCACCGAAATCTTTCACGATGTTGTAGGAAATGGAAAGCCCAAGGCCCAGACCCTTGCCGACACCTTTTGTTGAAAAGAACGGGTCGAAGATACGTTCCATGATAGCAGGGGGCACGCCGGGGCCTCGATCACGAACCGAAATAACGATCTTGTCTCCCTCTTGCACTGCGGTCAGATCGATCTGTCTATTCTCCAGCCCTTCCACCGCGTCGGCGGCGTTGGAGATCACGTTGACAAGGACCTGCTGAAGCCGCACCGGTCCCGCCTTCACCAAGAGGGGGGCTGGTCCGAGATCAAGATGCAATAGGGCATCTGCTGCCTTCAGGCGGGCGCTGACGATCTCCAGCGTATCGGCTACCACACTCTCCAAGGCGACGGCGCCGATCCGCTCATTGGGCTTGCGGGCGAAATTGCGAAGATGCCTGCTCAGCGCCGCCATTCGATCAATGAGAGCCGATATTCGCGTGATGTTGGAGCCTGCCTCATCCACGCGGCCACGCTCGATCAATAACGAGGCGCTTTCGGCATAGGTCTTGGCAGCAGCCAAAGGCTGGTTGAACTCGTGCGACAGCGCGGCAGACATTTGACCGAGCGCAGCAAGCTTGCCCGCCTGAATGAGATCCTTCTGTGTCTTTCGCAGCTGCTTTTCCGTCTGCCGACGCTCGGCGATTTCGCGCTTGATATCACGGTTGACGCGGGCGAGATCAGCGGTGCGCTCCTCAACCCGTCGCTCCAGTTCGGCCTGCGCCTCTGCCTGATGCACAAGCCGGTCCCGAAGCCTGCGGCGGCGTTGCAACATGGCGGCCGTGACTGCTCCCGCAAGGCAAAGGCAAAGGACGACTGCAATCATGGTCGTCTTTGTCTGGTTATGGATGGAGCTGGTATCCATCAGCACGTTCACCGTCCATCCAGCATCCGGCATCGGCTGTGAAAGCACGAGATATTCCCTGCTCTGCTGCCCTTCCTGGACCGTCATCAGCTGGTGGCTACGGAACGAACCCCTGGAGGCGGGCAATTCGGAAAGCCTGGCATCGGCGTAACGCCTCGAAGCTTCCGTTTTGGCAATCCTATCTGCAGTCAACGGCAGAATGGCGGAATAGAGCCATTCCGGGGTGCCCGTCATGAAGATGATGCCTTCCGGGTCAGTTACAAAAATACGATTTTCGCCATTACCAAAGGAGGATTCGATGCCCTCGATATCCACCTTGAAAACGATGACGCCCTTGATGACATCATTGAACAGGATCGGAGAGGCAAAATAATAGCCGCGCTTGTGTGACGTCGTTCCCAGCGCGAAGAACCGTGACTGGAGGCCTTTAGCGGCATCCTGGAAATAGGGGCGATAGCTGAAATTCTGGCCGACGAAACTGGCAGGTCCATCGTAATTGCTGGCCGCAATCGTCTCACCGTCCAGCGTCATGATGTAGATGTCCGATGATTTCAGAAGATCGTTGATGGATTTCAGATAGACGTTGGCGCGCTGTCTGAGAAGCTGATCGTTCGGGTGGGCAACGAGTTCTTCGATGTCGTCATGATCGGCCATCAGTGCTGGCAAAGGTTCGTAGCGGTTGAGATGTCCGCCAAGCGCGGAAACGGCCAGTCGAAGCGTCGTCTGGCCCTGGTCTGCGGATTCCTTGAAATAGCTTTCGGCCACAAGGTCGCTTGCCTTTGTCAGCGCCAAGCTGCCAAGGCCGATACAAAGCACGACAATGCCGAACCAGCGATATTTCACTAACGCTTATCCTCCTATCGACCGCCTCACCAGACGATCTCCCCTCTCCTGCTTTTCCGGCCTTGTGTAGACGAAACGACGGAAAGCAGGCTCCTCTCTTCCCGAAGTCTAAGTCCAGCATTCGATATTTCCAAGCGCCCCGCTCAAAACAAAAAAGCCGACCCTGGGGCCGGCTCGTTCGTATCTTGCGATTGAAGCGCTGATTATGCGCTTTCCTTCGGCGTCAAAACCTGGCGACCGCGGTACATGCCTGTCTTCAGGTCGATGTGGTGCGGACGGCGCAGTTCGCCGGAGTTCTTGTCTTCAACGTAAGTTGCGGACTTCAGGCCATCAGCCGAACGACGCATGCCACGCTTGGAAGGGCTGGTTTTTCTCTTAGGTACTGCCATTTGTGTAACTCCACTTGAGCGGCGAAACACAGGAACCGGCCAGAACCAAAGGCCGAATGTCACATGTTTCGATATCGGAAATTTGGCGCGCTTATACATGCCCCGCAGGGCTTTGACCAGCCCTGACGCGCATTTTTTAAAGAAAGGCCGAATCACCAGCTCGGCGCAGCACCGAGCCATTCGCAAATCACTATCAGAGAGGCTCAAACACAATCAATTCCTCGAAATGCTTCATATCGCGGAATTCACAGAATGCGGGCGGCTGCAATTCGATAAGCGGTGCCGCTGTGCGCAGTTCTCGCAAGCAATCGTCCAGCAATGCCTGCCAGTTCGGCAGGCATTCCGGCTCGAACCAGCGGCGCGCATAGGCGAAGGTGATGTGAAATTCATAGGTATCGTGATCAGGATGACGATAACCGAAAGCTTCAGCGAAAGCGTTACGCCATTCCGCGACGATCCGGTCGTCTTCAAACGTCGCTCCGCTCAGGGTAAGCCCCAGCGGCGTGACGGCCGTGACCTGCATGTCGAACGACGGCAGCTTCGGGAAGTTTTCCAAACGCCTGCGATAATATGCCGTCATGTCTTCTACTGCGGTATCTTCAGGCATTTCTTTCGGCCAGAATGGGCATGTGCGGCGGTGCTCGATAATTCCCTGAAACACCGTCATGTGCAGGCTGGAAATCGGTGTAAAGGCCAGATGCGTCGCTGCTTCGGGCATATCAGTCAGGCGCTGCCGAACGTCGACAATCGCGTTCTGCGTGCGCGATTCGTCGATGAGGTGGCACACGACAGTGTTGCCGGGCTCGGCTAAGAACTCTCCAGCCAAAGAATAGCGCGTGCCGAGATGGCGCGGCGGCGCATCGTTGTTTACTGTAGAAAATTTGGCGAGTTTTGATGAAACGAGTGGGGCGTGCATGGAAGGCTCCTCGGATAGAAGCCTTCACCTACTCCTCATGCGCAACAGATGGATGACATCTGGAGCGTCAGTGCGCCTCATCCCAATTGTCTGCTGCGCGTGCATCCACCTGCAAGGGAACCTTCATATCGATGGCAGGCATGGCGGCGTTTTCCATAACCGACACGACGACCGGAAGTGTCTTTTCGATCTCGCTTTCCTCGACCTCGAAGATAAGTTCGTCATGCACCTGTAAAAGCATGCGAGCGGAAAGCTTAGCCTCATCCAGTGCGGGCTCCATGCGGATCATGGCGCGGCGGATAATATCGGCAGCAGAGCCCTGGATCGGCGCGTTGATGGCGGCACGCTCGTTGAAAGCGCGTACCGATGGATTGGACGACTTGATTTCCGGGTAATTCACACGGCGTCCGAAGATGGTTTCGACATAGCCGTTTTCGCGCGCGAAAGCCTTGGTGCTCTCCATGTAATCGCGGATGCCAGGGAAGCGTTCGAAATATTTCTTGATGTAGTCACCCGCTTCCGAACGCCCGATACTGAGCTGATTGGCAAGGCCGAAAGACGAGATGCCATAGATGATACCGAAGTTGATCGCCTTGGCGCGACGCCGCACGTCGGACGGCATGCCTTCCACCGGTACGCCGAACATTTCAGACGCCGTCATGGCATGAATGTCGATGCCGTTTTCAAAAGCGTTTTTCAGCTGCGGGATATCGGCAACATGCGCCAGCACACGAAGCTCGATCTGGCTGTAGTCGGCAGACAGAAGCTTATTGCCGGGTGTGGAAATGAAGGCCGTCCTGATCTTGCGTCCTTCCGCCGTACGCACCGGAATATTCTGGAGGTTGGGTTCGGAGGAGGACAGGCGACCCGTCGTGGTGGATGCCAGCGAATAGGAGGTGTGGACGCGCTTGGTATCAGCGTGGATATAGCCGGGTAACGCATCCGTATAGGTGGATTTAAGTTTGGTCAGCTGACGCCAGTCCACGATCTTGCGCGGCAGTTCCATGCCTTCGGCGGCAAGGTCTTCCAGCACCGAAGCGGAAGTGGACCATTGGCCGGTCTTGGTCTTGGAACCACCGGGCAGGCCCATCTTGCCGAACAGGATATCGCCAAGCTGCTTGGGTGAGCCGATGTTGAATTTCTCACCAGCAAGCTCGTAGATCGCTTCTTCGAAGGCAGCGGCCTTCTGCGCAAGCTCACCTGAAAGGCGCGACAGGATTTGACGATCGACGGAAATGCCGCGCTCTTCCATGTGTGCCAGAACCGGCACCAGTGGACGCTCCAGCCGCTCGTAAACCGTTGTCAGCTTATTGGCGACGAGACGGGGCTTCAGCACCATCCAGAGGCGAAGGGTAACATCGGCATCTTCAGCGGCATAGGCGGTGGCCTTGTCGATGTCCACGAAATCGAAGGTCACGCCGGATTTGCCGGAGCCGGCAACGTCTTTGTAGGGAATTGGCGTGTGGCCTAGCCAGCGCTCGGAAAGCGAGTCCATGCCATGGGCACCCTTGCCAGCTTCCAGCACGTAGGAGAGGAGCATCGTATCGTCATAGCTCTGCATGACGATACCGAGACGTTTCACCAGCAGGTAGTCGTATTTGAGGTTCTGCGCGACCTTTAGGATTGCGGTGTCTTCCAGAAGTGCTTTCAGCCTTGAGATCGCAAGATCGTAAGGAATCTGGTCCGGTGCCAGCTTGATACCGTCGCTGAAAAGATCGCCACCGGAACCGGTCTTATGGGTGAGAGGCACATAGGCCGCGATGATATCAGCGCCGCTCGCGTTCTTGCTGTTATCGGCAATCGCGAGTGAAAAGCCGACGAGTTCGGCATTCATCGGGTCGAGGGATGTGGTTTCGGTATCGAAAGCCACAACGCCTGTTTCGCGGGCCATGGCGATCCAACGATCCAGCTCCTCGATGGTGCGGATTGTCTGATAGGCTGTCGTGTCGATCTTCGCAGCGGAGAACGCCGCCTCGCGGGCGGATGCAAGTTCTTTCGGCGTATCGCCTTCTGCCTTGGAAAGAACAGCACCGACATCGGAAACCGAGTTTTCGCCAAGCGCAACCGCAGCATCGTCTTGCGCACCTGCGGCGGCATCGAGATCAGGTCCGTGTGCCGCAGCACCACGCTCGACGGGAACATGGGCTGGATCGATAACGGAAGCATCCGCGCCCGTTGCGTCTGCAACACGGCGCGTCAGGGTGGTGAACTCCATCGCCTTGAGGAATGCGATCAGCTTCGGACCATCCTGTACTTCAAGCGTCAGTGCATCCAGCGCAAGCTCAAGCGGAACATCTGTCCGAAGCGCAACAAGCTGGCGGGAAAGACGAGCCAACTCGGCATTGGCGATGATGTTTTCGCGGCGCTTCTGCTGCTTGATTTCACCGGCACGCGAAAGCAGCGTATCGAGATCGCCGTATTCTTCCAGCAGCTGCGCTGCGGTCTTCGGCCCGATACCGGGGATACCAGGAATATTATCGGTCGAATCGCCCGTCATCGCCTGAAGGTCGATCATCTTTTCCGGTGGCACGCCCCATTTTTCGACCACATCGGGAACGCCGATCTGCTTGTCTTTCATCGCGTCGTACATATGCACGTTCGGCGTGACGAGCTGCATCAGGTCCTTGTCGGAAGAGATGATCGTCACGTCCGCGCCGATGGCTTCCGCCTGACGGGCATAGGTGGCGATGATGTCGTCAGCCTCAAAACCTTCCGTCTCGATGCAGGGCAAATTGAAAGCTCGGGTGGCGTGGCGGATCAGCCCGAATTGCGGAACCAGATCCTCCGGCGGCGCCGAGCGATTGGCCTTGTAAAGATCGTAAAGTTCGTTGCGGAAGGTTTTCGAGGAATAGTCGAAAATCACCGCGAAATGGGTTGGCGTCACCCCGACATCAGTGTTGCGTGCATCCTTCAGCAGCTTCCACAGCATATTGCAGAAACCAGAGACGGCATTGACCGGCAAACCGTCCGATTTGCGGTTGAGCGGAGGGATGGCATGAAAGGCCCGAAAAATGAAACCGGAGCCGTCCACGAGGAAGAGATGATCGCCTTTTTTCATGGGAAGCATGGATAGCGCGGGGGGCAGATAACGTCCAGATAAACTTGATCGACCAGCACTCGTGAACCCCGTGATCTATTTTCTACCGCACGCTTGGTTTTTCACCGGAACGTTACCAATTTGTAATCCGACCTTCCCTTGAAAAGCCGCATTTGCGGCCTCATTTCTAAGAGGACGGCGACTGATCACGCCGTAGTCTGATAGCTGGCTCGTCCCCCGCCGCGTCAGACCGGACAAAGGCCTATCCCCCTCTCCGGGCCTTTGTCCCTCAATATGACCGCCATGGCCGTCCCCTCCCGGCCATGGCGGTTTTTCTTTGCACGCATGTTTCGCGAAAGACTTACGATGTAGATCGTATGATATACAATTCTGCCGAGCGATCCCTGACGATGCGATTTTCGAGAAAAGATTCAGCGACCTATCTGGCGGCGCAACTGGCCAAGACCTTTTCAAGGGCGCTGAACAAACGCGCCACGGCGCTCGGCTTTTCGCCTGGGCAGTTTCCAGTGCTACTTGAACTCTGGCAAGAGGAAGGTCTAACGCAAAGACAGCTCCTCGATCGCGTCGATATCGAACAAGCTACTCTTGCCAATACGCTTTCCCGCATGGAACGGGATGGGCTGATTGAACGCAACCCGCACCCAAAGGACAGGCGAGCGCAGATAATAAGCCTGACCGAGAACGGGCGCGAGTTAGAGGCTAAGGCAATCGCAGCATCAAAAGCCACGGACGAGGCGATCCTCGACGGGTTGTTAAAGTTCGAGCGACACTTGCTGATCGAATATATGAGCCGCACCATCGAAGCGGCCAAGGGCTCCGAAGCGACGACGTAAAGCCCGTACGCATGATGTGTGCCTGAAGAGTTTCTAAAGATTACGGCTCGAAACCTCATCTCGTTTGCTCTATCTTCCGCCGATCTTGACATGACAGGATCGCGCAATGACAGACATTTCCTCCGTTCTTTCGACGGTTGACGATACACTTCCTTCCAGCCTCGAAAGACTTTTCGAACTCGTTCGCATCAAATCCATTTCGACGGACCCCGCTTACAAGGCCGAATGCCGCAAGGCGGCGGAATGGCTGGTGCGTGACCTGACGGGCATCGGCTTTGAAGCAAGCATCCGTGAGACGTCTGGCCACCCCATGGTCGTCGCCCATCACGATGGTGCAAAGCCGGACGCGCCCCATGTGCTGTTCTACGGTCATTATGATGTGCAGCCCGTGGACCCGCTGGAACTTTGGGAAAACGATCCATTCGATGCCGCCCTGAAGGATATCGGGGGAGGCCGACAGGTCATTACGGGTCGTGGTACCGCCGATGACAAGGGTCAGTTGATGACCTTCGTGGAAGCCTGTCGAGCCTACAAGGCGGTCAACGGCTCGCTGCCGATCCGCATAACCATTCTTTTCGAGGGAGAGGAAGAATCCGGTTCGCCGTCCCTCAAACCGTTCCTCGATGCAAATGCGGATGAATTGAAGGCGGACTACGCGCTGGTCTGCGACACCAGCATGTGGGATCGCCAAACACCCGCCATTGCTGCCGCCCTTCGCGGCCTGGTTGGCGAAGAGATCATGATTACGGCTGCCGACCGCGACCTTCACTCCGGCCTGTTCGGCGGCGCGGCCGCAAACCCGATCCACATATTGACCAGCATTCTTGCCGGTCTACATGACGAGACGGGTCGCGTGACCTTGCCGAATTTTTACGATGGCGTCGAAGAGACACCTGCCAACATCAAGGCATCCTGGGAAAATCTTGGGCGCAGCGCCGAAGCCTTCCTCGGAGAAGTCGGACTGTCCATCCCCGCCGGTGAAAAGGGTCGCTCTGTCTTGGAACTGACCTGGGCACGACCGACGGCAGAGGTAAATGGTATCGTCGGCGGCTACACGGGCGATGGCTTCAAGACGGTAATCGCGGCCAAGGCATCCGCCAAGGTTTCGTTCCGGCTGGTCGGCAATCAGGACCCGGCAGCAATCCGTGAAAGCTTCCGAGCCTATGTGCGATCCAAGATACCGGGTGATTGCTCAGTGGAGTTCCACGAGCATGGAGGCTCGCCCGCGATCCAGCTTTCCTACGACTCTCCAGCACTGACCAAAGCAAAGACGGCTCTTTCGGATGAATGGGAAAAGCCCGCGGTCGTTATCGGCATGGGCGGCTCGATCCCGATCGTCGGAGATTTCCAGAAGATGCTCAACATGGATTCGCTGATGATCGGCTTCGGCCTGACCGATGACCGTATTCATTCCCCGAACGAAAAGTACGATCTCCAGTCTTTCCACAAGGGCATTCGCTCCTGGGTCCGTATTCTGTCGTCCCTTAGCGCGTAATGGAAGATATAGCGCCGTCTTTTGGCGGCGCTATTTTCTACAGAAACAAGCCAAAAAAACAAAAAGGCCGGGCAAGCCCGACCTTTCATTACCGTTTTTGCTATCAGTGCCAGTACATCCGTGGTCAAAGCGCTAAAACGGTTT
>JAAIGE0101015800.1_pt1 | contig 15609 bp, 13 predicted proteins | sample 6487951 | NCBI WGS metagenome assembly JAAIGE01 (sample SAMN13974128, study PRJNA590717) | phyllosphere metagenome | biome: tomato field; feature: multiple bacterial spot infested tomato fields; material: tomato leaves; isolation source: leaves from tomato fields | host: Solanum lycopersicum ... | reverse complement strand
GCAAAATAATGACGTACACCACCAGTGAAATGATGACCGTTGCCGCCGCCCGCCGTCTGCGTAACGGAGCGGTCTGCTTTGTCGGGATCGGCTTGCCTTCCAAGGCGGCGAATCTGGCACGTCTGACGTCGGCGCCGGATGTGGTGCTGATTTACGAATCCGGCCCGATCGGCGCCAAACCGACGGTGTTGCCACTGTCCATCGGCGATGGCGAGTTGGCTGAAACGGCGGATACCGTGGTCGCCACCAGCGAGATTTTCCGTTACTGGCTGCAGGGCGGACGTGTGGATGTCGGCTTTCTCGGCGCCGCGCAAGTCGACCGTTTCGGCAATATCAACACCACAGTCGTGGGTGACTATCACAACCCGAAAGTACGCCTGCCGGGTGCCGGTGGCGCGCCGGAGATTGCCGGGTCGGCCAAATCGGTGCTGATCATCTTGAATCAATCGGCACGTTCGTTCGTCAACAAGCTCGATTTCATCACCTCGGTCGGTCATGGCGAAGGCGGCGATTCACGCAAGCGTCTGGGTCTGCCCGGCGCCGGTCCGGTGGGCATCATCACCGACCTGTGCATCATGGAGCCGGAAGAGGGCAGCAACGAATTCGTGGTGACCACGCTGCATCCTGGCGTTACCCGCGAGCAAGTCATCGCCGCGACCGGCTGGGAAGTGCGGTTCGCTGACAACGTGGTCTATTCCGAAGAACCAACCGATGTCGAACTGACCGCTTTGCGGGATCTGGAAGCCCGGACCGCTGCCGCCCACGGTCAGGTCGCAGGAGAAGCGTGATGCGTGACGTATTTATCTGCGATGCGATTCGCACCCCCATCGGTCGCTTTGGTGGCGGTCTGTCCTCGGTGCGAGCCGACGACCTGGCGGCCATCCCGATCAAGGCGCTGATGGAGCGTAACCCGACCGTCAACTGGGCGGAAGTCGACGAAGTGTTCCTTGGTTGCGCCAACCAGGCCGGTGAAGACAACCGTAACGTGGCGCGCATGGCCGCGCTGCTGGCCGGTCTGCCTACGACCGTGCCAGGCGTGACGCTCAATCGTCTGTGCGCTTCGGGCATGGATGCCATCGGTACGGCATTCCGCGCCATCGCAACCGGCGAGATGGAGTTGGCGATTGCAGGCGGCGTCGAGTCGATGTCGCGTGCGCCCTTCGTCATGGGCAAGGCCGACGCGGCGTTCTCGCGCAACCTGAAACTGGAAGACACCACCATCGGCTGGCGCTTCATCAATCCGGCCATGAAAGCCCTCTACGGCGTGGACTCCATGCCGGAGACAGGCGACAACGTGGCCGTCGACTTCTCTATTTCTCGAGCCGATCAGGACGCTTTCGCCCTGCGCAGCCAGCAACGCACCGCCGTCGCCAAGGCTGCGGGCTTTTTCGAGGAAGAGATCGTACCGGTGCGTGTAGCGCACAAGAAAGGCGAAACCGTGGTCGACAAGGATGAGCACCCGCGTGCCGACACCCGTCTGGAAACCCTGAGCAAGCTCAAGCCGGTCAACGGGGCGGACAAGACCGTCACGGCCGGCAATGCGTCCGGAGTGAACGACGGGGCTGCCGCGCTGATTCTTGCCTCTGCCGAGGCGGTAAAAAAACACGGCCTGACGCCTCGCGCCCGGGTGCTCGGCATGGCCAGCGCGGCCGTTGAACCTCGGGTGATGGGCATCGGCCCGGTGCCTGCGGTGCGCAAGCTGGTCGAGCGACTGGGCTTGGCAGTCTCCGATTTCGATGTCATCGAACTCAATGAGGCCTTCGCCAGCCAGGGCATCGCGGTGCTGCGGGAACTGGGCCTTGCCGACGATGCGCCGCAGGTCAATCCCAACGGTGGTGCGATTGCCCTGGGCCACCCGCTGGGCATGAGCGGCGCACGGCTGGTACTGACCGCGTTGCACCATCTGGAAAAAACCGGCGGTCGCAAAGGTCTGGCGACCATGTGCGTTGGTGTAGGGCAGGGTCTGGCGCTGGCCATCGAGCGTCCATAACGTCCCTTTTTTTGCGTTGTTCAGCAACCCGGTTCATCGATCTGTCTCCACGAAAAGACAGGCTGATGGCCCGGGTTGTTGTGCTTGAGGCGGCAGGGTGTTACAGATTGTGTCTTATGGACAGTTTCATTTGGGGACAATAATGACGACAACATCAAAAGCACCGCATTACACCGGCGAGGAGCGAAGCAAAAGAATCTTCGCGATTGTCGGCGCCTCTTCCGGGAATCTGGTCGAATGGTTCGACTTTTATATTTACGCCTTCTGCGCGATCTACTTCGCGCCCGCTTTCTTTCCTTCCGACGATCCGACCGTTCAGTTGCTCAATACCGCAGGCGTGTTCGCTGCCGGTTTTCTGATGCGACCGATTGGCGGCTGGCTGTTTGGCAGGGTCGCAGACAAGCATGGTCGCAAGAATTCCATGCTGATCTCGGTGACCATGATGTGTGCCGGCTCGTTGATCATCGCGTGTCTGCCGACCTACGCGTCGATTGGCGCCTGGGCACCGGCACTGCTGTTGATGGCGCGTCTGCTTCAAGGCTTGTCGGTCGGCGGCGAATACGGCACCACGGCCACCTACATGAGCGAAGTGGCGTTGCGCGGACAGCGTGGTTTCTATGCCTCGTTCCAGTACGTGACCCTGATTGGCGGTCAGTTGCTGGCGGTGCTGACCGTGGTCATCCTCCAGCAATTTCTCACCACTGAAGAGCTGCGCGACTACGGTTGGCGTATCCCGTTCGTCATCGGCGCGGCGGCTGCGGTCATTGCCTTGCTGCTGCGTCGCACGCTGAATGAAACCACCACCGCCGAAAGCCGCCAGGACAAGGATGCGGGTAGCATCAAGGCACTGTTCACCCACCACAAGGCTGCGTTCATTACCGTGCTGGGTTACACCGCGGGCGGCTCTTTGATTTTCTACACCTTTACCACGTACATGCAGAAATACCTAGTGAACACCGGTGGCATGGAAGCCAAGACCGCCAGTTACATCATGACCGGTGCATTGTTCCTGTACATGTGCATGCAGCCGTTGTTCGGCATGCTGGCAGACCGTATCGGCCGACGTAACTCGATGCTGTGGTTCGGCGCGCTGGGTACGCTGTGTACGGTGCCGATTCTGATGACGCTGAAAACCAACACCCATCCATTCATGGCGTTTGTTCTGATTACCCTGGCATTGGCCATCGTCAGCTTCTACACCTCGATCAGCGGGCTGGTGAAGGCCGAGATGTTCCCGCCCAAGGTCCGCGCTCTGGGTGTCGGTCTGGCCTACGCGGTGGCCAACGCAGCGTTTGGCGGCTCGGCCGAATTCGTCGCCTTGAAGCTCAAGAGTGCGGGGATGGAGAACAGCTTTTATTGGTACGTGACGGCGATGATGGCAATCGCGTTTCTGTTCAGCCTGCGCTTGCCCAAGGAGCCCGCTTACCTGCATCACGATCATTGATGAGCGCTGTTTTGCAGGCATAAAAAACCCACCGGATCCGGTGGGTTTTTTATTGCGCGTTGATCAGAGCCAACGGATCAGAACAGCTGGATCGACGGCTTCTCTTTGTCGATCGTAGCGGTCTGACCTGTCTTCTCGTACCAGCCGCCGCCGAGGGCCTTGTACAGATTGACCTCACTGGTCAACTGCGCAAGACGGTCGGTGATCAGCGTTTGTTGCGCACTGAATAGTGAACGCTGGGCATCGAGGAACGTCAGGTTGCTGTCGATCCCGATGCGGTAGCGACGCTCGGCCAGACGGTAGTAGTCCTGGTTGGCGGTGACGAAGTCACGCTGTGCCTGGAGTTGTTCGTCGTAGGTCTTGCGCGAGGCCAGGCCGTCAGACACTTCCTGGAAGGCGGTCTGAATCGCCTTCTCGTAGTTGGCGACGCTGATTTCCTTCTGGATCTTCGAGTAATCCAGGCTGGCGCGCAGGCTGCCGGCGTTGAAAATCGGAATATTGATGCTTGGCTGGAACAGCCAGGTGCCCGAACCGCCCTTGAACAGACCGGACAATTCGGTGCTGCTGGTGCCCGCGCTTGCCGTCAGGCTGATGCTCGGGAAGAACGCAGCACGTGCGGCACCGATGTTGGCGTTGGCAGCCTTGAGCGTGTGCTCGGCTTCCAGAATGTCCGGACGACGTTGCAACAGATCGGACGGCAAGCCGGCTGGCATTTCGGTCAGCATGTCGGAGTCGAGCAACTGGCTCGCTGGCAGGTTGTCAGGCAGCCCCGTGCCCAGCAACAGCACCAGATTGTTCTGGTCCTGTGCGACCAGACGCTGGTACTGCGCCAGACGGGCGCGGGCGCTTTCGACAGCGGTCCGCGACTGGCTCAGGTCCAGAGCCGAAGAAACACCGACTTCATTGCTGCGCGAAGTCAGGCGATAGCTTTCTTCGTAGGTCTTGAGGGTGTCCTGCGTCAGCTTGAGCAGTTCCTTGTCGGCCTGCCAGGTCAGGTAGGCATTGGCGACGTTGGCCACCAGACTGATCTGGGTGCTGCGGCGTGCCTCTTCGCTGGCGAAGTAGGTTTCCAGAGCCTGCTGGCTGAGGCTGCGGACACGACCGAACAGGTCCAGCTCATAGGCGCTGACGCCCAGAGTGGCCGAATAGCTGCTGGTGATGGCCGACTGGCCGGTCTGCGTCTGGTCACCCGGAACGCGCTGACGGCTACCGCTGCCATTGGCGGAAACCGCAGGCAGCAGGTCCGCACGCTGGATGCGGTACTGCGCACGGTAGGCGTCGATATTCAGGGCCGCGACACGCAGGTCACGGTTGTTGACCAGCGCGGTCTGGATCAGGCGTTGCAGCGCTGGATCACGGAAGAACTCGCGCCAGCCCTGTTCGGCGGCAGCCATCTTGGCCGCTTCGGCCGGCGAGTACGCCGGACCTTGCGGGTATTGAGCGGCGACCGGCGCTTCCGGCTGCCTGTACTCGGGGATCAGGGAGCAGCCGCCGAGAATGAACGCGGTAACTGCCAGAGAGATCAGGGACTTGCTCATTGGCCAGCCTCGGTAGTTTTGACGTGTTGCTTGTTTGATTTGTCTTTGCCTTTGAACACCGACGACACGGCGACGTAGAACATAGGCACCCAGAAAATCGCCAGGATCGTTGCGGTGATCATACCGCCGATCACGCCTGTACCGATGGCGTGCTGGCTGCCCGAACCGGCGCCGCTGGAGATTGCCAGCGGAACCACGCCGAGGATGAACGCCATCGAGGTCATGATGATCGGACGCAGGCGCATCCGGCAAGCTTCCATCGCCGACTCGACCAGCGATTTGCCCTGCTCATGCAGTTCCTTGGCGAACTCGACAATCAGAATGGCGTTCTTCGCCGCCAGCCCCACCGTCACCAGCAGGCCCACCTGGAAGAACACGTCGTTGGACAGCCCACGCAGACTGGTCGCCATCAGGGCACCGATCACGCCGAGCGGCACCACGAGCATGACCGCAATCGGAATCGACCAGCTTTCGTACAGCGCTGCCAGACAGAGGAACACCACCAGCATGGACAGTGCGTACAGCGCCGGTGCCTGAGAACCGGACAGACGTTCTTCGAACGACAGGCCGGTAAACGAATAGCCAATACCGGCAGGCAGTTTCTGAGCGATGGCTTCCACTTCCGCCATTGCCTGTCCGGAGCTGTAGCCCGGAGCAGGTGTACCCAGCACTTCCATGGCTGCTACGCCGTTATAACGCGACAGTTTGGGCGAACCGTAGATCCACTCGCCGCTGGCAATGGCCGACAAGGGCACCATGGTGCCGCTGTCGTTGCGCACGTACCATTTCTGCAGGTCTTCAGGCGTCATGCGGCTGAAGGCTTCGCCCTGCACGTACACTTTCTTCACCCGACCACGGTCGATGAAGTCGTTGACGTAGCTGCCGCCCAGCGCGATGGACAGGGTCTGGTTAATGTTGGATAGGGTAATGCCCAGGGCGCTGGCTTTCTCGTCGTCCACAGTCAGTTGATACTGCGGTTCGTCGTTCAGGCCGTTGGGACGTACGCCCGCCAGAATCTTGCTTTGTGCCGCCATGCCCAGGAACTGGTTGCGTGCATCCAGCAGTTTCTGGTGACCGACACCGCCCTGGTCCTGCAGGTAAACGTCGAAACCGGTGGCGTTACCCAGTTCCAGTACCGATGGCGGTACGACCGCGAACACCATGGCGTCACGGAAGCTGGCGAAGTGTGCCTGAGCTCGTTCGGCGATCTTGAACACAGTGGTCTCGGCATCACGCTCGTCCCACGGCTTGAGCATCACGAACGCCAGACCGGAGCTTTGACCACGGCCGGCGAAGTTGAAGCCGTTGACGCTGAACACCGAGTTCACGCCCTTGCCTTCGCCGTTTTCCTTGTCGAGCAGGAAGTCGCGCATCTCATCGATGACTTTCTGTGTGCGCTCTGCGGAGGAACCAGCCGGTGTCTGGACCTGGGCGAAGATGACGCCCTGGTCTTCTTCTGGCAGGAACGCCGCCGGGATACGGGTGAACAGCCAGATCATGCCGGCCACGATGATCAGGTACACGACGAAGGCTGGCAACTTGTGGGTCACCATGCGCTTCACGCCGTTTTCGTAGCTGACCACGCTGCGGTCGAAGGTCCGGTTGAACCAGCCGAAGAATCCGCGTTTGGGTTGGCCGTGTTTCTCCGGATCGAGAGGTTTGAGCATCGTGGCGCACAGCGCCGGGGTGAAGATCAGGGCCACGAGGACCGAGAGGGCCATCGCGGAAACAATGGTGATGGAGAACTGCTTGTAGATCACACCGGTGGAGCCGCCGAAAAACGCCATCGGCAGCAGCACCGCCGAGAGCACCATCGCGATACCGACCAGCGCACCCTGGATCTGGTCCATGGATTTCTGCGTGGCCTCTTTCGGAGACAGATGCTCCTCGGCCATCACCCGTTCGACGTTTTCCACCACCACGATGGCATCGTCCACCAGAAGTCCGATGGCCAGAATCATACCGAACATGGTCAGCGTGTTGATGGTGAAGCCGAACGCGGCAAGAATGCCGAACGTACCCAGCAATACCACCGGCACCGTCATCGTGGTGATGATGGTCGCGCGCAGGTTCTGCAGGAACAGGTACATCACCAGGAACACCAGCACGATGGCTTCGATCAGGGTGTGAACCACGCCGCTGATGGATTCCGTTACGGTCGGGGTGGTGTCATACGGGTAGACGACCTTCATGCCGGGCGGAAAGAAAGGCTCCAGCTCGCTGATGGTGGCGCGAATTGCTTTGGCGGTATCGAGTGCGTTGGCACCCGAGGCCAGTTTGATCGCCATACCGGAAGCCGGTTTGCCGTTGAACTGTGCGTCGATGCTGTAGTTCTGACCGCCCAGCGCGATACGAGCCACGTCCTTGAGGCGAACCTGCGAACCGTCGGTGTTGACCTTGAGCAGGATGTTGCCGAACTGCTCGGCGGTCTGCAGGCGTGTCTTGCCGATGATGGTTGCGTTCAACTGAGTGCCGGGGAGGGCTGGCAGGCCGCCCAGTTGACCGGTCGCGATCTGCACGTTCTGCGCACTGACCGCGGTGGTCACGTCCACAGGCGTCAGCTGGAAATTGTTGAGCTTGGCCGGGTCCAGCCAGATGCGCATTGCATACTGCGAACCGAACACCTGGAAGTCACCCACGCCAGACGTCCGCGAGATCGGGTCCTGGATGTTGGAAACGATGTAGTTGGACAAGTCTTCACGGGTCAGTGTGCCATCTTCGGCCACGAGGCCGATCACCAGCAGGAAGTTCTTCACCGACTTGGTCACCCGCAGACCCTGTTGCTGTACTTCTTGCGGCAGCAGCGGGGTGGCCAGGTTGAGCTTGTTCTGCACCTGTACCTGAGCGGTGTCAGGGTTGGTGCCCTGATTGAAGGTTACGGTGATGGTCATGCTGCCGTCGGAGTTACTGTCCGAGGAAACATAACGCAGGTTGTCGATACCGTTGAGCTGTTGCTCGATGATCTGTACCACGGTGTCCTGCACGGTCTGTGCAGAAGCACCCGGGTAAGTGACCTGGATATCGATGGCCGTCGGTGCGATGGCCGGGTATTGGTTGATCGGCAGCTTCATGATCGAAAGCGTGCCTACCAACATGATCACCAGGGCTAATACCCAAGCGAAGATGGGGCGGTCAATAAAGAATCTGGACATCTATCACTCACCTTTGCCAGTGGCAGCAGGGGCAGCATTGGCAGACTGGTCAGCGGTGAGGTTGGTTGCTTCCTTGACCTTCACTTCAGCGCCTGGTTTGACGTATTGCAGACCTTCGGTGATCACGCGGTCACCTTCATTCAGGCCTTTTTCGATCAGCCAATAGGCACCGGCGGTACGGCTGGTGACCAGTTCACGCTGTTCGACCTTGTTGTCCTTGTTGACCACCAGGGCGGTCGGCGTACCTTTCAGGTCGCGGGTCACGCCTTGTTGTGGCGCGAGGATGGCCTTGCTGTTGACGCCAGCCTTCAGCTGAGCGTGTACGAACATGCCGGGCAGCAGCACGTGGTCCGGGTTGGGGAACACGGCGCGCAGGGTCACCGAACCGGTGGCCTGATCGACCGACACTTCGGAGAACTCAAGCTTGCCTTCCTGTGCGTATTCACTGCCGTCTTCCAGGGTCAGCTTGACCGAAGCAGAGTTGTCGCCCGACTTCTGCAACCGGCCGCTGGCCAGATCGGCACGCAGTTTGAGCATGTCCGCGGAGGACTGATTGACGTCCACGTAGATCGGGTCCAGTTGCTGGATCGTTGCCATCGCGTTGGTCTGGCCGTTGCTGACCAGCGCACCCTCGGTGACGGCGGAACGACCGATGCGCCCGGAAATCGGCGCCAGTACCTTGGTGAAACGCAGGTTGATCTGTGCGGTTTGCAACGTGGCCTGGGCTTCCTGGGTCGACGCCAGCGCTGTGTCGTACTCCTGACGGCTGACGGCCTGCTCATTGACCAGTTGCTTGTAACGGTCGGACATCGACTTGGCCGACTGCAGGGTCGCCTTGGCGCTGTTCACGTTCGCGTCATAGATGGACGGATCGATCTGATACAGCTGCTGACCGGCCTTTACGTCACCGCCTTCGGTGAACAGGCGTTTGAGAATGATGCCATTGACCTGCGGCCGGACTTCAGCCACGCGGAACGCGGTGGTTCGGCCGGGCAGTTCAGTGGTCAACGTATATGGCTGGGCTTTCAGTGTAACTACACCGACCTCAGGGGTCTGCGGAGGCGTTGCCTCCTGCTCCTTCTTGCCACAACCGCTGAGCAGGGTTGCCAGGGCGACGGCAGTGACCAGAACGGTAACAGCTGGCTTGAATTGCATGAAGATCCTCGGGGCAGGAGCCTGTTTACTCAACAGAGTGTTGAAGTGTTAAAAAATATTTCGGCTAGATAAGTAGCATGCTAAGGAATATACTTACATTCATGGCTGTTTGTAAATACCTTCTCTGTGCAATCATTCGCCGCGAAGGGTGCCATCAGCGGGTTCGGGACAAGGCGAAACAACTGCCGCCCGTTTTTATCTTCAGACCGTGAACCGCAAAGGTGCCTGAAGAGAATTTTTTGAGGTTGATTGCCATGGTTCGTCGCACCAAAGAGGAAGCTCAGATCACTCGCAGCCAGATACTGGAGGCTGCCGAGCAGGCTTTTTACGAGCGTGGCGTCGCTCGCACGACGCTGGCCGACATCGCGACGCTTGCCGGTGTGACAAGGGGAGCCATCTATTGGCACTTCAACAACAAGGCAGATCTGGTTCAGGCGATGCTGGATAGCCTGCAGGAACCGCTTGACGAAATGGCGCAGGCCAGTCAGGACGAAGACGAAGAAGACCCACTGGGGTGCATGAAGAATCTCTTGGTTCATCTGTTTCATGAGCTTGCACTTGACCCTAAAACCCGTCGCATCAATGAAATCCTTTTTCATAAATGCGAGTTTACTGACGAGATGTGTGATTTCCGTCGTCAGCGTCAAGAGAACGCCATCCAGTGTCACGAGCGTATTCAGTTGGGGCTGAGCAATGCCGTGCGTCAGGGGCAATTGCCAGCAGGTCTGGATACGGCCCGCGCAGCGGTCGCTCTGTTTTCATACATCAATGGCATCATTTACCAGTGGCTGTTGGTACCTGACAGTTATTCGCTGCCGTCGGAATCCGAACAGCTGGTGGAAGTCTGCATGGACATGCTGCGCTTCAGCCCGTCATTGCTGACGTCACAGCACCGAAGTGATAGCTGACTGAATATAACGCGCTCGGGTTCCGGTTGGGCACCCTCTGATTTCAATTTAATTGCGGTAAACAAGAAGTTTACCGTTTGCTGACATTCACGTGCGCCGACAGGCGTCTGTCATCAGGATTTACGGCACGGGATGACATGGTGTTGTAGGATTCCGGTAGGACATTTCCTGAAACATGTAGCTGATTTCCCAAACTAAATTCCGTGTATTGCTCCGCCTCGAAACTCCCTTCACTCTTCGCTCCTTAATCGACATTGTGAGAGGGAAGTTGCATGTCCAGGCGAAATCTTGCGCCTATATGCTCTGAAAACATGGACTGTTATGCAAAAGCCTGTGAGGCGGACGGGTGCCTGAACTGCGCTCGCCGGACTTCGCTCCGACCGACGCGTGACCGGGGCATGAATGTGGTTCTGAAACGGCCCACTCTGGATGTCAGCCGGGGGAGGTTCGAATGATGTCGCATGCTGTTTTTGACTGCACGAGTCCACTTGCACGGCTGGCGCGACAGGCTGAACGTATCGCTGTGGATTCGTCGCAGGGAATGCCGGTCGTTCGTCTGGGGCTCATCACGACGCTGTACTTCAGAAAGGGCCATACGCAGGATGCAAAGCGGCGAGTGGAAGCCTGCTTTTCACGTTTCTACACGGCCTTCAAGCCGGTACTCAAATGGCAGTTTTATAAACGTACACGGCGCTTGACGCCGTCCGGGTTTGCCTCTTGCCGACGCCAGGTGGTGCAGGGTTCGCCACAGGAACAGTTCGTCTGGTCGATCTCCAGTGCTACCCAGGCTGAAGTTGCCAGCTACAGCCTGTTTGTCATGAACACCTCCGAGGGGCAGGCCGACAATGATCTTTCCTGCCTGAAGATGGTATTGCCCTGGTCGTACCTGACCGAGCCTGATGGCTTGAAAAACTATGAAGTCTGGATTCGGTACCTGAGCAGCGAAGTACAGGCTGAACATGGTTTTGGCAGCCTGGCCTGCATTCTTCCCAGTGACGGGCATCAGTATCTGTCGTGGGAATACCGGTTGGCCCAGCAATATGTAGGACTGATGGTCGATCCCGGGCCGCATATAGAAAGCCTTCGCCTGCTGGACCGGATCAAGGGCGTGGGCTGGTACACCGTTCTGGGCGAGTCATTCGTGAGGCGCCTGGGCAGCAGTGACAGGCTTCGGGCTCAGCTGAGCGCACACAGCGATATTGTCTTCCACGCCTACAGCACAGGACTGATGATCCGGGCCGGAGAGGTGCCTGAGCTGGGCGAGCGTGGTCGGCTTGCACCTGCGTCCTATATAGCCGTGAACAAGGTGATCAAGCCGATCCGGTTGCAGGACACCGGCAATCTTCACCCCTACCTGGCGCCGGGGCTTGGCTTTACCGAGGAAACCACCGCGCAATGGTTCGCCCGTTTTGACGAAAAGCCTCCTCAGCCGGTCGATGCGGGGCGGGCGTGTCCTCAGGCGGGCTACTGGTTCAGCAATGCCCGGGCGCGTTCCCGCCGGTTTTTCAATGAAAGCGAAATCATGCCCGCGTTCGAACACTTGAAAGGCAAGAGAACCCAGTGGTTTTGGGCGGCTCAGTCGAAATGACGACTGCCCCGTCATCCGTTGCGACTAGTCACGTCCCCGTAAAAGGTTGTTAGGCATCGCCCAGGCAGCGGCAACGCCCAACAGCGAGATGGCGGCACTGGTGATCAGCAGGTTTCTGAAGGTCAGGGCCAGTTCGGCGCGCAAGGTCTCCAGTGCCGGGCCGGTGGCAGCATTCAGGCTATCGAGCAATACATTCCCTGAGGCACCTTCGTGGCTGATGGCTCCAGGCCCCAACTGGCCGACGCCGGTATGTTGCAGCATGGCCAGCAGCAGGGCAGACATCAACGCCACACCCACCGCACCGCCCAATGAGCGAAACAGATTGGTGGTGCTGGTGGCGACGCCCATGTCCTTCATGGTGACCGAATTTTGCGTCCCTACCAGCGAAGTAGGGAACTGCATGCCTGAAGCGATACCGGTCAGGATCATGAACAGACTCATCAGCATGATCGACTGCGGCGGGGTGAAAGCCATGCCCAGAATCGCGATAGGCATCAGCACCGTGCCGGTGGTGATCAAGGGCTTGTAACGTCCGGTCACGGCCGTGCGCCGCCCGGCGAAATAAGCCCCCATCGGCATGCCCATCGCCAGAGGAAGCAGATGAAGCGCCGCGCTGTCCGCGCCGCCACCGGTGACCGTCTGGTAGCGCAGCGGCATCAGCACAATCAGCGAGATGGCCTGAAAACTGGTGAAAAATACCGTACACCAGCAAAGCACCGCGCTGCGGTTGGCAAACAGGTGCATGGGCAACAGAGGCTCTCTGGCGCGCCGTTCATACCAGACAAACAGCGCGAGGGTCAGCAGTGCGACCCCCAGCAGGGCTTGTACCTGCAGATCGTCCAGGCCGTGGCCCTGACCAATTTCCGTAATGCCCAGCAGCAAGGCAGTCAGGCCGATGATCATCAGCATCGTGCCGAGATAATCGATGATCGGCTTGCGCTGCGGAATCGGCAGACCTTTCAGCGTGCGCCAGGCCACCACCAACGCGAAGATCCCCAGCGGCAGATTGATCAGGAATACCCAGCGCCACGACAGGTATTCGGTCATCAGACCGCCGAGCACCGGTCCGGCGACACTGGCGACGGCGTACATGCTGCTGAAGTAACCCTGATAGCGGCCTCGTTCACGCGGTGGAACGATGTCGGCGATAATCGCCTGACTGACCGACACCATGCCGCCCGCGCCAATGCCCTGTAGCACACGAGCCAGTACCAGTTGCTCCATGCTCTGGGCCAGGCCGCAGAACAGCGAGGCAAGGGTGAACAGGCCCAGACCGAACAGCATCAGCTTGCGTCGTCCGTACAGATCGCCCAGCTTCCCGTAGATCGGAACGGCAACGGTCAACGAAACCATATAGGCGGAGATCACCCAGGCCAGCAGGTCGATATCCTTGAACTGAGCAGAAATGGCCGGCATCGAGACAGCGACGATGGTTTGGTCGAGTGCGCTGAGGAATACGGCCATCATCAGCGCGAACAAAATGCTGCGGATCGCAGTGGGAGTAGGGGGAAGACTGGTCAAAGGCAGAACCTGATGGCAGTGTTGACCCGCCGCAAATGTGACGGGAGATGTCTGGCCAGTCTAATCCGATAGGGTGCTAATCGATAGCGCCCTTCATATGATCAGCGATGAAAAAAATGATGCGCTGTCAGTCATCGCAACGCGCTGAATGTTGAATTGGTCGGCACGCAATGGCCGAAGCTGCAACTCACCACGGTCGGTGCCTGGCGCGCCAGTTCGGTTCGCCACGCGCCTGCCGCGTAGACACCGATGACTGCGATAACACCTGCCACTGCCATGCATTTTCTTGTTATAGGTCTCATGCCGCACTCCTCACTTCAGTTGCAAAGCAATTTGAAAGAGCTGATTGAAGTGTAGGACAGGAATGGAGGGTGTGCAGCGTGCGCAAGCAACACGCTGTCAGCCTTACGCGCTAACATTCGCGCTTTTACTGATCGGCAGGTTCAAGACTGATGGCGCGCAAGGAATACGAAGAATTCGAAGCTGTATCCGCAGTAATGCCCGGCGAGGAGGGTTACCGTGCGGCAATCGCGGTCAAGGCTCGCGCTGGCGGGGCGCCGCGTTTCCATGCCGTTCTGCCGGGACAGACGTTCAAAACCGCCCACGAGGCCGATCTGGCCGCAACCGCAGAGCTTGAGCGGCTGGCCAGCGTCGACGCCGAGGGCGAACTGGTCTGGTAATACGCCTGATCAGGCGCCCGGTCTGAACATCTTGAACAGTGCTTCAGGGCCCAACTGAAAGTAATCCGCCGGTCCGCCACCGCGCAGAATCGGCTCGGCGGCGGCGGTGTCGTAGACGCCGTCCTTGAGCAGGGATCTGGCGATATGCACCGCCACCACTTCACCGAGAATCAGCCAGCTGGGTACCAGCTCCTTGTCGGCGCGCTGTAGCTGGACGATCTGCGTCACTTTGCATTCGAACGACACAGGCGTTTCCAGCACTCGCGGCACAGCCACGATGTGCGAGGCCAGCGGCGTCAGGTTGGCCAGTTCGAACTCACTGACGTCCGCATCCACCGGGGCGCAGGTCTGATTCATGGCTTCGGCCAGCGAACGCGTCGCCAGGTTCCAGACGAACTCGCCGGTCTGCTCGATGTTATTCAGGCTGTCCTTGCGGCCGACGCTGCAAAAACCAATGATCGGCGGCACGTAGTTGAACGCGTTGAAGAAGCTGTAAGGCGCCAGATTCAGCTTGCCGTTGGCGTCCTGGGAAGAAATCCAGCCAATCGGTCGCGGGCCGACAATCGCGTTGAACGGGTCGTGAGGCAAACCATGACCTTTGGACGGTTCATAGGAGTGAATAGCGTCTGACATGCGTGTTTTTTCCTGATCGGCTCAATGACGGGTTGGCTGCATAGTGCTGCGCTTTGGCGGCGGATGCCAGCATTCAGACACTGAAAAGCCCGGCATGTGCCGGGCTTTGAGGTGTTGTGAAGCGTGTTGCTTAAGCGCGGCGATTGGCACCTACGCGGTCTGCGCCATCGGCGGCCAGACGGTTTGCACCCACGTGATCAGCACCATCGGCAGCCTGACGGTTTGCACCTACACGGTCAGCGCCGTCAGAAGCGAGGCGGTTTGCACCGACGTGGTCAGCACCATCGGCAGCCTGACGGTTTGCACCGATACGGTCGGCACCGTCAGCAGCGAGGCGGTTTGCACCGACGTGGTCAGCACCATCAGCTGCCTGGCGGTTTGCACCGACGCGATCAGCACCATCAGACGCTACGCGGATCGAGCCGACATTGGTGTGCTTGGTGCCGCCTTCGGCAACGATGGGAGCATTCGACAGGTCGCTGGTGGTAGCGACTGGCAGTGCAAAGGCGCTCGAAGCCAGAACAGAGAATGCGAGGCCGAAAATCAGTTTGGTGGTTTTCATGAGGGTGTCTCCAGTTTGGGTCGGGTGAGTTGTCATCCCGGTATGGAGGCAATGCTACGCGCTGACGGATTATTAAGAAGTTAATCGGATTACTACCGACCATCGCTGAAAATGATAATTGGCCCGAACGCGCTGTTTTCGCGCCTTGCAGGGCTAATGGCATCATGATGGTGCGTTTTCTGAAAAATCTTGCAATAAAGACTCTTGACAAATAAAAATATTATTAAATTCAGTAGTTTGAGCCTGTTTTTAAGTCAAAACCTGCACCGAGGTGAAACACTTGGAAATATCCAGCCTATGAAATGACGGCGTGTTTTGCGCCCACAAAAAAGGGCAACCCCGGCTGCTGGCTGCCCTTTATCACTGAGACACGAGGTCAGTCGGTTTCAATTCGCGAGTGCGTGCGGGTGTCTTTCATGAAGACATACACCAGCAGCG
>JAAIGE0100173468.1_pt1 | contig 15615 bp, 9 predicted proteins | sample 6487951 | NCBI WGS metagenome assembly JAAIGE01 (sample SAMN13974128, study PRJNA590717) | phyllosphere metagenome | biome: tomato field; feature: multiple bacterial spot infested tomato fields; material: tomato leaves; isolation source: leaves from tomato fields | host: Solanum lycopersicum ... | reverse complement strand
TGAAGCCTTCGCTCTTGAGCATGCTCAGGGCCGGCTCGGTGTCCGGGTGGACCTTGCCGATCACATTGCGTGCGTCTTCGGAGAGAAAGCAGCTATACAGCGGAAACTTAGGCATCAGCTCAGCGATAAACGCCTTGTTGCCCACGCCAGTGAGGTAGTCGGCCTGGCTGAACTCCATTTTGAAGAAGTGCCGGCCCAGGCTTTCCCAGAACGGCGAACGCCCGGCGTCGTTGGACACACCGCGCATCTCGGCAATGATCTTATTGCCGAACAGTTGCGGGAACTCGGCGATAAACAACATGCGCGCCTTGGCCAGCATGCGGCCGTTAAGGCCGTTGCGGTAATCGGCGTGCAAAAACAACGAGCACAATTCGGAATTACCAGTGAGGTCGTTAGCCAGGAACAGCGTCGGAATCTCACGGTAGATATTCAGCTCCTGGGACGCGCTGACGGTCAGCCCCACCCGGAAGTTGTACCACGGCTCGCGCAGGCCGACGGCGCCAGCGATGGCGGAAATTCCCACCACGCGGCCTTCATCGTTTTCCAGCACGAACAGGTAGTCGGCATCGCCGCGCCCGGCTTCGCCGCGAAAGGTTTTTTCCGCCCAGCCCACCCGGTGGGTCAGGCGCTCTTCGTTGGCCGGCAAGGTGGTAAGGCCGGTGCCAGTGCTGCGCGCCAGATCAATCAGGGCCGGTAAATCGCTGCTGCGTACGGGACGAACGATCATGCTATCTCCTCGAACGGGCCGCTGTTGTCAGCCACCCGCGAAACTCTCTTTTTAAACCGCAACCAGGCGCACGCTGGCGCCTTCGCCAACACCCAGCGCTTCGGCGGCCGCCAGGTCCAGGGTCACCGGTTTGCCGGGCGCGTAGTCCAGTTCCAGCATCACCGCACGGTAATCCTGCAACTGCGCGTTGCTCACCAGGTACTGGCGGCCAACACCCTTGACCATCTCGCCGATCTTCACCGGCACCACGCGGCTCTGAGCGATCGAGCGAATGCCCGAGACCCGTGCGTGCAACGTCGGGCCACCGTCGAAGATGTCGATGTAATGGTCAGTCTCAAAGCCTTCACGCATCAGGATGTCGAAGGTGATTTGCGCACGCGGGTGCACCTGGCCCATGGCCTCTTGCGCTTCGTCCGGCAGCAGCGGCACGTAGATCGGGTAATGCGGCATCAGCTCAGCGAGGAAGGTACGGCTTTTCAGCCCGCACAGGCGCTCGGCGGCGGCGTAGTTGAGGTCGAAGAAGTTGCGGCCGATGGCATCCCAGAACGGCGAGTCACCGTTCTCGTCGCTGTAGCCGACAATCTCGGTCACCACCGAGTCGGCAAAGCGCTCGGGATGGCTGGCAACAAACAGCAGGCGGCCACGGGAATTGAGTTCCGACCACGGCGAACCGACCAGCTCAGGCACCACATAGAAGCTGGTGAGCAGGCTGTTGCCGGTAAGGTCGTGGCACTGGGAAAGCACGTGGATCTTGTTGTGGATCTTCAGCTCGCGGGAGGCGTGCACGAAGGTCTCGTTACGGAAGCTATAGAACGGCTCGGAGTAACCGGCCGAGGCCACGATGGCCGAGCAGCCGGCAAGCTTGCCGGTCTCGGTGTCTTCCAGCACGAAGAAATAGCTCTCTTCACCGTTGAAACTCACCTCGGCGGCGAAGGACGCTTCGCTGGCCGCGATCTTGTCGCTCAGGCGTTCCACATCATCCGGCAAGGAGGTGACACCAATCGGGCTGTCCGCAGCCAGACGCTGTACCTCGCCCAGATCAGCCATTTGCGCGGGGCGCATCACCAGCATGGTGTCACTCCTTAACTCGAAAACTCACAGAAAAAAAAGCCAAACACACTGTTGAAAACAGTGAGGTCAAGTGTGGGAGCGGGCTTGCTCGCGAATGCAGTGTGTCATTCAACATTTCAGGTGACTGAACCACTGCTTTCGCGAGCAAGCCCGCTCCCACATTTGATCTTCACAGCCCCAACTAAAGGGTCCGGCATACAAAATTTGTATTCGGTACCGGGATCGCCAGGCACCGAACGGTCCATCAGGCTTGCGTCAACGTCTTCACAGCACGCTCAAAACGATCCAGGCCTTCATTGATGTCCGCCTCTTCCACCACCAGACTCGGCGCAAAACGCACCACGTCGGGGCCGGCTTGCAGGATCATCAAGTTCTCTTTTTCGGCCGCGTTGAACACGTCCTTGGCCTTGCCTTTGAACGCATCGCTCAACACGCAACCGATCAGCAGGCCCATGCCGCGAACCTGAGTGAAGATGCCGTACTGCTTGCCGATCTGCTCCAGGCGCGCCTTGAACAGGTCGTGCTTGGCATTCACACCCGCCAGCACTTCTGGGGTGTTGATCACGTCGATCACCGCTTCCGCTACCGCGCACGCCAGCGGGTTGCCGCCGTAGGTGGTGCCGTGGGTGCCGACCACCAGGTGCTTGGCCAAGTCTTCACGGGTGAGCATCGCCGCAATCGGGAAACCGCCGCCCAGGCTCTTGGCACTGGTGAGGATGTCGGGCGTCACGCCGTAATGCTGGTAGGCAAACAGGTGGCCGGTGCGGCCCATGCCGGTTTGCACTTCGTCAAATACCAGCAGTGCGTCGTGAGCGTCGCACAGCTCGCGAGCGCCTTGCAGGTAAGCCAGCTCGGCCGGCAGTACACCGCCTTCGCCCTGGATCGGTTCCAGCACCACGGCGCAGGTCTTATCGGTCACCGCCGCTTTCAGCGCAGCCAGGTCGTTATAAGGAACGTGGGTGATGCCGGTGATTTTAGGCCCGAAACCATCGGAGTACTTCGACTGGCCACCGACGTTGACGGTGAACAGGGTACGGCCGTGGAAGCTGTTCAGCGCGGCGATGATCTCGTACTTCTCGCTGCCAAAACGGTCGAACGCCACGCGACGGGCCAGCTTGAAGGCGGCCTCGTTGGCTTCGGCGCCGGAGTTGCAGAAGAACACGCGCTCGGCAAAGGTGGCATCGATCAGCTTGTGGGCCAGACGCAAGGCCGGCTCGTTGGTGAACACGTTGGAGACATGCCACAGCGTGTTGGCCTGTTCGGTCAGTGCACCGACCAGCGCCGGGTGCGCATGGCCCAATACGTTGACCGCGATGCCGCCGGCAAAGTCGATCAGCTCGCGACCGGCCTGGTCCCACACGCGCGAACCTGCGCCACGTACGGGGATGAAGGCAGCAGGTGCGTAGTTGGGCACCATCACTTGGTCGAAATCGGCACGTTGCACCGGGGCTTGCTCAACGGACATCGGAGTCTCCTGAAGAGGAACGCCTGCCTGGAACTGGCGGGCGATGCAGGGATTGTAAGGACAGTTTTCAGCGCCACCTTGTCGCCAAGCGACAACTTCTTATAGCGCCAACCCCGGTTTTACGCGGGTTTACGGCAATGCGACATATTGCATCGCAATGGCGCAGTGTAAACGCTGCGTTCAGTGAGAGGCAGAGGCACGGCCCGCTGATTTTCGCCTAATGCCTTAACTATCTGCTGCCCATGAACCCATCAGGCTTGCTGTGATGACAGTGACTCACCCCCACTGAAGGATCAGCCCCGTGCCCACGACAATCAGCCAACGCCTCGCAGTCGCCGCCACCCAAGTGCCTGCCGGGTTTCACACACGCCTGCCGGCCTGGCTGGCAAACGCCTCGGATGACAAGCGCCAAGCGTTGAAAACTGCGCCACTGGATGTCGCCGACTGGCAGGCCGACGCCAGCCGCCAGCAACACGCGCCCCTCAAGCAGGCGGTGGAGCAGAGTTGGACCGCGCAAAGCAAAGTAGACGCGGCACTGGCCGACCTCAAGACACCGCAGGCCTTCGCCGCACCGCTTTTGCAACAGGCGCTCAAGACCCGCTGGGGCGTGGACATCGATGTCAGCACCACCCATCTGCGCCTGTATGCGCCCCTGACGATCCCCCTGTTCCCCATAGAAACCGGCGGCGTCAAAGCCTGGACCGTGTCGCTGGTGGATGCCGCGCTGCACAACTTTGATGCAGCAGAAAGCAAGAAAGCTGCCTACACCGCAGACTCCAGCTTCATCACCCAACCCTCTACCACCGGGCAATTCGACACCCTGCCCTCAGTAAACAGCAAAGTCAGCATCCAGGCCTTCATCCGGCTCTGCCGTGAACTGGACATCGGCACGCAATACCAGGCCTACCTCAAGACATTTTTCGGTTTCCAGGACGCCACCCGCAAGAGCGCGCTGCGCAGTACCGTCATCGAAAGCCTGAAGGCCGAGGCACAAGCCGCCGTGCACCTGGCGCGCCTGAAAAAGGACGGCAGCGAAGCCGTACTGCGCACGCTCCAGGCCCAGCTCAAAGGCATCAGCAGCCTGACACTGGAAGGCAAGACCCTGCTCAGCCACGACCTGAGCCTGATGGACGCGCCGCTGGCCGGCATTGTGCTGTTCGCCGCCGACCTGGAACTGCACCACAGCGCAGTGCCCGTGGTGGCGTACATCCCCGGCGATCCGCAGGCACCGCTCAAGTATTACCGCGACGGCATTGCCTTCATTCAAGACCTGACCCGCAAATTGCGCGACGCCGATTACCAAGCGTTCTTCAGCCGCTTTATCAGCCACGAACACCGCGCCTACTTCTTTGCCAACCTCAATAACCGCTTGTCCCAGATAACCTGGCACTCCCCCATCCCTGGCGACCCCAGGCCGACCTGGCGAGCTGAACCGGTGGCCAACCCCAAGCTGCAATTGCACGCGACCAAAATCACGGGCGAGCTGTACGAACACCTCTACGAAAGCAAACTCAACAGGCTGCTCAATGACGCGCGCAATATTGCCGTGTCCACCGCAGACGCCGACAGCAAGGCACGCTGGCAACGTTGGGACGTCGTGGCAAAAATCGGCAAAACCCTGCTCGAAATCGTCGCCTTCATCGCCACGCCGTTCATTCCCCCCCTGGGCCTGCTGATGCTTGGCTACACCGCCTATCAACTGCTCGACGACGTGTTCGAAGGCATCATCGACTGGGCTGAAGGCCTCAAGCGCCAGGCGTTCGGGCACCTGATGTCGATCCTGGAGCAAATGGTGCAATTGGGTATGTTCGCGGTCGGCGCACCGATTGCCGAAGGGCTGCTACGCCAGGCACTGCCTCGGGAAGTCTGGGCGTTTTTCGAGCGCCTGCACCCGGTCACCTCGCACGACGGCAAAACGCGCCTGTGGAACCCGGACCTGAGCCCCTACACCCACGACCTTCAGTTGCCCGCCGCCTCACGCCCCCAGGCCGATGGATTGCATACCTACGGGGACAAACAGATCCTGCCCCTCGATGGGCAACACTTCGCCGTCAAGCAACAAGCGGACAACACCGTGCTGGTGCACCCAAGCCACATGCATGCCTACCAACCGCCCATTATCGGTAATGGCAAGGGTGCCTGGTTGACCCCACTGGATCGCCCGCTGACCTGGGACCGCAGCACCTTGCTGCGCCGCCTCGGCCCGCCCGCCGAGAGCCTCAGCGAAACCGGCCTGGAACAGGCACAGCGCATCAGCAGCACCGACGATGGCGCCCTGCGCAAACTCTACATGGACCGCCAGCCGCCACCGCCGTTGCTGGCCGACAGCCTCAAGCGCATTCACATCGACCAGCACCTGCAAGACTTCATCGACCAGATGAACAGCGACGACCCGCAGGTTTATCGAAAAGCCGACACGCAGACCCAACTCTGGCTGCTCAGCCAGACCGGCCTGTGGCCCGAAACCAAGACCCTGCGTTTTCTAAACGCCAAAGGCGAAACGGTATGGGAACACCCTGGCCGAGAAAACGCGGCAGTGGCGCAAATCCATGAAGCGCAGATGAACAACGGCGACCTGCTCAAGACCCTGCTGGAAACCCTCGACGAGCCAGAGCGCAAGACGTTGCTGGAAGAAGACTTTGGCACCCCCACCACCCAATTGCATGTGCGCGCCGCCAAGCTGCGCAAACAGCTGGCACGCAGAGCCGCGGATAAACGCGCTTCGATGTTCGACTCACGCTACCGAGGCCTGGAGCTGACCACCGATGCGCGCGTTCAGAAGGTCATCGACAGCACGCCAGGCCTGCCGGTCAGCGCGGCCGAGGAAGTGCTGCGCGGTGCCAGCGGCCAGGATCTGCTCGACATCGACCAGGGCACACTGCCTTCGCACCTGGTCGAACGTGCACGCTGGGCAGCCCACCAGGTTCGAATCAGCCGGGCGTATGAAGGCTTGTACATGAGCGCGCTGGAGAGCGGCGACACGCACCGACTCGCCCTGCACTCCCTGGAAAAACTGCCGGGCTGGTCGCCCCAGGTGCGCCTGGAAGTGCGCGACTTCAAGCGCGACGGCCAGTTGCACGACGCCATCGGCCCTGCCCAAGCGCCCATTCGACGCCTGTTGGTGCGCACCATCGAAGGCGACTACATTCCCGAAGACAGCAAGGGCACCCTGCTTGGCGAAACCGACTTCTACACCGCCGTGCTCCAGGCATTGCCCGATGCGCAGCGCGACGCGCTGAATATGCAGATCGGCCAGGGCCCGCACCTGCGAGAAACCCTGCGCCAACATGCGCTGGCACGTGACGAGCTTGGCCCTCTGCTGGCCGAAGTACCGCTGCTCAAACCCTCCTACGACCCCACCCTGATGCGCCTGCCCGGCGGCATGGAAGGTTACGACGCCAGCCCATCCACTGCCGGTAGCAGCAGCGGCGCTGCCTCGCTCGAGGCGCGGCTGCACGAGTTGTACCCGCAACTGAGCCCCAACGAGCTGACCGCCGTAATTGCTGCCATGCACAACGACCCCGGTACGCCATTGGGTACCCTTCAATTCCTGAAGAACGAGTTCTCGCAGTTGGACGCCAGCCTCAGAGCCTGGCAGCAGAACGTGCCACAAACCCTTGTGGGCACTGACCTACCCCTGAGCCGCTGGCGAATTGCTTCTGAACAGCAGAATCGTCGGCTCTGGGCGCAACGGCTGATCAGCGCCTGGCGCCACGACACACCCCGGGACGCCGCGTTTGATAACGGGCACCTGTTGCAACTCAACCAACCCATTTACGGCGAACTGCCGACACTGGAGGCCAGCTTCGGGCACATCACCAGCCTGGAGTTGCTGGGCTACCTGACCACCCGTGGCACGCCGGCCTTCTTGGGGCGCTTTCCCGGGCTACGCCGGCTGGCTATCAGCGACATCGCCCTCAGAACACTGCCCGAGGAGGTCAGCGCATTAACTCGCCTCAATGCACTGGTACTGCGCAATTGCGAACTCAACCTCACCACCCCAAGCCGTGCAGCCCTGGCCAACCTGGCCGAGCTGCACACCCTGGACCTGTCCAACAACCCGCTGGCGCTGGCGCCCAATCTGGAAAACATGGCCAACCTGCGTACGCTCAACCTTGCGCGCAGCGGGATTTCCGTCTTCCCCTCCGGCCTGCTCAGTCGACCTCGGCTGGTCAGCGCCAACCTCAGCAACAACCTCCTGCGCAGACTGCCCGACGCCCTGTTTTCCCTGCGCGCCGGCGCCGCCAGGGCCTTCGACCTTTCCGGCAACCCACTCTCACGCACGACGCTTGAACGGATAAAAACCTACTGCCAGAACACCGGGGAACACTTTGGCGCCGACGCCAACCCAGCGGAGGTGCGCCTGGCCCAAGCGCTTTACCCGACCTATAGCACCTACGAGGCCAATCAATTTATCTTCAGGTTGCCAGGCGGGCTGGACGATTCAATGGCGACACTGGTGCGCCTCAAGGCCGACTACGAACGCCTGCAGGCCGACCTGCAAGAATGGGTAGCGGATGTGCCCGCGCGCTACCCGTTCACGGACGTGCCCATGGATGAACAGGTTCGCGCACAGCAGCAGCTCATGCGCGGGGAAATAAGAGGCTTGCTGGAGCAAGTGTGGCGACGCGAGAGCGACCTGGACTTCAGTCATGACACGCTGACCCAAACCCATCAAATGGTCCTGACGTTGCCACTGTTGGGCGACCTGCCGAAACTGAATGTGGATTTCAAGCACGTTTCCAAGCTGGAACTGAGGGCGCAGGAAACCACCTCGATACCCGAAGGCTTTCTGGAACGCTTCTCCAACCTGGAGAGCCTGCTGATTGACCGCTATGCCCTCAAAGACATTCCCGCTGCCGTGTTCAAACTGCCCAAGCTCAATACACTCAGCCTGACGCAATGCCAACTGCGGCTGACCCCCGAAAGTGTCGCAGCGTTGAGCGACCTGCACGACCTGAACTACCTGGACCTGAGCGATAACCCACTGGGGCTGCCCCCCGATGTCAGCAACATGTCCGGCCTGGAGACCTTGATGATGGAAAACGCCGGGCTTACTGAAGTGCCGCGCGGCGCATTCAACCTGACATCGCTCACCCAACTGAACCTGAGCGATAACCGTATCACCGAGTTGCCCACCGACCTGATTGAAGTGGACCCGGACGCAGCGGCAGGTTTTGATCTGAGCGACAACCCCTTCTCACCCGAGGCGATTGCCATCCTGCGTCGCTATTACAACCGCACGGCGGTGGATTTCGACGTCGCGCAAGCCAGGCAACCGGCGCCAGACGACTCTGGCTCAAGCTCCCCGACTTCATCCGAAACAGACAACGAACCCTGAGCGCCGCTCAACCGCGCTCGGAGGGCACCGACGATAACTCGAACGGGCTGCTGCTGCGGCGCTGGTTACGGTCTTCGCGAGGGGTGGCGCCGAAAAAATTGCGGTAGGCGCTGGAGAAGTGCGGCCCTGAGGAGAAGCCGCACGACAGGCCGATCTGGATGATCGACTTGCTGGTTTGCATCAACATCTGGCGCGCCTTGTTCAGGCGCAATTCCAGGTAGTACTGGCTGGGAACACGGTTGAGGTATTGCTTGAAGATCCGTTCAAGCTGTCGTCGTGAGACGCACACGTGCTGGGCGATTTCGTCGGTGGTCAGCGGTTCTTCGATATTGGCCTCCATCAGCAAAACCGCCTGGGTCAGCTTCGGATGGCTGGAACCCAGGCGATTTTGCAATGGAATACGCTGGCGCTCGCCGCCTTCGCGGATGCGTTCTACTACCAACTCTTCGGACACCGCACCGGCCAGCTCCGCACCGTGGTCACGGGCCAATACCGCCAGCAGCAGGTCGAGTACCGACATGCCGCCGCAGGCAGTGAGGCGATCACGGTCCCAGTCGAACAAATGGCTGGTGGCAATGACCTTGGGGAACCGCTCGGCGAAATCGTCCTGCCAGCGCCAGTGCACGGCGGCGCGGTAGCCATCGAGCAGGCCCAGTTGGGCCAGCGGGTACACGCCCGCCGACAAGCCGCCGATTACACACCCTGCCCGAACAAGCTGCTTGAGTGCGGAACTCAGTGGCGAAGCGATGACCGTCGGCGGTTCGTCGGCCAACAGGAACAGCTTCTGAAAGCCCTCCAGCTTACCGGCCCACGGCTCGCCCGGCAGTTGCCAGGCACCTTCGACGGCGGGTTCGGCGAGCAAAAACGACAGCTCGTAGATCACATCCGGATGCACCCGCTGGGCAACGCGCAAGGCCTCCTCAGCCAGCGCAAGCGTAAGGGCTTTTGTGCTGGGCCAAATCAGGAAACCAATTTTGTGGGCGGTCATGGAGTGCTATCCAAAGCGAAAACAGTGAAAGAAGCTGTGGGCCAATGCTAGCCCGTAAACCAACACAAATCTCAAAAACAATGAAGGCCTGCCCCCTGTAGGAGCGAGCTTGCTCGCGAAAAACCTGAGAACGCCACGGGGTATCAAGCTTGCCGCGTTATCGTTGACGATCTTCGCGAGCAAGCTCGCTCCTACAGGGGGTGGGTGGCCGCCTTGATTATTTCAAACTGCCAGAGAGGAACTGCTGCAAACGCTCCGACTGCGGGTTGACCAGCACTTCCCGCGGGTTGCCACGTTCTTCAACCACACCTTTGTGCAAAAACACCAACTGGTTCGAGACTTCACGGGCAAAGCCCATTTCGTGGGTCACCACCACCATGGTGCGGCCTTCCTGGGCCAGGTCCTGCATCACCTTGAGCACTTCGCCTACCAGCTCAGGGTCGAGTGCCGAGGTCGGTTCGTCGAACAGCATCACCTCTGGCTCCATCGCCAGGGCGCGGGCAATTGCCACGCGCTGCTGCTCACCGCCGGACATATGGCCGGGGAACGCATCCTTACGATGGCCCACGCCGACCTTGGCCAGGTAGTGCTCGGCCTTTTCACGCGCTTCTTTCTTCGACACGCCCAGCACGTGCACCGGGGCTTCCATCACGTTTTCAAGCGCGGTCATGTGCGACCACAGGTTGAAATGCTGGAACACCATGGACAGGCGCGAACGCATGCGCTGCAACTGCTTGGGGTCGGCAGCCTTCATGGCGCCGTCTTTGTTGGCGACCAGTTTGAGCTCTTCGTTATTGAGCAGAATCTTGCCGGCGTGGGGTTGCTCGAGCAGGTTGATGCAGCGCAAAAAGGTACTTTTGCCCGAACCACTGGAGCCGATGATGCTGATCACATCGCCGGCGGCGGCGGCCAGGGACACACCTTTGAGCACTTCATGACTGCCATAGCGTTTATGCAGGTCTTGGACTTCAAGCTTGTACATGCGGTCGGTTCTCACAAAAACAGGTGGTCAGTCGTTGAGCAAGCGCCCGCAGCGCAGCGCTTCGCGCCCCGCCACCTTGGCCAGCCAGAAACCCGCTTGGGCATAACGTAGCCGTTCAACGGCAAACAACACCCCCGAGGTGCCCGCGCAAATAGTGCTTACGCGGTCGGTGAGGGGGTCAATCACTTCAAAAATCTCGTCGCCGGTTTCTACCCAGTCGCCAGCTTTACGCAGGTAACTGATCACCCCGGCGTGGGGCGCGAACAACAACTCGGTGCCTTCGAACGGCACGCCTTCGCACGGCTCAAACTGCGGCGCAGGCCATTGGCCTTTGATCAGGCCTTGCTCGGCTAGAAAGGCCAGGATGCCTTCGGCGTGGAAGATCGCTTCATCACGGCCGGTATCAGCCTGGCCGCCCAGTTCCAAGGTCGTCGCCAGGCACGCCAGCGGAATCTGCGCATCCGGGAACGCGCGTGACAAACGCAGCCACGGCAGCGAACAGGCCTCATCAAATGAACTGCCGCCGGAGTCTTCCGCCAGCAGGCCGACCTTCACATTCAAATGTGCCGACAACGAACGCCACTGGGGCCAATGCTGGGGCAGCGCGTACATATGCAGCGCGGCTTCAGCGTCGCAATGCAGGTCGAGCACCACATCGGCGGTGCAGGCGTGGCTCAGCAGGATGCGTTGCATGCCTTGCAGCTGGCTGCTCGGTTCGGGCAAGGCATTGAGCGCATCGCTCATGGCCTGGCGGATCAGGCGCACATTGGCGTGCGGGTCGTCCCCCAGCTTGCCTTGCAGCAACTCGGCCACCGGCTCGCTCAGTTCGACAAAATCGCGGTTGAAATTCTTGCCGCTGCCGACTTCGAAACGCCCCTGGTGGCTGCCCTGCAACAACTGGCCGAGACCCATCGGGTTGGCGACCGGCACCAACTCGATCACGCCATTGAGCGCGCCTTGCTGTTCCAGCGCCACAAGGCGTTTTTTCAGTTCCCAGGCGGCGCGCATGCCAGGCAATTCATCGGCGTGCAGGCTGGCCTGGATATAGGCCTTGCGCTCGCCACTGCCGAAACGAAACACGCTCAGCTGGCGCTCGCAGCCCAGGTGCCCCCAGGGCAGCAGATGGTCGATACGTTCCATATCAGTGCTTCCGTGGAGCCAGGTAGCTCAGCCAGCGGCGCTCGGCCAACTTGAACAGGCGCACCAGGATGAAGGTCAGGCACAGGTAGAACACGCCGGCGGTGATATAGGCTTCGAACGGCAGGTAGTACTGGGCGTTCACCGTGCGCGCGGCACCGGTGATGTCGATCAGCGTGACGATGGAGGCCAGGCTGGTGGTCTGCAGCATCATGATCACTTCGTTGCTGTACTGCGGCAGCGCACGGCGCAGGGCCGACGGCAACAGGATGCGGCGGTACAGCTTGTAGCGCGACATGCCCATGGCCTTGGCCGCTTCGATCTCACCGTTTGGCGTGGCCTTGAGGCTGCCGGCGATAATCTCGGCGGTGTAAGCGCTGGTGTTGATGGCAAACGCCAGGCACGCACAGAACGTGGCACTGGACAGCAGCGGCCACAGGAAGCTCTCGCGCACCACTTCGAACTGCGCCAGGCCGTAGTAGATCAAAAACAACTGCACCAGCATCGGCGTGCCGCGGATCACATAGGTATAGAGCCAGGCCACGCCGTTGACGACAGGCTGCTTGGACACCCGCATCAAGCCCAGGGGCAAGGCGGCGAGCAGGCCGAAGAACAGCGAGATGGCGAGCAGTTTCAGGGTGGTCAGCAAGCCGCCAAGGTACAGCGGCATGGCCTCCCAGATGACGTTGTAGTCGAAGATCATAGATCAGCCGCCCTTACGCCTACCGAGTAGCGCTTCTCAAGGTAACGCAAGGCCAGCAACGACACGCTGGTGATCACCAGGTACATCGCCGCCACTGCGAGGAAGAAGGTAAAAGGCTCGCGGGTGGCGTCTGCCGCCTGCTTGGCCTTGAACATCATGTCTTGCAGACCTACCACCGAAATCAGCGCGGTGGCCTTGGTCAATACCAGCCAGTTGTTGGTAAAACCAGGGATCGCCAGCCGAATCATCTGCGGCACCATCACCCGGAAAAACACCTGAAAACTGCTCATGCCATATGCCAGACCGGCTTCGGCCTGGCCTTTGGGGATGGCCATGAAGGCGCCACGGAAGGTTTCCGAGAGGTAGGCGCCAAAGATGAAACCCAGGGTGCCGATACCGGCGGCCAAGGGGTTCAAGTCGATATAGTCGTCAAAGCCCAGCAACGGCGCGACGCGGTTAAGCAAGTCCTGACCGCCGTAGAAAATCAGCAGGATCAGCACCAGGTCGGGGATCCCGCGGATCACCGTGGAGTACAGGTCGCCCAGCCAAGCCAGCCAGCGTACCGGCGACAGGCGTAGCGCGACCCCGATCAGACCCAGAACAATGGCCAAGGCCATGGACGACAAGGCGAGCTGAAGCGTCAACCAAGCGCCATCGAGGATAACGGCCCCGTAGCCTTTCAACATGATTCAGGTCCTCGAAAAGGGGGATGAAAAAATGGCGCAAACTTCAGGATGACTGTTGCTTGCGCCATTTCGGACAGACAGCTGCGATGAATTACTTGGCGTCAGCGCCGTAAATATCGAAGTCGAAGTACTTGTCCTGGATTTTCTTGTATTCGCCGTTGGCACGGATGGCAGCGATGGCCGCGTTGATGCGCTCCAGGTTTTCCTTGTCGCCTTTGCGCACTGCGATGCCGATACCGTCGCCGAAGTATTTGGCTTCGGTGAACGATGGGCCTACGAACGCGTAGCCTTTGCCGGCGTCGGTTTTCAGGAAACCGTCTTGCAGCAGGGTGGCGTCAGCCACGGTACCGTCGAGACGACCGGCAGCCACGTCCAGGTAGATTTCGTTCTGGGTGCTGTAACCCTTGATATCCGCACCTTTTGGCGCCAGGACTTCACGGGCGAAACGATCGTGGATCGAACCGCGCTGCACACCGATCTTCTTGCCTTTGAGTTCATCCAGGCTGTCGCTGACGGTGGTGCCTTCCTTCATCACCAGGCGCGCTGGGGACAGGTAATAGCGGTTAGTGAAGTCCACGGATTTCTTGCGGTCTTCCGTGATGGACATGGACGACAGGATCGCGTCGATCTTGCGCACTTTGAGTGCCGGGATCAGGCCATCGAATTCCTGCTCGACCCAAGTGCACTTGACGTCCATCTGCTTGCACAGGGCGTTGCCGATGTCGTAGTCAAAACCGACGATGCTGCCATCCGGCGCCTTCGAGGCAAACGGAGGGTAAGCCGCTTCGATACCAATTTTCAGCGGCTTGCCTTCGGCGAAAGCCTGCATGGACAGCACGGACAGCGCCAGGGCGCCCAACAGCACGAGTTTCTTCATCTTGGGACTCCATCGGTATAGGGCAAAAACAGCAGTATGAGCCATGGCCCACGATGCGGCGAAGGTGTAACCGAATAGCGGTGCTGCGTCCTGCGCGGGCGACACCTGCGACGACGAGCGAGTGATCGGCATTCTAACGACAGGCCGGAAGCCGATATTTCCTCAATGCGACAACAATTTACAGAAGCACTGAGAAAGCGGTTCCAACTCATTGACAGCCTCTGAATTTTATGCAGAGACAAAAGATATTAAACCTGATGATGCTGCAAATTGCGGGCCTATTATTCGCAAACCCTTCTAGCACGGCAAGTCTGGCGTTTAATCTTATTTTTTGGGGTGTCTAGAACGCGGTTTTTCGGGGCGTGGGCGTGGTCCATTGCCTCAGGTTTGTGCGGGCGGTTACACATTTGAGCGAGGCGGTAACATTCAGAAACGTCCTACCGGGGAAACCGATATTTATTGGCTTGGTGGATGTGCGGTCTGTCAGACCGCCACCACTGCCTGCTATGGAATGCACCCCAAATGTGGGAGCGGGCTTGCTCGCGAATGCAGTGGGTCAGCTAAATATGAGCCAACTGACCCACCGCTTTCGCGAGCAAGCCCGCTCCCACAGGGAATTGGCCTCGGCTCGAACGCCTACAAAAAAGCCCCACCCGGCTCGCACCGAATGGGGCTCTGTCCCACCTACCCCGCTTACGCGACGTTCATGGTCTTGTGCGTTTCAATCAAATGCGCCACAACGCTCGGATCTGCCAGGGTAGAGATATCCCCCAACCCATCGTATTCAGCCGTGGCGATCTTGCGCAAAATGCGCCGCATGATTTTCCCCGAGCGCGTTTTCGGCAGCCCCGGTGCCCACTGGATTACATCCGGCGAGGCAATCGGCCCGATTTCCTTGCGCACCCAGTTCTTCAGCTCCAGGCGCAACGCTTCATTGGGCTCTTCGCCATTTTTCAGGGTGACGTACACATAGATGCCCTGCCCCTTGATGTCATGGGGCACGCCCACCACTGCCGCCTCGGCGACTTTGGGGTGGGCAACCATGGCGCTTTCGATCTCGGCGGTGCCCATGCGGTGGCCGGACACGTTCAACACGTCATCCACACGGCCAGTGATCCACCAGTAACCGTCCTCATCGCGACGTGCGCCGTCACCGGTGAAGTACATGCCGCGGAAGGTCTTGAAGTAGGTGTCGACAAAACGGTCATGGTCGCCGTACAGGGTACGCGCCTGGCCTGGCCAGGAATCCAGAATCACCAGGTTGCCCTCGGCGGCGCCTTCGATGATGTTGCCCAGGTTGTCCACCAGCGCCGGCACCACACCGAAGAACGGCCGCGCCGCCGAACCCGGCTTCAGCGCATGGGCGCCCGGCAGCGGACTCATCAGCGTGGCGCCGGTTTCGGTCTGCCACCAGGTGTCGACGATCGGGCAACGGGATTGGCCGACGTTCTTGTAGTACCAGTCCCAGGCTTCCGGGTTGATCGGCTCGCCCACCGAACCGAGCAGGCGCAGGCTGCTGCCATCGGCGCCTTCGCAGGCAGCGGTGCCGGAGGCCATCATGGCGCGGATGGCGGTCGGTGCGGTGTAGAGGATGTTGACCTTGTGCTTGTCGACGATCTTCGCCACGCGGGTGATGTC
>JAAIGE0100839913.1_pt1 | contig 15629 bp, 12 predicted proteins | sample 6487951 | NCBI WGS metagenome assembly JAAIGE01 (sample SAMN13974128, study PRJNA590717) | phyllosphere metagenome | biome: tomato field; feature: multiple bacterial spot infested tomato fields; material: tomato leaves; isolation source: leaves from tomato fields | host: Solanum lycopersicum ... | reverse complement strand
TGCGATGGTTTTCGGAAACGAAATCATTGCTTCCGGCAAGCTTGCGCTTGCGGCGCGAGAAGGTGAGGAAGATGCGGTTGAAGCCCGGCACATGCTTTGCCTGTTCTTCTTCCAGCGCCGCACAGAGAATGCGCGTCAGATCGCCGACGTCCTTTGCGACGAGGAAGTAGTGCTTCATGAAGCGCTCGACGGCGGAAAGGCCGGGGCGTGGCTGGTAATTCAGGGCAGAGGCAATTTCCCGCTGGATATCGAAGGACAGGCGCTCTTCCGCCTTGCCGGTAATGAAATGCATCTGGCAGCGTACCGCCCAGAGAAAATCATCGGCCTTCTCGAATAGCTTCAATTCACTGCGGGACAGAACGCCGAGCTTCACCAACTCTGCCGTATCGCGCACATGGTAATAATATTTGGCGATCCAGAACAGCGTGTGCAGGTCGCGAAGCCCGCCCTTGCCTTCCTTGACGTTCGGCTCCACCAGATAGCGCGTGTCGCCCGCCTTGCGGTGGCGCTGGTCGCGTTCGCCCAGCTTGGCGGCAATGAATTCCGGGCCGCTGCTGCTTGTCACGACTTCTGCCTCGAAGCGGCGCTCCAGCTCGTCCGCCAAGGTCTGCTTGCCGCAAATGTGGCGCATTTCGAGGATCGCGGTGCGGATCGTCATATCCGCCTTGGAAAGCTTTATGCACTCATCCACGGTGCGGGTGGCGTGACCGACCTTGAAGCCGACATCCCACAACAGATAAAGCACGAATTCGATGGCCTTATGCATCTCCGGCGTGTTCTTCACCGGCAGCAAGAACAGAAGATCGATATCCGAACCGGGAGCCAGCGTCCCGCGACCGTAACCGCCGACAGCGGTGATGGCGATCTGCGGCGCATCATTCGGATAGGCGTGCTGGCAGGCAAGATCGTAGAGAACTTCGATCAGACGATCCTGAAGCCAGGAAATCCGCCGCGCGCAGTCAATGCCGCCACCTTCGGAATCCAGCAGCTCGCGGGCCTTTTCACGCCCTTGGGCACTCGCCTTCTTGAAGATCGGCAACAATTCCGAGCGCGCATCAAGGACACGCTTTCCGTCACCCTGAAAAACAAGGTCGCATTCCTGCTTCAATGCCGCGACATTCAGGAGTGCGGAAAAATTCAGATCCTTGGAAGCCATTGATGCCGATATCCATTCCGTGCGGGCTTTTACACTAACCAACCGCCTGTATTCATCGCAAAACCGTTATATAGCCTTGCGCAACATGCCTTGGTCACAGCCCTATAGCGATTTTGAGGCGGTCTGGACAGAACTCTAATGCTCAAGCGTTGCCAAGTTGTTTCTTGAGCGCATAAAGCGCGTCCAGCGCCTCACGTGGCGTCATCTCGTCCGGGTTCAGCGCCTTCAGCGCCTCATCAACCTTCGAATTCCCCTGCGACCGCGCCTCCTCCCGCCGCACCGCCACCTGAAACAGAGGCAGATCGTCGATCAACTGGCTGGCCGGGTTCTTCCGGTCCGCATCTTCCAGCTGGTTCAGAACCTCACGCGCCCGCTCCACCACGGCGGCAGGCAGACCGGCGAGCTTCGCGACCTGAATACCGTAGGAACGATCGGCCGCACCGGGACCGACTTCATGCAGGAAGATCACGTCTCCCTCCCATTCACGCACTTTCATGGTGACGTTGGAAAGACGCCCGAGCTTTTCGGAGAGCACGGTCAGTTCGTGGAAATGGGTGGCGAAGAGACCGCGGCAACGGTTCGCTTCATGCAGATGTTCGACCGTTGCCCAAGCGATGGAAAGACCATCGAAGGTCGCCGTGCCTCGGCCGATTTCGTCCAGAATGACGAGCGAGCGATCCGTCGCCTGATTGAGGATCGCAGCCGTCTCGACCATCTCCACCATGAAGGTGGAGCGCCCGCGCGCCAGATCGTCGGACGCGCCGACGCGGGAAAACAGCCGGTCCACGATGCCGATATGCGCCGTTTCAGCTGGCACGAACGAGCCGATCTGGGCAAGGATGGCGATCAGCGCGTTCTGGCGCAGGAAGGTCGATTTACCACCCATGTTCGGGCCGGTCAGCATCCAGATTGCGCCATTCTTGTTGCCACCCGCTGCGGATAGATTGCAATCATTGGCGATGAACGGGCCGGTGGACTGGCGGCGCAGGGCCTGTTCCACCACCGGGTGCCGTCCACCCTTGATGGCGAAACTCATCGAGCCATCCACTGCTGGGCGGCAATAGGCCTGCTCGGCGGCGAGATAGGCAAGGCTGGTTGCGACATCGATCGCAGCAAGCGCCAGTGCGCCTGCCTTGATGGCTTCCGCATGGGACACCACGGCCTTCACCATGTCATCGAATGCACGCAGCTCAATGGTCAGCGCCTGCGATGCGGCATTGGCGATGCGGCTTTCCAGATCGGCAAGCTCGGTCGTCGTGAAACGCATCGCGCCCGCCATGGTCTGGCGGTGGATGAAGCGGGCCTTCGCCTCATCACCCGTCGTCATCACATCGGCATTACCCGCCGTCACTTCGATGAAATATCCCAGCACATTGTTATGCTTGATCTTCAGCGATTTGATGCCGGTCTCTTCGGAATATTGCAGTTGCAGCCCGGCAATGACGCGACGCGACTGGTCACGCAACGCCCGCACCTCGTCCAGATCGGCATCCGAGCCTTCCCGCACGAAACCGCCATCGCGCTTCAGCAGAGGCAGTTCATCGGCAAGCATCCCGGCCAGCGTGGCTTCGAGCGAAACGGGCAACGCCTTCAAATCGGCCAGCGCTTTCGCCAGTTCATCCGGCAACAGCCCCTGATCCAGCAGATCGCCCACCATCGCGGCGGCGGACAGTCCCTGACGGATCGCACCCAGATCACGCGGGCCGCCCCGGTCCAGCGCCAGACGAGACAGCGCCCGCGGCATGTCCGCAACATGTTTCAGTGCATCGCGCAGGCCATCGGTCAAAGAGACATCATCGATGAGATAGGCAACCGCATCCAGCCGCGCATTGATCTTTTCCGGGTCGGTCAGCGGCGACATCAAGCGCTCCGCCAGAAGCCGTGCGCCGCCGCCTGTCACAGTTCGATTGATAGCGTGAAGCAGCGATCCATCGCGCTCCCCGGAAAGCGTCTTCGTCAGTTCCAGATTGGCGCGGGTGGCGGGGTCGATGAACAGAGTGGAGGCGGAGCTTTCCCGCTCCGGCGCGCCCAAAGGCGGTCGCTCGGCAATCTGGGTCTTTTCCACGTAGGCGACGGCTGCGGCGGCGGCGGCCAGCTCGACGCGGGAGAAGGTGCCGAAGCCATCCAGCGTCGAGACATTGAAATAGCGTGCAATGCGCCCTTCAGCCGTGGCGCTATCGAACAGCACGGCAGGCTGCGGTACGGCGACACGACCAAGCACATCGAATGTGGGCCGCAACTCATCATCGTGAAACAGGCTGTCAGCAACGATGAGTTCACGCGGATCGATGCGCCAGATATCGGCCAGCAACCGCGTCAGCGTGGTTTCGGCGAGGCGAAAAACGCCGGTGGAAATATCGATCCATGCCAGCGCGAATTGCGCATCGCCGCTGCCGCGAATGCGGGCAAGCGCCATGAGGTAATTGGATTCCGTCGGCGAAAGCAGCTTTTCCTCGGTCAGCGTGCCGGGCGTCACCAGCCGCACAACATCGCGCCGCACCACGGACTTCGAGCCGCGCTTTTTCGCCTCGGAGGGGGCCTCCATCTGCTCGCAGACGGCGACGCGATATCCGCGCTGGATCAGCTTTTGCAGATAATCATCTGCGGCATGGATCGGCACACCGCACATGGCGATATCCTGCCCCATATGCTGGCCGCGCTTGGTCAGCGTAATGCCCAGCGCCCGCGAAGCCTCCACCGCATCATCGAAGAACAGTTCGTAGAAATCGCCCATGCGATAGAACAGCAGCGAACCGGGGTTGTTCGCCTTGATCTCGATATACTGCTCCATCATCGGCGTGGCCGATGCGCGGCTCTCTTCGGAAATCAGCGAGGCGGTGGAATGAACGTCCGTCAATGGCTTGATCGTATCTGCTTTGCGTTACGGGAAACGAGCGCAGAGACTATAGAGCCTGCCTTATAAGGACAACACACGGAACCCGCCTGCCCACAGGAAGCTTTTGTTTGAGTGTCCACCAAGGCTTTTGCATCCATACAAACGCGAGCATGACGGAAATCGTGGGCACTATCACCCGTTGAAGCGCTCTGCCTCGCCGCCGTAATAATTGATGTAGCGACCGGCAATGGATGAAATCGGCAGCACCACCAGTACGTCGGTGGTATTGAACGCGTGATCGACCACAGCGCCGGAACCGAACATGGCGCCAATGCGCATATAGGCCTTGATGAGCGGCGGCATGGCGTTGAGCGCTTTGCGCGAATTGATGGCCTCGACCGGCATCAAATCCATTTCGCGGTAGAGTTCCGGCATCGCCCTGGCCGACCACTCGCCCTTTACCGTGCAATTGTGATGCAGGAAGGAAAGCGCGAGCGCGTGGAGTTCAGGCTGCACACCGGGAAAGGAAGCGCAGCCGATCATGGCGTCCATTCTGTGTTTAACGGCATAGGCCCAGTTGCCTTGCCAGAGAAGCTCGATGGTCCGCTTGGTACGGTATTCCGGCAGCACACAAGACCGGCCAAGCTCCATGAAGCGCTTGCCTGGATGGCGGGCTATGAGGCCTTCGATATCGAATTCGCTGGCAGAATAGAAACCGTTATTGGCAAAGGCCGTATCCTGCCGAAGCAGGCGATACGTGCCGACGACCTGATCCTCCGGATCACCTTCGATGGAGGTGTCCAGAACGAGGAGATGATCGCAGATCGCATCGAAGGCATCGATATCCCGTCCACGCCACATCGCGTCTGCCGGAAGCCTTGCGCCCATTTCCTCCACGAATACCTTGAAACGCAATTGTTGAGCAGCGTCGACTTCGCGCTCGTTTTTGGCAAGGCGCGTTTCCATGGAGCCAATGCGGCCGAAAACGTCGTCATCGCGCCTTTTGACAGCCGGCAAAGCTTTATTGATGAGAGTGTGTTCGCGAACGTCGCGCTCAAGAATTTCCGTGACCATGGAGAATCGCCCCGCCACCGTTTGAATCTGGCTGTCATAAATCACTTCTTGACGACAGAACAGTGACAGTTAGCCGCCTGGATGACCTAGGGTAACGCTAAATCTGGCCCGTGCGTTTTTGCGGAAACAGCCGCAATATTTCCTCGATAAGCCGTTTCGGCTCTACAGGCTTCGGCAATACCAGCTCTATACCCGAATCAAGCAACGTCGCGCGGCTTTCATCTGCCGTATCTGCGCTGAGCACGATGGCTGGCACAGGTTTGGATTTTGCCAGTGAGGCGCAAATGTCCGGCAGAATCTCGAGCCCCTCACCACCCGGCATATTGAGGTCGGAGATAACGAGATCGGGAAGGTCATCACTATTTGAAAGCGATTGCGACAGCGCATTGAAATCCGAAACCAGCCGGACCTTGCAGCCCGCTCTCTCCAGAACGGCACGGATAATGCGAGCATTCACCGGATCGTCTTCCGCCACCAGAACATCGAGTTGGCAGGCGCCTGAACCATCATGGGGTATAGCGACCGGCGGGGAGTATCCGAAACCGGAATAATTGTCGTTGATCGCATCGCGCCGTTCTACGCCGCGCAGGCGACCACACAGCACATCCACGAGCGACTTCTCACGCAAGGGCCGGATCAGCCATGCATCGAAATCGTCCTGCTTCTGCGAAGCGCGCTCCTCGGGATTAACGAGCAATATACGCCGCAACGGCGTTGCCGGGTAAGGTGGCAATGCCTTCAGGAACGTCTTGAACTCCGTTGCGACGCGATGGTCCACGATCACATCGGTCAATCCCGCAAGAGCGCCTTCGGCCAGAAGTCGCTCGATACCCGCCGCGTCTGGAACATGATGGCAGATACCACCCAGCGACCGGATCGCGCTAAGCGTTGCATTGGCAGCAACACCTGCCGGAGAGAGGAGCAGGACTAGGGATTGTCGCAGCGTATCCGTTCGTGACGTTGGCTGGGTCAGTCCAGCGCCTTCGGGGCAAAATTTCAGAACGAAGGTGCTGCCCTTGCCCTGCTCGCTGTCAACGGTCAGTGTGCCGCCGAATTCGCGCACGATGCGGGCCGAAATGGCAAGACCGAGACCGGTGCCTGCGCGGCGCTGGCTTGCCGACCCCGCCTGCTCGAACTCCCCGAAAATGCGGGCCTGTTCAGCGCGGTTCATGCCGGGGCCGGTATCCTCGACGGCAATGGAAATCTCACCATCGCGCATTCCCGCCTGCACCAGCACACCGCCATTCGCCGTAAATTTCACCGCATTGCCGATGAGGTTGAACAGCACCTGCCGCAGCCGCGCGGGATCGAAGTCCAGATAATCGGGCACATCCGGCGAAACGAAGGACGCTATCTCGACGCCTTTTTCATGGGCGCGGTGCGCAAGCATCTCTACGACGCTCTCGATCAGTTGCCGCAGGTTCTCAGCACGTGGATTGAGCCGGAAACGTCCGGATTCCATAGTCGAATAATCCAGCAGGTCTTCGACGAGCTGGACCAGCGCCTGCCCCGACTGGCGCATGCCATCGAGATAATTTCGCTGTTCCTGATTGAGCCTGGTCTGCGACAGAAGGTGGTTCATGCCGAGAATGCCGGATAGCGGCAGACGGATTTCGTGGCTGACCGTCGCCAGAAGCCGCCCTTTGGCTGCATCGGCATTTTCCGCTTTGACACGCGCTTCCTCACGGCTGACGAGAGCTGCGCGTTCGTCTGTCACATCGCGCGCGATACTGCTGATCACCAGCTTGCTGCTGGACACATCCTGCGTCACGACATCGTGCCAGCTAAAAATGCGCTGCCCGAAGGGTGTGGCTATTTCCACATCATAGCAATGCAGTTTGCCTCCGGGGCGAAAGGCAATCCCGATATCCTCGCAAGCCTTGCCCTCGGGGTCGGCACAACCCGTCATCTCACGAAAGACGCCATTGGCGTGAGTAATGCGCCGGTTCATGTCACGGGTCACGACGAGATCGCCCATTGCCTCGTGCATTTCGGCCATCAGGGCGGCGTTGCGGTTCTGCTTTTCTTCCTGTGTTTTTGCCTCGAGCACGTCCCTGCCGCGCGAAACGGAGGTGCGCCATGCGGCATGGGCAAAGCCGGTCAGCCCGATCAGGCCGGTAAAGGCAGAGAAAAGCGCGAAAACCGCATCGTAGTTCAACAGGCTTGCAAGGAAAAAGGCGACGGCGCCGCCTGCCGAAAGCAGTGCGAAACCATGCAGGAGACTGGACGTTGCGGGTTCTGGCTGACGCGATGACGATGGAAGTGGCGGCGGGATGTGCTTGGAAGTCTGGTCGATGTGCTCGGCAGCCACAGCTTCGTCAACAGCCTCGGAGGAACCGAAGGCATCGGAAAGCTGGTCTTTCAGTCTCGCAAGATCGCTCATGCCATAACCGCTACCACGGCAGCGGTTTTGAATGGCTTGGCTGAAACGCTACAATTTTAGCGGTTTCGCTTTATTCCTCGGCCCGAGGCTTTCGGCGCGAAGCTCTTGCCTGCAATATCTCGTCCAGAATGACGCAACCTGCGCCGATGGTGATGAAGCTATCCGCCAGATTGAAGACGGCGAAGGACCATGTGGATGTGTGGAACAGGATGTAGTCCACGACATGGCCATAGAGAAAACGGTCGAAGATATTACCCGCAGCGCCGGCAATGATCAGCGCAAAGCCGAGATGGGCAAAGGTACGGTCCTTATCCGTCTTGCGCCAAAGCCAGATGACGAAACCGACGATGACGAGGCGCATGGTGACGATGAACCAGCCCTCCATGTCGGATAGCATGGAGAAGGCAACACCGAGATTATAGGTGCGGTAGAGCGCCAGAAACGGCGCGACCGGCACCATTTCCTGCAGGGGCAGATAGTCTTCTACCAGAAGCTTGACGACCTGATCGGTCAAAAGCGCCAGAAGAATGAAAGCGATGGCCGGAACGGGTTTGGAGAACAGGGCAGCCTTGGCCATTATTTCACCGGTGCGAGTTCGAGAAGGTGACGGCGCGCTTCAAAGAGCATCACCGCGCTTGCAATCGCCAGATTGAGCGAATCCGCCCTGCCCTGTTGCGGAATGCGGGCCAGTTGATCCGCCTTGGATGCCAGTTCCGGCGGAAGGCCGGATTGCTCGTTGCCCATCATGAGCACGACCGGCTTCTTTTTGTAGTCGATCGTGCGATAATCCACCGAACCGGCCAGATGAGTGGCGACGACGCTGACGCCCGCGTTCTTCTTCCAGTTCAGGAATTCATCGACCGATGCACGCGCAACCGGCATGGCAAAGACCGAGCCCATGGTGGCGCGTACGGTTTCCAGCGAAAACGGGTCGGTGCAATCACCCACCAGAATGACGCCTGAAGCGCCCGCCGCATCCGCCGTGCGAATGATGGTACCAAGATTGCCGGGGTCGCGCACACGGTCGAGTGCCACATAGGTCTCGCCATCCTGCGGCACGATGTCCTTCAGCGGCTTCCATTTCTGTTCGAATATGCCGACCACCATCTGCGGGTTATCGCGGCGGGTGATGGAGGAAATAACCTTCTCCGTTACTTCCAGCACGAGGCCGCCGGAGGCGACCGTCTTTGTCGCAACCTGTTCGACCAGCGGTTTGCCCTTGGCATTTTTTGCATAGACCAGTGTCCGGATCGTCCAACCCAGTTCAAGAGCGTCGATGACGAGCTTCAGACCTTCGGCCATGAAGGTGCCGCTCTCTTCACGGCCTTTCTTTTGCGTCAGGTTCTTGATGTCCTTGATGATGGGGTTTGCGAGGCTCGTTACCTCTTTGACCTGCCCCACCCGGCCCGGTCTGTTTTCGCGGCGATCATCGATCATTTCGGCACCCAGCGGGAAAAGAGAGAGGTTGAAAGCACGCGGCCCGGCGTTTTGCCATCGAGCCCCGCTTCGCGGATCACCAGTTCGCCGGACGCGACTTCGCCGCTCATCCCGCGCATGGTTTCGCGCATCAGCTCATGCATCGAATAGAAGCTGGCGCGGATCGAATAGGCCGTCAGTACGAAACCGAGCGCTTTCGGAGAGAGAATTTCGCGGCACACGTCCAGCATCAGCGGTAGGTGATCGTAGAGATCCCAAACCTCGCCGTGGGTACCGCGACCGAACTTCGGCGGATCGGTGAGGACGATGTCGTAACTATTGCCGCGCCGCTCTTCACGCAGGATGAATTTCATCGCGTCTTCGCAAATCCAGCGGATCGGCGCACTGTCAAGCCCGGCAAGCTGCTGGTTTTCCCGCGCCCAGCCGATGGCTTTCTTGGACGCATCCACATGCGTCACTTCAGCACCAGCCGCAGCGGCCACCAGAGAGGCAACGCCGGTGTAGCCGAAGAGATTGAGAACCTTGAGGGGGCGATCAGCTTTCTCGATGGTCTGCTTCAGCCATTCCCAATGAACGATCTGTTCAGGAAACACGCCGACATGTCGGAAGGACGTGAATCGTCCAAGGAAATCGACACCGAGCAACGAGAGTGGCCATGTTTCGCCGAGCGCCTGCTTGGGAAAGCGCCAGCGGCCACTACCCTCCTCGTCAGTATCACCGGTGAAAAGGGCGTCGGCATTTTCCCACACCCGCTCGGCAAGACTTGGACGCCACAGCGCCTGCGCCTCGGGCCGCACGATCCGGTATTCGCCGTACTGCTCCAGCTTCAAGCCATTGCCGCTGTCGATCAGGTGGAAATCTCCGGCACCGAGCGACTCCAGAATGACCGGAACCTGTTCTGTCGGCAGCGCACCCTCTCGGGTTTTCAGCGGGCGTGGCGGCACCTGCTCCATAGCGGGCGCACTGGCCTTCACCTTTTCCTTGGGCGTCGCGTTTGCGGCAGGGCGCACGTAATCCGGCGCGCGGTTTTTCGGCGCTGCATCCTTTTGGCGAGCGGGTCTCGCCGTAGTCTTTTGCCGGTTATCCTGTCCGGCGCGGGACTTGCCCCCCACACGGCTATCTTTTTTCTTCAACGGAAATCTTTCTGAGCGCAACAATGCTTCTGCGATCAGCGCATATCACCAAGCGACAAGATTATCAAAGGTCTGCGAGCAATGCGCGATGAACAGTTTGTGGCTTATTGCGCAGCAATCTGGTTTGACGCCTGCGAGCCGGTGACCGCATTGGCAGCGGCTTTCTGTTTCGTAGCCTCATCATGCCAGCGAATGGCTTCCCTTGCTTCCGTACGCGCACGCTTGCGATGCTTGCCTTGAGAAACCCATGTCGCGAAAGAGCCGAGAAACACGCCGAAGATGACGGCGAGAAACAGGAATACGAAGAACGGTGCGGTGAAAGCCATCACCGTGTCGGAAGGCTCGAATGGATTGAGCGCCAGCGTGACCGACTGCCGGTTTGCCACACACAGGATAATCAGGACGATGGCCAGCGGCACAAGAATCAACAGGTTGACGATCTTCTTCGACATTCAACGATACTCCGTCTTAGGGGCCTTCAGACAACCAGCGTGAACGTCACATGGATATTGAACGCTCTCGCTCAACCCTGCGCTTAGTCTTCGTCTTCCTCGTCACCCATGCCGGGGTTCAGTCTCTCACGAAGTTCCTTGCCGGTCTTGAAGAATGGGACCCATTTTTCCTCGACAAAAACAGACTCACCCGTGCGCGGGTTCCGTCCGGAACGCGAGGGGCGGTTCTTGACCGAAAACGCACCGAAACCGCGCAGCTCAACGCGATTACCCGCCGCCAGCGCATCCGTGATCTCATCGAGAACGGCGTTGACGATATTTTCCACGTCACGGTGGTAAAGATGCGGATTACGCGCAGCAACGATCTGCACCAGTTCGGACTTAATCACAGTTGCCCCCTGAAAAAACTAGGCTTTTATTGTTCACCAACCTGCCAAACCGAAACAAGACCGTCAAGAAACAACTTGTCGGCTCCCAGTTGGCGAGGGGCATCAAACGGCAGAAACTCATCGAAACCGAGTATTTTAGCGATTCCTGCAACACTAAAGAGCGAAAAGGGCGAGCGCTTCGAAGGTGCCGTCCACTCGACGATGGGCAGATCCTTATTCACGCCGCGCGTTTCGAAATAGGCGCGGATTTCCTTTTCGCCGCCAAGTGTATCTATCAGCTTTGCCGCGACGGCCTGACGGCCGGTGAAGATCGATCCATCCGAGAGCTTCAGCACCTCTTCGCGCGGAAGTTTGCGACGATCCGCTACAAGGTCGACGAACCAGTTGTAGCTGTCCATGACCATATTGCGGATCATGGTCTTGGATTCTTCCGGCGGCTCGTGGAAGGGCGAAGGCTCTGCCTTCATCGGTGAGGATTTGATTTCCTGCAGGGAAACGCCCAGCTTGTCGAAAAGCGGACCGACCTGCGGATACTGGAAAATGACGCCGATGGAGCCGGTAATCGAGGTATCGCCCGCAACGATGGTATCGCCTGCGGCCGCAATCATGTAACCGGCGGAAGCAGCCAGCGTGCGTACATCTGAAACGACCGGCTTCTTTTCAGCAATGGTGCGGATCGCCTTGAAGATGCGCTCCCCGCCATAGGTCGTGCCGCCGGGCGAGGAAATGGAAACGATCACGCCCTTGGCGGCATCGCTCTCTGCTATCTTCTGCAAACGTTCCAGAAGCTCGGTATCGTCCTGAATGAGACCGCTGATTTCCACCCTTGCGATGTGCGGCAGCGCACTCTGCGAAGGCGCGGAAAAGGCAAAGCGATACAGCGCGAACAGGCCCACCACCAGCAGAAGAACCACCGCCACGCGCCAGAAGGTAAGCTTGCGGCGCAACTGTCGGCGGTCTGCGATTGCCATCTGATCCATGGGTCTACCTTGTTCAAGCTACGCTGAGAGGTCGGGGGCATCATCCTTCGCCCTGCCGGTTTTGCCTGGCGCATATGAGCGTTGTAGCGCGCTTCTGCAAGAACAAGAACGGCCAAACACCCGTTTTGCTAAAAATAATGATGCTCTTGCGCTCTTTCAGAGAAAAACCATATTGGCAGGGCAAGGCCATCGTGCCAAACACTTGAGATGAACACGTAGCGGCCTTCGTGCACGACCTGAAGATGTGCGCAACGCCTCCGGACCCGACGAATGCTCGATAGATTTAGCCAACCAGCGCCCGGCTTTCCGCTGCCGGACAAATTGCCCAATGCCTATGATCTGGCACGGCGGCATTCCGCGCGCGTAAAAAAGCTGAAAGTGGCGCTGCCTGTTGCTGCCGCACTGATCTCTTTCGTCTTCATCGGCGTTTCTCTGGTCCGCACATGGATGCCGGATGAGGTTTCACTCGAAAGCGCCACCATCGAGGATGGCAAGATCGTCATGGAGAAGCCCGCGCTCGCAGGACGCAACAACAAGGGCTTCGACTATTCCATGAATGCCGAGCGGGCGTTGCAGGATATCACCAGCCCCAACCTGATGACGCTGGAAAAAGTCTTGGCCGCAGTACCGATGAACGATATCGTCGCGCAGGTTGTGGCGCAGGAAGGTATTTTCGACCGTGCTACAAATCGGTTGAAAATGACCGCGCCTTTTGACATCAATCTGAGTAACGGCCTGAAAGCGCAGTTTCAATCTGCCGATGTCGACCTGAAGGCAGGAACGATGGACAGCAAAGACCCTGTCTCCATCACCACCAAGGAAGGTTCGATTGTTGCAGAAAGTCTTTCTATAGCGGATAATGGCCGCACAATTACATTCTCGGGGCAGGTACGAGCTCGTATCGCTGCATCCACCATCAAGAACGCAGGCAATTGAGAGCCCGAACCATATGACGCAGATCACGCGCCCCGAACGTTTTGTCCCAGGCATCGCAGCCGCCATTCTTCTGGCCTGTCTCGCCGCTCCCGCCAACGCCCAGAACACAACCAGCAGCATGGAAGGTCTCAAGCTTTCCAACGACCAGCCGATCGCCATCGAAAGCGACCAGCTGGAAGTACGCGACCAGGAGAAGAAGGCCTACTTTACCGGTAACGTGAAGGTGGTTCAGGGAACGACGACACTTCAGGCTGGCAAGATGACGGTGCTTTATAAGGGCGGCGCCGAAGGGCAAGGCAACTCGATCACCAGCGGCAACGCCGATATCGACAAGATTTTCGTCGACAATTCCGTGTACCTGGTTTCCGGTACGCAGAAGGCAACCGCCGACAAGGGTGAGTTCGACATGACCTCGCAGACCTTCACGCTTTCCGGTAAGCAGGTCGTCTTGTCGCAGGACAAGAACGTGTTTACGGGTTGCAAGCTGACGGTTCTGATGAACACGGGTGAGGCAAAGCTGGAAAGCTGTGGCGGACCGGTGCGCATCATGCTCGACCCAAAATCGCAGAAAACGCAGTAAGCCGCATCTCGTGACGATACCCATTATCTCAAAGCTGATTGGCGCAGGCTCCCCGCGCGTTGCTGAAAGCGATGCAGCACTTGCGGACAAGGCACGTTACGAAGGCACGCTGATTGCGCATGGCCTGACGAAGACCTACAACACCCGCCGCGTCGTCAATGGCGTGTCGCTGGTGGTTCGCCGCGGTGAGGCCGTCGGCCTGCTCGGGCCGAATGGCGCGGGCAAAACCACCTGTTTCTACATGATCACGGGCCTCGTGCCGGTCGATAGCGGCAAGATCGCCATCAACGGCAATGACGTGACCGGGATGCCCATGTATCGTCGTGCGCGCCTCGGCGTCGGCTATCTTCCGCAGGAAGCGTCCATCTTTCGCGGCCTGACCGTGGAAGAGAACATCCGTGCCGTTCTGGAAGTGCATGAGAAAGATGAGGCAAAGCGTAACCGCAAGCTCGACGAGCTTCTGGAAGAGTTTCATATCTCCCAGCTGCGCAAGTCTCCGGCCGTTGCGCTGTCCGGTGGTGAGCGCCGCCGTCTGGAAATTGCCCGCGCCCTGGCGACAGACCCGACATTCATGCTGCTCGACGAACCATTTGCGGGCGTCGATCCGATTTCCGTCAGCGATATCCAGAACCTCGTGCGCCATCTGACGGCACGCGGCATTGGCGTTTTGATCACCGACCACAATGTGCGTGAGACGCTGGGCCTGATCGACCGCGCCTACATCATCCACGCGGGTGAAGTTCTCACCCATGGCCGCGCCAACGAAATCGTCAACAATGCCGATGTTCGCCGTCTTTATTTAGGTGACAACTTCAGCCTGTGACGCTCTTCCATCTCAGAAACACGCTTTCTGAGGGTGCCAAAGCGAAGATTCTTCGCTTGGCGCCATTGTTGCGCTTGACCAAACAAAAATAAAAAGCAATTTTTGGGCCAAGTTCTCTTCATCCTGCCGTAAAAGTGAAAATAATCGGCGATGAAGGGATTTTTTGGGAGTTTAGCGTCCGCCATGGCCTTGTCAGCCAGCCTTTTGCTGCGTCAAAACCAATCTCTTGTGATGACACCACAGCTGATGCAGTCCATCCAGCTGCTTCAGATGACGCATATCGAGCTGACACAATTCATCGCGCAGGAAGTCGAAAAAAACCCGCTGCTTGAAATAGCGGCAAACGACAGCGAATTAGGCGGCGCCGTTCCGTCAGGCGAAGGCAGCAGCGATCTCGCGGACGTTGCGGGAGAACTTTTACCTGCGATACCAGCATCAGAGCGTGACGATTGGTACGGCGACGATGCACCTGCTTTGAACGAGCGGCTGGACACGAATTTCGAAAATGTGTTTCAGGATGATGGCCCAGAGCGCCAGGCGGATGCTCCAGAGCTTCTTGGTCAGTGGAAGTCCATGCCCGGCGGCGACGCCTCGGAAGGCTATGACCTGGACGATTTCGTGGCGGGCAAGCCGTCGTTGCGTGACCATATTCTCCAGCAGCTTCCCTTTGCCGTTTCCTCCCCTCAGGAAAGGGTGATTGCGGATGCATTGATCGATCATCTGGACGACACCGGCTACATCGACTGTCATGCCGTGTCCGATATCTCCGGGCGGCTGGCCGTTGCCGAACAGGATGCAGAACGCATTCTATGCGTTTTGCAGGGCTTTGATCCACCCGGTGTCTTTGCCCGCTCGCTCAGCGAATGCCTGTCCATCCAGCTTGCGCAGAAAGACCGTCTGGACCCAGCCATGCAGGCCTTCGTCGCCCATCTGGAGCTTTTGGCCAAGCGCGACTTCGCAACGCTTAAAAAGCTATGTGGCGTGGATGAGGAAGACCTTCTCGACATGCTGGCGGAAATCCGCACTCTGAACCCGCGTCCCGGTGCAGGCTTCGAAGGCGGCGTTTCCGAAACCATCGTCCCGGACATCATTGTGCGGCCATCCAGCGATGGCGGCTGGCTGATCGAACTCAACCCGGAAACACTGCCGCGCGTGCTGGTGAACCAGACCTATTTCGCCGAGGTTTCGAAATTGAAGACCCGCGCGGGCGAGGACGGCGAGTTCCTCACCGAATGCATGCAGACGGCCAACTGGTTGACCCGCAGCCTCGACCAACGGGCCAAGACCATCATGAAGGTGGCGACCGAGATCGTGCGCCAGCAGGATGCGTTTCTCGTCAACGGCGTCAGCCATCTGCGCCCGCTGAACCTGAAGACGGTGGCCGACGCGATCAAGATGCACGAATCGACGGTCAGCCGCGTCACCTCCAACAAATACATGCTGACGCCGC
>JAAIGE0101106263.1_pt1 | contig 15633 bp, 18 predicted proteins | sample 6487951 | NCBI WGS metagenome assembly JAAIGE01 (sample SAMN13974128, study PRJNA590717) | phyllosphere metagenome | biome: tomato field; feature: multiple bacterial spot infested tomato fields; material: tomato leaves; isolation source: leaves from tomato fields | host: Solanum lycopersicum ... | reverse complement strand
TCAACCCGACCGGCAGCTTCGAGATCGGCGGGCCGGATGGTGACGCAGGGCTGACGGGTCGCAAGATCATCGTCGATACCTATGGCGGCGCATCGCCCCATGGCGGCGGCGCGTTCAGCGGCAAGGACCCGACCAAGGTCGATCGCTCGGCGGCCTACATCACCCGCTACCTCGCCAAGAATGTAGTCGCCGCCGGTCTCGCCCAGCGCTGCACCATCCAGATCGCCTATGCGATCGGCGTTGCCGAACCGCTCTCGCTCTATGTCGACACCCATGGTTCGGGCACCGTCGGCGACGACAAGATCGAGGAAGCAATTAAGGGCATCAAGGAACTGGGCGGCCTCACCCCGCGCGGCATCCGCACGCACCTTGGCCTCAACAAGCCCATCTATCAGCCGACCGCCGCCTACGGCCATTTCGGTCGCAAGCCCGACGGCGACTTCTTCCCGTGGGAAAAGACCGACCTGGTCGACAAGCTGAAGGCTGCGCTCTAAAAAGAGTCTGTCGGAAAGTTCATGAAGGGGTGCGGGAACGATCGTCCCGCACCCCTTTTTGCTGGCTCCCGGATGCGCCGCAATATGACCAAAAGTTCATTGGTCATCGCCCCCAATTCCAGCGATAAAGGGCTTGTCGGGCTAGCACCCCTGTCTAGCCCGGCACCCAGCACTGTCGCTCCTTTCCCGCCAGGCTCGCTCCTTTGCAGGGTGGGAAAGGAGCAATTTTCTGCTCCCCTTGCCCGCTCCCCCCGTGCTCGCTATCGGCGGCGCATGACCGCGCACAAGTCGGGCGACCCGACCACCCTCAATCGCCTCTATGGCCGCCAGTCCGGGCACAAGCTGCGCCAAGGCCAGCAGCAGCTGGTGGACAGCCTGCTCCCCGCCATCTCCGTGCCCGAAGAAGGCGAAGTCACCGCCGACAGCCTCTTCGGATATGACCGCCCGCTCCACTTCGAGATCGGCTTCGGCGGCGGCGAGCATATGGCCTACCGCGCCGACATGCTGCCCGATCATGGCTTCATCGGCTGCGAGCCGTTCCTGAACGGCGTCGTCACCGCGCTAGGCCATGTCCGCGACAAGGCGCTCGGCAACGTCCGGGTCCATATGGGCGACGCGCTCGAAATCCTCTCGCGCATCCCGGACGGGGCGCTCAGCTTCGTCTATTTGCTGCATCCCGATCCGTGGCCCAAGGCACGCCACGCCAAGCGCCGCATGATGAACCCCGGCCCGGTCGCGATGATCGCCCGCAAGCTGAAGCCCGGCGGCGAATTCCGCTTCGGCACCGACCATCCCGTCTATCTCCGCTGGGCGCTGATGGTGATGAACGGCCACCCCGATTTCGACTGGCTGGCGAGCGACCCCAAGGATTTCCTCACCCGTCCCGGCGGCTGGCCCGAAACCCGCTACGAAGCCAAGGCCCGCAGCCTCGACCACGAAGTGTGGTATTTCCGCTACCGGCGGATTTGAACCACTATCTCAAAAGGCGCGAAACCGCCCGGTAGCAGTCACCCGCGCAAATAGCTGGTCCCGGACCGCTAGCCCGCTCCAAGTTGTCGCAGGAAGCTGCGATTATCGGTGCGGACCCATTCCTCTGCGATCCGCGCCTGCTCGTCGAAGCGAAATATATTCATGAGATCCCAGCGCACTCTCGCACCGTTCGGTGGGAGCGGTCCGACGGGCGACATGGTGAAGTCTTTGACGAACCTGCCCTCCATCCATGTCTGGCACGCCACGAGGTTGCCATCGACGATGATGAGGCCGCGTCGGATCGATCGATCCTCGAACGCGTCCCTGATCGCCGCGAAATAGGCGGTCAGACCGGCATAATCGGATTCGAAGCCGTCGGGGCCGTGAAAGCTGAAATGATCGACGTCGAAGAACGCATCAATCTGCGCCTGGTCCGCCCCCTCGATTTCAAGTTCGCCTGCTCGAATGAGGCGCGAAACAAGTTCGTCTCTTGTCGGCATGTTACGGCTCCTTTCTTCAGTGCTGATCCATGGGTTGCGCCGCGACAATGATCACTCGGCCATCGCATTGCGCAACTGGCTGGCGTCCTGCGCCGGCGGCAAGCCGAAAATGCGCAAGCTGACCATATTAGTAATCGCCGCTCGCTTCATCCGCCCTATGAGCCAGCTTCCACGCGCGTTTTAGCACGCGGGTGTAGTCGGTCACGTCGACTATCGGGACGACACCGGCTTCTCCGCAGACGGCGCATTCGTCGCCAATGACAAGCTTCATCACGGCGGGATGATCGTCTTCCACGAAAATCACGTTGGCCTGACCGCCGAGCAGGTCGCCCAACCGCCCTCCGGGATTTTACCGACGAAGATACTCAGATGGATATGGGAGGCGGTCGCAACCGCCCGTTTTCCATGCGCCTCTGCATCGGACGTCACCGTTGCGACACGCACCAGAATTGCGAATTGCTTCACGCTTTCAAGAACGCCGCTTGAGCAATCCGAAACAAGCATGACCAGGGATAGCCCGGCCAAATGCCGCAGCCCAAAAGTCATGCCCTCCCCCCACACTCATGCCTGTCGATTTGCAGATAAGCCATCAGTCGATCGGCATCCGTCCGCTTCCAGCCACTCGTGACGAAGGCGTGGATCATCGGCTCCGATATCGTGCTCAGCCGTTCGTCCTGAACCTGCGCAGCGAAGCGACGAAGCGCCTCAAGACGCGGGTCGGCAAGAGGGATCGGCAAGGGGGTGCCAAACATGCGGCGACACCACAGCGCGAATGTGCCGGGCATGGGGAGACGCTCGCGCGGATGCGCGGCAAGCCGGATCACCGCTCGCTCGTTCTGGGAAAATGATGTCATGGATCTCGCTCTGTTTCGGGCTAAGGGTCAGAAGCGGAACGAGAGCGCAACGCCGCCCACGGCCTGAAGGCGTGATCCTTCCTTCACCACCGGGCTGTCGGTTGCATCGCCAAGATAATAGTTGGCGCCTGCACGGCCGATCACGCCCCACCGCTCGGAAAGCTGATAGCCCAGCGTCAGCCCCAGCCCGGCATCGCGGACGCCGCTGTCAGGGCGATAGGCCGCCAGGCCCGAACGAGCGGCCTCCACGGACGTGACGCCGAAATAGCTGCGCATATATTTGTCGTCGACAAAACTCGCCTGCGCATCGAGGTTCACGAACACCCGGACGCTGCGATAGGCGGCATAGCTCGCCTGCGCCGTGGCGATCAGGCCGTCATGACCATCGTTCACATCCTTGAGGACGGTCAGGTCCAGTGCCAGCTCGCCTCGCCCCCGCTGGTCGCCGCCGAAACGGTAACCGACAAAGCCGCCGACCTAGATCGCGCTGTTCACATCGTCCAGCCGTCGCACACGCCCCTTGCCGTCGCCGGCGCTGTCGCGCTTGAAGCGGTAGTTTATGGCAGGGCCAAACTGGAACGGGCTGTCGCCGAACATATCGATACGTGCGCGCAATCCACGCAGTTCGAATTCGAGGCCTTTCCAATGCACATCTGCGATCGCGAAGGGGATCGGCTGGTAGCTTTCGGCGCCCTCGAACCTGGGCACCGCTCCCGCGCCAAGCGCGATAAAGCCGGCTGGCCCCGATCGCTCCTCAAACGGGACTTGGCTTGCCAGGTCGCCCGGTGCTTCCTGAGCGTCGGCGGGCGTGGCGAGAATGAGTGCGGCTGCGCAAACTGCGCGGCGAATGCGGCTGGTCATATCCGGTTTCCTGTCGCGACGGGGTGTCGCGGTACGGGCAGCTACCGGGCGGTGAGGGATCGCCGCCACAGGCGATGGGCGGTTGCGCGATTTACTTCGTATATGTACAACGTACATAACGATGTCGGAGGTTTACGATGCGTGATTTCGCGAATTTGCAGGCGGATTTGCTCAATCGATTGGGAATGCGAATCGCGGTCGCGATGCTGTTCGCCATCACGCTGACGTGGCTCGGCGCGCTGCACAGCAAAGCCTATGATGTCTTCAGCCGCTTGGGCTATTGGACGATCAACCTCGTCGTTTGGGCGGTTCTTTCCGCAGGCTGTATCGGGCTGATCCGATCTTTTTCCTCGCTGGGCCGGTGGCAGGTCGTCGCAGCGGCAACGCTCGTCGCGTCCGTTCCGATGCTGATCGTCGCATCATCCGTGACCCTGGCGATCAGCGGTTGGGCATCATCGCCTGACGAGTGGCTGGAATTGCTCCCTTCGATCTGGCTGATCGGCGGCGCGCAGCTCGCGTTCTGCGAAGCGCTGGAGACGCCCGTAGCGCGAGCGATCACACAATCTGATACCCTTCCGATCGTCGCCGGTAATGGCCCCGAAAATTCGAACGGCCTGATCGATCGCTTACCGCCGCATCTGGGGCTGGATATCGTCTGTCTCCACGTCGAGGATCATTATGTGAGGGTCTACACCGTGCATGGCAGCGCGCTGATCCTCACCCGCTTTGCCGATGCCTTGCGCGACGTCGCGGATATTCCGGGGATGCGCGTTCATCGATCTTGGTGGGTCGCAAGCCATGCGGTCGATACGTTCGCCCGGATCGGGCGTACCGGCGAACTGCGCCTCGCCAACGATGTCGTCGTGCCCATTTCGCAACCCTATCTCGCCAGCGCCATCGGATGTTGGGGCAACCGATTGGCAGCAGCGACATGAAGAATGTTCGCAAGAAATCCCGCTGGCACCCCGCCGACACATTCGAGGAGTCCCGGGCTTTGTTCCGTGACGCAGCCCATGCGATGATCCGGTCCGGCAGCGTCGCAAGCCTGTCTATGCGAGGTCTGGCGCTGGAAGTCGGGGCCAGCCCGATGACCACTTATCGCTATTATCACGACAAGGACGCGCTCATCGCCGATGTCCGCAAGCAGGTATGGCGCGAATTCACCGCACAGCTGAATCGATCGGTCGAGGGAATTGCCGACGCCCCATCGATCTTCCGCACCATGGCGCTCACCTATCTGCGATATGCCGTCGACCACGAACAGGAATATCGGCTGATGTTCGACGGCCCGCGACCAGTTATTCCCTCCGGCGGTGCAGGCGATGCCTTGGACATGCAGGCATGGGCGTTGCTGCGAGACTTGGTTACAAGCATCGTTGGCCGCAAGGACGAAGACCGGTCTTCGCAATACGCACATTTGATATGGTCCAGCCTGCACGGGCTGGTCACATTGCATCACTCGGGAAGGCTCTCCCTCGAAGGCGGCATAGACGAGGTGGGACCGCCGATCATCAGCCTGCTGCTCGACGCTGTTCAGAACTCCGCCGGGTCTGCATAAGGCGTCGGGTCGTGGGCCACGCGTCCCGACGCTCTTGTCTGCGGCAACGACCTTTCCCGAATGCCTATGCTATTCCGCAGCCAGGCTGACGCGCTCCACAATGCCGTAATACGCATCCAAATCCAGCCATTCGATGCCGGAAACGACCTTCCCGTCTTTCATCGTCAGAATGTACATATATTCATTTTTGTAAGACAGCCCATCGATCGCCCGGCTGGAACTCTGGATACGGGTAAAAACTTCGTCACCGTCCGCCCACACGCCGATGACCTTGATTTTCAAGGGCTCGGCAAGGCGATTGAAGAGCGCTTCCTCGGCGTTGACGTAGACATCTTCAAGGCCGGAATAGGCTCGCGCGACAGGCCCATGACCGGCAATCGTCCAGCGACGTCGGAGGTGAACACGATCTTGAAGAACTCGGCAAAATCGTCGGACGCTTCCTGGAGCGCGTTCACGATAACGTCGAGATTGGCCTGTTCCTGCTCTGAATAGGGCATATTTTCTCCCGATATTTCGTCCCTGCCATAGCCACCAACGTCGCTAATCCAGGTTAGTGCCAGCCTCCATTTGCCTATTGGACGCTCATAAGGCGCTACTCGTCGCGCAAGTCAGAACATCATGCCGCCCCAAATGTGCGGCCCAGAAAATCGCGGATGTGCTCTGCGATCACCTGATGATGTGTTTCCAGTGCGAAGTGCCCCGTATCCAGCAGGTGAACTTCGGCGTCCGGCAGATCCTTTTTATAGGCGATCGCTCCTGCTGGAATGAATGCAGGATCATGTTTCCCCCACACTGCTAGAAGCGGCGGTCGATGCGCCTGAAAATAGGCGTGGAAATCATCGTAAAGCGCGACGTTGCTGCGATAATCCAGGATGAGATCGAGCTGAATATCCTCCGCGCCTGGCCTCGCCATATATGCGATGTCCAGCTCATATCCGTCTGGCGACAGCCGCGTCAGATCCGTGCCCGTCCCATATTGCCAGTTACGGATCGTATCGGGTGACAGCGACGCGCGGCACGCTTCCCGGTTCGCTTCGGAGGGGTCACGCCAATATGCCTGCCACGCGCCCCATTGATCGCTGAAGCCTTCGAGATAGGCGTTTCCATTTTGCGAGATGATCGCCGTGACCCGCTCGGGATGGCGCATCGCCAGACGGAGGCCGACCGGCGCGCCATAGTCGAAGATATAGAGCGCGTATCGCTGCAACCCCAATGCGTCGACCAGTCCGCCGACAACATCGGCGAGCGCGTCGAAGCTGTAAGTAAACTCTCCGCGCGGAGGCGTCTTGGTCTGGCCGAAACCCGGAAGGTCCGGCGCAATGACGTGATAGCGATCGGCAAGGGCCGGGATGAGATCGCGGAACATATGACTTGCCGATGGGAAGCCGTGAAGCAGCAGCAGCGTCGGTGCCGCCGGGCTGCCGGCTTCGCGATAAAATACATCGACTGCGCCGATCTTTTTCCGCTCGTATCGAACATCGACCATGTGTCTCTCCTTGAACTGGGCGCGCGCAGCAGCCTTGCCGGGCACTGTCGGCACGACCGCTGAAGCAAGCAAGAAGGCCAGTATGGAACGGCGGCGGACCGCGAAGGGATGAGGTTCCATGCAAGACTCCTTGGTGAACGACGCAAAGATAAATTGCACGATCCGATCCGATTAGACTTGAAGTCGGGCAGCCTGTGTTTCAGAAACTGAAACAATGGATCGGCTGGACGCGATGGCACTTTTTGTCGCAGCGGTGGAGGATGGATCGCTCGCCGCCGCAGGGCGCCGCCATGGCCGCTCACCGGCGACCATGACGCGAGCGATCGCGCTCCTCGAAGAAGACGCTGGAGAACCGCTGATGCTGCGGTCGACCCGGCAATTGTCCCTTACCGCAGCGGGGGAGCGACGGCTCGACCTTTGGCGTGACGTGCTCGGGCGGCTTCAGGGCATGGAACCCGAGGTGACAGGTCCGCTTCAGGCGAGCATCGCAATCACCGCGCCCGAACTGTTCGGGCAATTGCATGTGATGCCGCTGATCGAAGAGTTTCTGGCGGAACATCGCCATGTCGAAGTGCGTGTGCTGCTCGTAAACCGGATCGTGAATCTCATCGGCGAAGGTATCGATGTTGCGATCCGCCTGGCTCCGCTGCCCGACTCGACGTTCAAGGCCGTCAGAGTCGGAGAGGTAGGCACCTTGCTCTGCGCGTCGCCTGCCTATCTGGAACGCGCGGGGACACCGATCCGGCTGGGCGATCTCCAGAACCATGAGTGCATCGGACTCAATGCGGATGCGAACGGAGAGCAGTGGACCTTTTCCGGCGGAGCGCGTTCCCGGTCCATCCGGGTGCGGCCCCGCCTGAGCGTTAACAATGCAGCCGCTGCAATAAGCGCCGCCGTCCGCGGATGCGGGATCGTGCAAGTGCGATCATATCAGGTCGGCGATCATGTGGAAGCGGGGCGGCTCATTCGCCTGCTTCCTCAGTTCGAGGCTCCTGCGATCCCTGCGCATATCATCTTCCCCGGAGACCGGGCGAAGAGCCGGGCGGTCCGCACATTGATCGACCATCTCACGCCCGCTCTCAGGCGCGTGATGAAAAGCATGGACGCCTGACTCCGCGCGCGCAGAACTGCCCCCCGGCCTCAATTCGCCGGTATGCGTGCGATGACCTTGATCTCGAAATCGAACCCTGCAAGCCAATTCACACCGACTGCCGTCCAGTTGGGATAGGGCGCAGCCCCGATCTCTTCAGTACGAACCGCCATCACGGTTTCAAATTGCGATTCAGGATCGGTGTGAAATGTGGTGACATCGATCACATCGTCGAGTGTGCAACCAGCGGCATCCAGAACGGCACGAAGATTGGCGAACGCACGCCGGACCTGCGCTTCGAACTCCGGCTCGGGTGAGCCGTCGTCGCGGCTGCCGACCTGACCTGAAACGAACAGCAAGTCGCCTGACCGGATCGCTGCCGAATAGCAGTGAACCTCATAGAGCGCATGTCGGTCCGCAGGGAAGATGGCCTCACGATTGGACATTGAAAAATTCCTTCGATGAAATTGGGGGTCTACGGCGCTGCCCCGGCATCCGCTCATCCGACATACGCACCGTACGTGAATATATCTGATAACATACGTGACGTATGTCAATAGCTGATGAACGGCATTGCTTCCACTAATGGCCGGGAGATGAGGATATGGCCGGAGACGCGGAAGATCCCGATAGCCGCCGTCATGCCGTCCGCTGACCTGGCGTTGCAGCGGCATCGATTGATGATTTAACCGCACATGGGTCAGCGACCGAACACGTCTGGTTCGGTCACCCCAGATCATAACCTACTATAGCGCCGCGACAGTCTCCCGGAACGGCAGTGTCGGGGCATCGTTTCCTTGTGACAGGAGACGAGCATGAAAGTCGATTTCGAAACCTTGGGCGCGGGCGCTGCCATTCACACGCCGGCACAGATACCGGCGGCCCATGTCACGAGCGAAACCGACATTCTGACCGACGTCATCCTCTGCCCGCCCCACCATCTCGCCCCCGTCCCTTGCTGCGCCGTGACGCGAAACCACCTGGATCAGGGTTTCGCGACATGCACGGATCAGGCGCTCGAACAGCATGGCCGCCTTGCCGAGGCGTTGCGTCGGCAGGGCGTTCGCACCCATATGCTCTCGCCCTCCCCCGACCTGCCCGATATGTGCTTCACTCGTGACAGCGGCGTGGCGACGCCATGGGGCATGGTCGCGCTCAATCCCGCCATGCCGCATCGCCGAGGAGAGGTTGAAGCCCTTATCGACGCCTGTTCCCGTTGGAGCCTACCAGTCCACCGCATCACACGCGGTACGATCGAGGGCGGTGACATCTGCATTGCGCGCGAAGGACTGCTGATCCTCGGCATGTCCGGCGAACGCAGCAGCGCGGCGGGCATCGATCAGTTCGCCGCCCCCTTCCACGCCGATGGCTGGGACGTCATCATCTGCCCTTTCCATGCCAATCATCTGCATCTCGACACCATCTTCTGCATGATCGACACGGATCGGGCGATCGGTTGCATTGAGTTGCTTGACCGGGATTCCGTGCAGGCGCTAGGCCGCCACGGCATCTCGATCCTGCCGATGCCCGCGACGATGGCTGCCTCGCTCGGATGCAACATCCTTTCGCTCGGCGCGCGGCGCATCCTCGTAAGCGACGATGATGGCCCCCTCGCTCCGGCTTTGCGCGGTGAAGGCTATAATGTGGAAGCGATCGACATAACGCAGTTCGCGGCTTGTGGTGGTGGCATCCACTGCCTCACGCAGCCGCTTTGCCGGATCGCGCCCTGACATGGCGACTGACGAGGCAGGACAGCGCCACAGCTATCACGACGGACATGTCGCGCTAGCGGGCGAACTCTATCCACCATCATCGCCTGCTAACGGGCACGCGATACTGGTCGTGCACGAAGCAGACGGCATTGGCGGCAATGTGCGGCGACATTGCCGGATGCTTGCCGATCTCGGCTATTTCGCGATGGCGGCGGACATGCACGGCTATGGAGAACCGCTTACGGGCGACGCGATGCAGCGCGCGCTCGACGACTTTCGCCAAGACCCCGACCTCATCCGGGGCCGGGTGGCGGCGGGCTTCAACGCACTTCTGGCCGTGACGGGAATGTCCGCTGACCATAGTGCTGCGGTCGGCTTCTGCTTCGGAGGCTATGCCGCGCTGGAACTGGCGCGGTCCGGTTCCTCCGTCGCAGCGGTCGCCAGCTTTCACGGCTTGCTGACCACTGCGCGCGCCGCCCAACCCGGTGAGGTCGCCGCCGCGATGGTCGTCTTCACCGGCGCGCGCGATCCTCTGGCCCCTGCAAAGGACGTCGCCGCTTTCGAACAGGAAATGACGGCAGCGGGCGCAGACTGGCAACTGACAAGCTACGGCAACGCGCTGCACAGTTTCACCAACCGGGATGTCGATCGCATGGGCGACCCGCGCATGGCCTATGACCCCATCGCCCACCATCTGTCGTGGAACGCTGCCCTCGATTTTCTCGAAGCCAAACTCGGCAAGGAGGAGCACCCATGACCCGCTAAAACACGCGCAAATCGCACCATCGAATATTTTTGTTATCGCTAACGTCATTTCCCGCTATCACCCGCCATCGGACAGCTTCTCAGGGTTGTCACGGCATAATTGGAAGGCGGGGATCATGGCGATACATATCGGCAATTGTACCGGAGCCGCATCGTGGCGCGCGTGATCGGCCGATTTCGCTGGACAATCATCGGGCTTTTCGTCGGCGCGATGGTCATCAACTATCTCGCCCGCTCCGTCCTTGGCGTCGCCGCGCCCGTCATCTTGGTCGAACAGGCGATCAGCAGCGTGGAATATGGCTGGATCACCGGCGCGTTCCAACTGGGCGTCATGCTGCAACCCGCCGCTGGGTATTTCCTCGACAGCGTCGGCCTCAAGATCGGCTTCACCCTCGCCGTCGCCGCGTGGTCGCTGGTCACCATGGCGCATGGCTTCGTCAACGGCTGGTTCGGCTTTGCCGCGCTGCGCGGCCTCCTCGGCCTTGCCGAAGGATCGGCGCAGCCCGCCGGGCAGAAGCTCGTCGCCGAATGGTTCCCGGCCAAGGAACGCGGCGCAGCGGGCGGCATCTACAATATCGGCGCGTCCTTCGGCGCAGTCTTCGCCCCGCCGCTCGTCGCCTGGGCAGTGATGGTGCATAGCTGGCGGCTCGCCTTCGTCATCGCGGGCGGCATCGGCCTCGTCTGGGCCGTCCTCTGGTATTTCTATTACGACACGCCCGCCCGCCACCGCAGGCTTGGACAGGACGAGCGCACCTATATCCTCAGCAATCAGGAAGCCCGCCTCGCCGCCCGCGCGGAGCGTCCCTCGCCGCTCGCCCTCGCCCGCCGCCGCGACCTTTGGGGCATCGCGCTCCCGCGCCTGCTCGCCGATCCGGTCTGGGGGATGCTGTCCTTCTGGATGCCGCTCTATCTGGCGCGGGTTCGCGGGTTCGACCTGACGCAGATCGCGCTCTTCGCCTGGCTCCCCTTCCTCGCCGCAGACCTCGGCTGCCTGTTCGGCCCGGCGGTCGTCGCCTTCCTGCAACGCAAGGGCATCGACCTGATCGATGCGCGCCGCTGGGCCTTCACCCTCGGCGCGGTGATGATGACCGGCATGGCCTTCGTCGGCATGGCGACTAATCCCTATGCAGCGATCGCCCTGCTCTGCATCGGCGGCTTCGCGCATCAGACGCTGTCGGTCACCGTCATCACCATGGCGTCGGACCTGTTCGCCAAGAATGAGGTCGCGACGGCCGCAGGCATGGCGGGCCTTGCGGGCAATCTCGGCGTCCTCGTCTTCTCGCTCGCCTTGGGCCAGATGGTCGATCAGGTCGGCTACGAACCCTTCTTCATCCTGCTCGGCATCCTCGATCTCGTCGGCGCCGCGCTTCTCTGGACCCTGGTACGCAAACCTTCATGAACAGCATTTCCAATCCGATCCTGCGGGGCTTCAATCCCGATCCGTCGATCGTGCGCGTAGGCGACGATTTCTACATCGCGACCTCGACCTTCGAATGGTATCCCGGCGTCCAGATCCACCATAGCCGCGACCTGAAAAACTGGCGCGTCGTCGCCAGGCCGCTCGCCCGCGCCTCGCAACTCGACATGCGCGGCAATCCGGACGGCTGCGGCGTCTGGGCGCCAGATCTCAGCCATGCCGATGGCCGCTTCTGGCTGATCTACACCGACGTCAAGCGATATGGCGTCACCACGGTCAACGGCGCGAAGGGCGTGTCGCTCCGCGACTTCCCCAACCATGTCGTCAGCTGCGAGACGATCGACGGCGACTGGAGCGACAGCGTTCATTTGAACAGCAGCGGTTTCGATCCCGCCCTCTTCCACGACGATGACGGACGCAGCTGGATGCTCAACATGCTGTGGGATCATCGCCCCGGTCGGGGCCGCTTCGCCGGTATCCAGATCCAGCAGTTCGACCGAGACGCTGTCAAGCTGGTCGGCGAACCCCACCTCATCTTCGAAGGCACGTCGCTCGGCTTCACCGAAGGCCCGCATATCTACAAGCGGGACGGCATGTATCACCTGCTCGTCGCCGAAGGTGGCACCGGCTGGGACCATGCCGTCGTCATGGCCCGGTCGCCCAATCTGCTCGGCCCTTACGAGACACATCCCGACGGTCCGGTCCTCACCGCAGCGGGCAGCCGCGAGGGCGCGCTCACCCGCACCGGCCATGGCGACATCGTGGACCTGCCCGACGGCACGCCTTGGCTCGCCTATCTGTGCGGCCGCCCCACCCCCGGACGCGCGCGTTGTATCCTCGGCCGCGAAACCGCGATCCAGCCGATGCGCTGGGGCGAGGACGGATGGCTGCGCACGATGGACGGCGACGCCCGCCCGATGCTCAATCCGCCCGCCCCCGATCTGCCCCCCCACTCTTTCCCGGCCGACGATTGGGACGGCAATTTCGACGGCCCCCACCTGCCCCGAGCCTTCCAATGGCTGCGCACACCCTGTCCCGAACGCATCTTCAGCCTGACCGACCGCCCCGGCCACCTGCGCCTCCATGGGCGCGAGACGATCGGCAGCCAGTTCGAGCAGGCACTCGTCGCCCGCCGCGTGGAACATGCCCGCTTCACCGCCACCACCAGCCTCGACTTCACGCCGCGCAGCTTCCAGCAGGCCGCCGGGCTCACCCTCTATTACAACAGCACCAAATTTTATTATCTCAGCGTCAGCACCGACGCGGGGCGCCGCGAACTCCAACTGATGATCGCCTCCCCCGAGCAGGAGGAATGTGTCACGCTGGAGGTGATCGCCCCCCTGCCCGATGGCGTGGTGGACCTCCGCGCAGAGGTCGATGGTGCCGCGCTTCGTTTCGCCTGGCGGATCGGGGGTGCGGCGGAATGGCAGCACCTCCCCACCACCTACGACGCAACGATCCTGTCGGACGAAGTGACGATACCCGGCCTCCCCAACTTCACCGGCACCTTCGTCGGTGTGGCGTGCCAGGATGCGTCCGGTTCAGGCCATCCCGCCGACTTCCGCCGCTTCGTCTATGAAGGCTTCGGGGACACCGCAGCCACCGACTGACGCTCGACGATCCTGTGCTCCAGGATCGTCTCACGCGGCACTTTCGACTTGCCGCCCTTGGCCGCGATCTCCGCGATCAGCAGGCCCAGCGCCTGCGCCGCCAGATCGCGGACGGGTTGATGCACGGTGGTGAGTGGCGGCCAGATCGTGTTCGCGACCGTGGTGTCGTCAAAGCCCACGACGGTCAGTTCGCTTGGGACGTCCAGATGCCGCCGGTGCGCGACCGACACAACCGCCGCCGCCATATCGTCGTTGCTCGCGAAGATCGCGGTCGGCCGCCGGGGCAGGCTCAACAGCCGCTCCGCCGCCGCCAGCCCGGACATATAGGTGAAGTCGCCCTGCGCCACCTGCACGTCGACCCCGCCCGTCTCACTCACCGCTGCGTAAAACCCCGCCATGCGCTCGGAGCTTGCCGCCTGATCGGGATTGCCCAGGATGAAGCCCAGATGCCGATGCCCATGATCGATCAGCAGCCGCGTCATCTGATATGCCGCGGCGCGATCGTCGATCCGCACGCAGATCGTGCCGGGAGAAGGATACGCGCCGACCGTCGCCATCGCACACTCCGCCTGCCGCAGCACGCGCAGCACATCGGGCGCTTCACCCAGCGGCGGCGCGAGCAGCACGCCGCTCAGCCCCGACGCCACGAATTGCTCCACCGCCTGCTCTGCGGGCGGATGACCATTCTCGCCCTTCAGCAGCACCAGCCGCGCCCCGCGCGAGGACGCTTCCTCGAACACCCCGGTCAGGAATTCGCTCATGAACGCCGCGCTCGCATTCCAGTAGATCACGCCGATGCGCAGTTCGCTCGACGTCACCAGATTGCGGGCGGCGACATTGGGCGTGTAGGACAGCGCCTTGATGGCTTCCTCCACGACGATGCGCGTCGCCTCGCCGACGCCAGCGCGCCCGTTGATGACGCGCGATACGGTCATGGACGAAACCCCGGCCCGCTTGGCGACATCGACGACAGTCGCACCCCGCGCAGGCCGTACCGCTCTCGCCATATCGTTCCTCATCCGCCACCAACCGACCCCGACCTAAGCCATGATCGGCGCGTGGCATAGAGGGAAACGATCAGCCGCCCTTCGCGACCCTGACGGCATAGACCTGGTTGCTGCCGTCCATGTTGGACCGGAACACCATCCACTTGTTGTCCGGCGTGAAGGTGATGTTCGGTTCCAGCCGATAATCGTGCCGCTTCATGTCCACGATCTTTTCCACCTCGAACGTCCCCGGCGCGATCAATTCGTCCGCATTGTCGGCATGGATGCCCGCGACGTCGGGAATGGCCTTGGGCGTGAAGAGGTAGAGATATTTGCCGTCCGGCGCGTGCGCCACCATCTCACTGTCGCCGCCGTCGCCGGAAAAGCGCTTCAGGTCGCGTGACTGGTTGTAATGCACCGACCACATATTGCGATCGACCTTGTACCATTGCCGCTTGCCGGTACCGATCTCGTAGCCCGCCAGCCAGAACACCTCGCCGCGCGGCGTCTGGAGATCATACCAGATCCACTTGCCGTCGGGCGAAAAGAATTCATGGCCCGCAATCTCCATATTCATGATCCGCTTGTGGACCAGTTGCTTGCCCGACCCATCGGTGCGGATCGTCCAGATGCGGTCGACCTTGTGCCACGGCCCTTCGTGGCAATACATGATGAGGTTGGGGTCGGTCGGCGAAAACTGGATATGGTTCAGCCAGTCGGTCGAAGCCGTCACCACTTTCCGCTCACCGGTACGAATGTCGATGGTGAATATTTCCATCGGTATCTTCGCTTCCAGCCGTTCGTTGAGGCGCACTTCCTTCGCCTCTGCAAAGCTCAGCGGCTTGCCGTCCGGCCCGTTCGCGGCATAGGCGGCCTGCCCGAACGTCTGCTTGATCTCGGGCTGCTTTCCCTTCTGCGTCCCATCGGGCTGGAGCGGCTTGTCGCTTTCCGCCCATTGGCCAAGCAGCAGCGTTTCGTCCGCATTGATCGATCCGATCGATCCCTTGGTGACGGTGGCGATCTTGCGCACCTTGCCGCTGTCGATGTCGGCGGCGAAGATCGTCGTCGCACCCGCCGCATCGTCGCGTTTGCGGCTTGCATAATAAGCGGTGCGCGTCTTGCGCCCGGTGAACAACAGTTGCAGGTCAGCGCCCTTCACCAGCGGCTTGATGCTCCAGTCCGCCAGCGTCACGACCGAAATGCCCTGCGGCGTCGATATCACCATCTTGTCGCCCTGCGGTGTGTAGCTGCTCTGATGGAAATAGAGGCTGGCCGACCCCGCCTCGCTGGTGATCTGCACGATTTCATGCCCGGTCGCCGGATCGACCCAT
>JAAIGE0100874593.1_pt1 | contig 15633 bp, 11 predicted proteins | sample 6487951 | NCBI WGS metagenome assembly JAAIGE01 (sample SAMN13974128, study PRJNA590717) | phyllosphere metagenome | biome: tomato field; feature: multiple bacterial spot infested tomato fields; material: tomato leaves; isolation source: leaves from tomato fields | host: Solanum lycopersicum ... | reverse complement strand
CGATGCTGATCCAGCCGCGTCCGGCATCGGTTTCGTCCGGGCCGACGATGCGGTAGCGCAGTAACTCGCCGCTGTCGGTGGTGGTGGCGGCGGTGTTCTGGACGTGGATCTGGGGTCCAGTCGGCCTCGTCCTGTCGATGCCGCTGACCTTGTGCCTCGTGGTGCTGGGGCGGCATGTGCCGGCACTGGAATTCGTCGACATCCTGCTCGGCGACCAGCCGGCGCTCACCCCGGTCGAAAGCTTCTATCAGCGGATGCTCGCCGCCGACCCCGAAGAGGCGCTGGAACAGGCGGAGACGCTGCTGACCGACCGGTCGCTGACCGGCTATTACGATGAAGTGGCGCTCGGCGGCCTCAAGCTGGCGGCGGAGGATGCCCGGCGCGGCGCGATCGATCATGACGGCGCGAAACGGATCGTCGGATCGATGCTGACGGTGATCGACGAACTGGAGGAGCATGACGACGAGGTGACGAGCGTCGCGCCTGCCCGCTCTCTGCACCCGATGCCACAGCAGCGCGGCACCGCCGACGACGCCGCGACCACGGCCGATCCGCTGCCCGATGCGCCGGACGACTGGCGCGATTCCCGTGCGATCGTCTGCATCGCTGGGCGCGGCGTGCTGGACGATGCAGTCACCGCGATGCTCGCGCAGCTGCTCGGCCGGCGCGGATTCGGCGTGCGGCGGGTGCCGCACAGCGCCGCCGGCCGCGACGCGACCGAGCGGCTGGACCTGACCGGCGCGCGGCTGATCTGCCTGTCCTATCTGGAGATCGGCGGCACCCCCAGTCACCTGCGCTACCTGATCCGCCGCCTCCGCCGCGAGGCGCCCGACGCCGCAGATGGCGCTGTGGAACTCGCATCCGCGCGTGTACCTGCCGATCGAAGACGAGCCCAACGGCGAAGCCAAGTGCCCGTATTGCGGCGCGCTGTTCGTGCTCGCCGACTGATACTGGCCGGATGCACCGCCTGACCGTGGTGCAACTGCTGCCGGCACTGCAGTCCGGCGGCGTCGAGCGCTCCACCCTGGAAATCGCTGCCGCGCTGGTGCGCGCCGGTCATCGCGCCGTCGTCGTGTCGGCCGGCGGACGCCTGGTGCAGCCGCTGTTGGATGTGGGTGGCGAGCATCTCACTCTAGAGATCGGCCGCAAATCGTTGCTGACGCTGCGGCATGTGATCGGCTTGCGTCGCTTGTTCGCCGAACTCGGGGCCGACATCGTGCATGCACGTTCGCGGCTGCCGGCCTGGCTGGGTTGGTACGCGCTGCGCGGCATGCCCGAGGCAACGCGGCCGCGCCTGGTGACCACCGTGCACGGGCTTAATTCGCCTAGCCGCTACAGCGCAGTGATGACCTACGGCGAGCGCGTGATCTGCGTGTCCAAGACGGTGCGCGAATACGTGTGCACGCATTACCCGCAGACCGATCCGGCGCGGCTGCGCACCATTCCGCGTGGGGTGGATATCGCGCAGTTCCCGCGCCGGCTGCAGCCGGACCGCCGCGCACGTGCTTGGGCACAGACGCTGCTGCCCGCTCTGCCGGCCGATGCACCGCTGCTATTGCTGCCGGGCCGTGGCACGCGCCTGAAGGGGCATTCCGATGGCCTGCAGCTGCTCGCCGACATCCGTGCAGCCGGCGTGCCGGCCTTTTTGTGGTTGCCCGGCGCATGCGAGCCCGGGCGCGAGGCGTACGTGCGGGAGCTGGAGACAGAAGCGTCGAGGCTGGGCGTTGCCGAGGCAATCGCCTTGACCGAGCCCACTGCCCGCATCGCCGAGGCCTATGCGGCCAGCGATCTGGTGCTGCAGCTTTCGCGCAAGCCGGAAGCCTTCGGCCGCACCGTGGTGGAGGCGCTGTCGGTCGGCCGTCCGGTGCTGGGCTGGGCACACGGCGGCGTTGGCGAATTGCTGGCCGAGTTGCAGCCCGGTGGTGCGGTCGCCGCTTTCGATGCCCGGGCCTTATGCACGCAGGCGCTGCAGTTGCTGCAGCACGCCCCGGCAGCGCCGGCCGTGATCCCCTACACGTTGCAGGCCATGCAAACGGCCACCCTGAAGGTCTATGACGAACTCCGCCGCTGAGGCCCTCCCGCGGGCGCCCGTGTTGACGCCCGATGCCGGCCGCTGGGCGCCGCTGTGGGTGATCGTGTTCGTGGCGCTATGGCCTACGCCCGGCCTGGCCGAAACGGTGTTGTCGCTGGGTGCGTTGTTCGCGGCGTACCGCCTGTTGCATGCGCGCTTTCGCGGCGGCACGCGCCTGCTCAGCGGCGCAGCCTGGGCGCTGACCAGCGTGTTGTTCCTGGCGTACTGGTTGCCGCAGATGCTGTCGGCGTTCGACGCGATGGATGCCGGCCGCGCACTACGCAAGTCGGCCACCGATCTGCGCTACCTGCCGTTCATGTGGTTATGCGCCATCGCCGTGGCCAATGCACAGCGTCGGGGTCGCACCTTTACCGGGCTGGCGGTCATCGGTGGGGTGTGGACGCTGGACGCGTTGCTGCAGGCCGCCTTCGGCACCAGCCCGTTGTTTTTTGGCATCGATCAGATCAAGCAGCTGATCAGCGGCCATGGCCTGTGCACGGCCCAGGAACTGGCGCTGGTGGACCGGTTGAGCGGCGTGCTGGGCCCCTGCAATCTGAAATTCGGGCAGACCCTGGCCAGCCTGTCGCCGTTCCTGTTGCTGGCGTTGGGGCGGCGTCATGTCTTGGCCTGGCTTGTCGGCGCGGCGGCGGTCGGCATTGTGTTGGTCCTGGCCGGCTCGCGCGCGTCGTGGATCACCTATGGCGTGATCATGCTGTTGTCCGGTTGGCAGCTGCTGGGCGGGCGTCGTTTGCTGGCCGCGGCGGTGGTCGGCGCACTGTTGGCCGTGGCGGTGGTGGCGGTGGCGCCACAGGCGCGCGAGCGCATCCAGCGCACCACGCTGGCGTTCGGCAATGGCGAACAGGGCGTGGACCAGGCCTTGTCCGGGCGTGCCCAGATATGGGGGGCATCGCTGTGCATGATCCGCGCGCATCCGCTCAACGGCGTGGGCGTGCGCGGGTTCCGGCAGGCCTATCCGGCCTGCAATCCGGCACCTGGCCAAGCGCCGGCCTGGGGCGGCGGGCCGGCCTTTCATGCGCATCAGATCGTGCTGGAGATCCTGGCCGAAACCGGCGTGATCGGCTTGCTGCTGTGGCTGGCTGGCGCGGCGCAGGCATGGCGTGCGTGGCGCTACTCAAGCGTGGTGGCACGCGAGCAGGCGCGGCCGGCGATGATTGCGTTGGTGGCCACGGTATTTCCGTTCAACACCCATCTGGCGTTCTATTCCAGCTTCTGGGGCGGGCTGAGCCTGATGCTGGCCGGGCTGTATGCCGGCGCCTTGCTCAACGACGATGCGGACCGCGCGCCGCAGTAGCGCGGCGCACGCGGTTGATCGGCACTTCCTCCCTTCGCGAGCTGCGGCGGCGACGCCCACACATGCGTTGCAGGCGTTCGCCGAGCCGGCGTCAGCGATAGAAATCGCTACGTCCACCCGGTTGGCGCTTGAAGCGCCGATGGATCCACAGGTATTGGTCCGGCGCTTCGCGCACCATGTCTTCGATGGCGGCATTGACCTGCGTGGTATCGGCGATGACGTCATCGGACGGAATGTCGGCCAACGGCGGTGCGATCTTGAGGATGTAACGGCCACCTTCGCGACGATGGAAGTACGGCACGACCGCGCAGCCGGTCAACCGTGCCAGCTGATGCGTGGCGGTAATGGTGGAGGCGGGATGTCCGAAGAACGGCACGAACACGGTGTCCTTGCCGCGCATGTCCTGATCCGGCGCATACCACAGAAAACCGCCGCGCTTGAGATGCTTGATGGTGGCGCGCAGGTCTTCGTTGGCGAACATGTGCGTGGCATAGCGCAAGCGCCCACGCTTGACCGCCCACTCGAACACCGGGTTGCGATGCCTGCGGTACATGCCGGCCAGCGGCACGTGGTCGCATAGCAGGCGCCCGCACATTTCCAGCGTCATGAAGTGGCCGGATACCAGCAACACGCCGCGTTTTTGCTGCTGCAGTTGCTGCAGATGCTCCAGGCCCTCGATCTGCACGCCTGGTCGAATGACATCGATGCTGCCCCACCAGGCGCGCGCGAACTCGAACAGGCCCACGCCGAGCGCGTCGAAACTGTCGCGCAACAGCCGCGCCCGCCAGGCATCGTCCTGCTCGGGGAAACACAGTTTCAGGTTGACCTCGGCCGCGCGCCGACGCGTGCCCGCCAGGCGCATGGCAATCCAGCCCACGCCGCGGCCCACGGCACGTTGCAGCGTCCAGGGCAGGCGCCCTGCCACCACCATCACCGCCAGGCCCAGATACATCGGCCAGTGCTTGGGGTTGCGCAGGGAAGGGCGGACGGCGACGTTGGCGGGCTCGGACATGCGTCAATTCTAGAGCGTGTGATGCACTTTGAGATGAGATGCGTTGGCCGTCAGCGGCGCGGTGCCCGCTCCGCGCCGCTGACGGCCAACCCTCCGGGAGCGCCCTGTGGCACACCGATACTGCGTTGCGCGCCTTGCCCAGGCTGGTCGCCTGGGCAAGGCGCACGCGGTGTCTCGACGCGCCACAAGACGCTTCGCACTCACCTCAACGTGCATAACACGCTCTAAGGGATTGCGCCCAGCAGGCAGCGTGCACATGCGCACGCACGGACGCTCCCGTATCCTGCACGGATGCGGAAAGATCCGATCGAATGGCTGTTGCGCGGGCTGTACTCGGCGCTGCTCTACCTGTTGTTGCCGGTCACGGTGTACCACCTGGTGTGGCGCGGTTTCCGCGTGCGCGAATACTTCAATCGCTGGAACGAGCGCTATGCGTCCTACACGCACGCCTGCGGGCGCCCGCGGGTGTGGGTGCATGCGGTGTCGGTGGGCGAGGTCAACGCGTCCGCGCCGCTGGTCAATGCGCTACGAGCGCAGCGCCCGGATATCCGTTGGGTCATCACCACCATCACCCCCACCGGCTCCGAGCGCGTGCGCGCGCTGTGGGGCGATGCGGTGGACCATGTGTATCTGCCCTACGACGTGCCGGGCAGCGTGGGGCGGTTTCTCGAACACTTCCGCCCGCGCCTGGCCTTGATCCTGGAAACCGAGCTGTGGCCAAACATGTTGTTCGGCTGCCGCGATCGCCAGATTCCGGTGTACATCCTCAACGCACGGTTGTCGGCGCGCTCGTTGCGCGGCTATCGGTTGCTGGCGCCGTTGATCAGTCGTGCGCTGCGCACCGTCACCTGCGTGGCGGCGCAGTCGCAGGACGATGCCGAGCGGTTCGTCACCCTGGGCGCGCGCCCGGATCAGGTGATCGCGCTGGGCAATCTCAAGTTCGATATCGCAGCGCCAACGCAATTGCAGGCGTTGGTCGCGCAGTTTCGCATGCACGTGCCGGCCACGCGCCCGGTGTGGATCGCCGCCAGCACGCACGAAGGCGAAGAGGCCGCCGTTGCCGATATCCACGCACGGTTGCTGCTGCAATTTCCGGATTTGCTGCTGTTGTGGGCACCGCGCCATCCCGAGCGCTTTCCCAAGGTCGAGACGTTGGCACGCGAGCGCGGCTGGCGCGTTGCCACGCGCAAGGCGCAGCAATGGCCGCAGGCGGGCGACAAGGTATTCGTCATCGACACCCTGGGCGAGCTGATGAGCTTCTATGCGTGCGCGCAGGTGGCTTTCGTCGGTGGCAGCCTGCAGCCGATCGGCGGGCATAACCTGCTTGAGCCGGCCGCCGTCGGAACGCCGGCAATCACTGGCCCGCATCTGCATAACTTCTCGGAGATTTCGCGGCGCATGCGCCAAGCCGATGCGGTTGCCATCTGCGAGGATGCCGAGTGCGTCTACCAGGCCTTGGCGCGCCTGCTCGCCGACCCCGCACAACGCGAGGCGATGACCACTGCAGGCCTGGCGCTGGTCGCCAACGGCAAGGGCGCGGTGGCCCGCACCTTGGTGCAGATCGCTGCCGATCTGCCGCCGCTGGCGAGCGCGGGCGTTGTGGCATGAGGTTTGTCGCTCGCTGCGTGGCTGCGTGCATGGCCGTGCCACACTCCGCCGAGCCTGTCGCCGGAGTGCAGCCCTCGTTGCGCTCAACGGTGAGAACTTGCGCCGGGCAGTGAGACGCGTGGTGGGTTCACTTGCACCGGATGCTGCACGCCGGCGTGGCCGGGTTAGCGCACTTGCAGCCGCCGTCACGACAGGCGCGCATGCGGTTGCATCGCGCACAAAAAAAGCGGGCCTTAGCCCGCTTTTTTTTTGTGCATCCAGCTCGCCTTACTGCAACGACCCACTGCCCTGCAGCTTGGATTCGGCGTCCTGCGATAGCAGGCGGTTGACGTCCTGCAGATCGGTGATGTCGAGCTTGCCGATGGCCTGGCCCAGCAGCAGGCGGTTCTGCAGGAAGTTGTAACGCGACTGTGCGTAGTTCAGTTGCGCCTGGAACAGCGTGCGCTGGTTTTGCACCACGTCCAGCACCGTGCGCGTGCCCACTTCCAGACCCACTTGCGAGGCGTCGTAGGCGGCTTGCGCCGACACCACGGCCAGGCGGCGGGCTTCCACTTCGCTGATACCGGCAACAACAGTCTGGTAGGCATTGCGGGTGTTGCGATCCAGCGCGCGCTTCTGCTGCTCGTAGGTGTCCTGCTGGATATCGCGTTGCGACAGTGCCTGACGCACGGCCGACTGGGTCGCGCCGCCGGCAAAGATCGGAATCGTCAGCGTGATGCCCACGGAATCGGTGTCGATGTCGCGGCCTGCGGTGGTGAAGTTGCCCGCCGCCTCATCCACCGTTCCCTGACCACCCCAGCTATTGCTGCGGCCGACATTGGCACCCAGGCTCAGCGTGGGCAGATGGCCGGCACGGGCGGCACTGACCTGCGCCTCGGCAGCACTGACCTGCAACTGCTGCGCCCTCAGCGCCGGATTGTCGGCGATCGCGGTGGCAACCAATTGATCTACGTTGCTGTAGGCGGCCGGTACTTCGGGGCGGAACTCATCTGGCAATGCGCGCAAGCCGACCACAGGCTGGCCGGTGAGCTCGGTCAGTGCCTGGTAGTAGTCCTTGAGCGTATTGCGCGCGTTGATGGTGTCTGCCCGTGCCTGGTCGTACTGGGCGCGGGCCTCGTGCACGTCGGTGATCGGTGCAAGACCCACTTCCAGACGCTTGTCGGCGTAGTCGAACTGCTTCTTTGCGGCCGCCTCGTTGGTCTCGGCTGCCGCCAGCGACTCGATCCCCACCAGCACCTGGAAATATGCCGCCGAGGTGCGGGTGATCAGGTCGTTATTGGCCGATGCCAGGGTGAAATCCGCAGCCTTGGCCACTTCGCGTTGCGCACGCAGGTTGGAAAACTGCGCCCAATTGAAGATGGTCTGGCTGCCTTGAATCGCGTACTGGCGCTGCTTGGTCGTGGAGCGGCCATCGACGCCCTCCAGCTCACGATGCGACTGGGTGTAGCTGGCGCTACCGTCCAGCTGCGGCAACAACGCCGCACGCGCCTGCACCTGACCCTCCCGATTGACCAGGCGCGTGGACTCGGCCACGGCCAGCTGCGGATCGCCGTTGCGGGCCATTTCGTAGACCTGCAGCAGGTCGGTGGCGTGCGCAGCCATCGGAGACAGGGCGGCGGCCAGGGCCAGGACAAGGGATCGGCGGATCATCGGGGGAGCTTCCTTGGGAATCAGAATTGGAATCGGGGCGTCGGTGCGGCGCCCTGGAGATAGGCGAGGTCGGTTTCGAACAACGATTCGATGCGCGGGGCGTTGACCTCGCCACGGACCAGGACCGCTTCCATCACCGGGTCGTGACCGCGCACGACGAACAACCGGCCGTTCGGGCGCAACCACTGCAGCCACTGGACGGGCAGCGTGTCGACCGCGCCGGTCACGCAGATGGCGTCGAAGCGACGCTCGCTCTGCCAGCCGAAGACATCGGCGGTTTCGATACGGACGTTGCTGCCCAGGCCGGTGCGGTCCAGATTGGCGCGCGCAGCCGCGGCCAGCGCCGGGTCGATCTCCAGGCTGAGGACTTCGCGCGCCAGTGCGGCCAGGCAGGCGGTGGCAAAGCCGCTGCCGGTGCCGATTTCCAGTACGTCCTCGCCCGGTTGCAGGTCCAGTGCCTGCAACATGCGGCCTTCGACCACCGGCTTCATCATCTTGTGACCGGCCGACAGCGGAATTTCCACGTCGACATAGGCCAGCGTCTTGTAGGCCTCCGGCACGAAGGCTTCGCGCGGCATGCGCGCCAGCACGTCGAGTACGCGCAGGTCCAGCACGTCCCACGGCCGGATCTGCTGCTCGACCATCTTTTCGCGGGCCTGGGTGAAATCGATCGTCATGGTGCGGGTATCCAACGCGGTGGGGCGAACATTTTACCGGTGCGCGAGGCACCTGGCGCATCTAGCATCGCCGCGCGCTGCCATCCGGCGCAGTGCCGGAAGTCATCGCCACCAAAGGCCGGGGGCGCTCAGCGCGGCGCATAGGCCCTCAAAAAGAAGTCCACGCTGGTGTCGATGTGCTCATTGACCTGGGCGCGGGTGGGCTGGCCGTGCAGGCCGCACATCATCAAGGCGTAGAGCTCGCCCTTGAGCAGGCAGAAGAATTGCGAGGCAGCGCGCGCCACGTCCGGGATCTCCAGCTGGCCGTCGGCCACCCGCGCAGACAGGAAATCCGCCAGCGCCCGCTGCGTGCGCTTGGGGCCTGCATCCCAGAACATCTCGCGGATATGCACGTCGCCGGTCCCGGGCGCCATCATCATGCGGTGGGTGGAGATGGCCGATTCGGTGCTGACCATGGCGAAGAACGCATGGGCAATCTCGGTGAGCTGGTCGCGCAATGCGCCCTTGGGGGCGTGATCGAACAGGTCGTCCGGCATCATGTGCTGGCACTGGGCGCGGATCGCCTCGGAAAACAGGCTCTCCTTGTCGCCGAAGTGGCTGTACACGGTCAGTTTGGAGACGCCGGCCTGCGCGGCGATCCCATCCATGCTGACCCCTGCATAGCCCTGCTCCATGAACATGGTGCGGGCGGCACCCAGGATGGCGGCACGCTTTCCAAGATCCTTGGGACGACCAGGGCCATTGCTCTTGGTCTTGGAATTGAGGGGGGACGAGCTGGACATGCCGTCAATACTAGACCATCGGGTTCTATATTTATACTCGGCGCCCGACCGCTACGTTAACGGTTCCGCCTGCCCGGTTCCCGGTGTCGTGCCGCTCCCGGCAGCTGTCAGGGATCCACCGAAGGCAGCACAAAAACCCCGGTGATAAATTGGCCGTAGGCCTGCCGGTGCATACGGGCAGGTATCTCCAGCGAGCACGGACGAGGGGACGGGGAGCGTGGGAAGGGGCGGTACGCAGGCGCACATAAGCTGCGTTCGCAGCACGTGCGTGCGGCGGATCGGGCTGGCGTGGCTGTGGCTGCTGTTGTGTTGCGCACTGCTCAACGCCTGGCCCGCGGCCGCGCAGGTGCTCAAGCACGCCGCGTACCACACCGTCACGCGCTGGAACATGGACGACGGCCTGCCGCACAACCTGGTGCACGCGGTGGCCCAGGGCGAAGACGGGCTGATCTGGCTGGGTACCTGGGAAGGCGTGGCGCGCTTCAATGGGCGCGATTTCACCGTGTACGACCGCCAGAACACTCCCGGCGTCGAGCTGGGCGGGGTATTTGTGGTGGTTCGCGACAGCACCGGCGGCATGCTGTTCGGCACTGCGTTCGACGGCGTCTACCACTATCAGGACGGTCATTGGCAGCAACTGGGCGATGCGTCGGCGCGGCATCTTGCGGTCAGCGCCCTGCTGCGGCGTGCCGATGGCGCGCTGTGGGTGGGCACGCCGCAGACGCTGTACCGCATCGAGGGCGACGGGCGGGTGGTCGACGTCGGCCGCCAGACCGGCTTGCCGCGTGCGCGCGTCACGGCATTGTCTGCGGACGAACGCGGCGACCTGTGGGTTGGTACCGAGGTCGGGCTGTATCGGCTGCCGCACGATGGCGTCCAGGCGGTGGCCTGGGGAAGGGGGCACGGGATGCGCGATGCGCCGGTACGGCGGCTGGCCAGCGACCGTCAGGGCGGCCTGTTGGTCGCCGGCGACGATGGCGTGTGGTGGTGGAGCCGTGGCGGTGGCCTGCAGCGTTTCCGCCAGGGCCAACGCGTGGACTCGGTGTTGCTGGACCGCCGCGGGCACCTGTGGATGAGCCTGTCTTCGGGCACGCTGGTGGTGCACAGCGGGCCGAACGACCCGGACGAGCAGATCGCCATTTCCGGCGTCGCCAGCCCGGCGCTGCTGGAAGACGCCGAAGGCCTGATCTGGGTCGGCAGCACCCACGGGCTGTTCCGCATTGCCGAGGGCGCCGCGCACGGCGTCACCCACGACGAGGGTCTGAGTTCGGACTACGTGCGCTGCGTGCTGCAGACCGGCGAGGGCACGGTGTGGGTGGGCAATGCCGTCGGCCTGGATCGTTGGCGCGAGGGCACCATCAGCCGCGTGTCGCTGTCGCCCAGCGAAGGAGGGCGCGTGCTCGAGCAATCGGTGCTGGCGCTGGCCGATGCTGGCGATGGCGGCGTGTGGGCCGGTACCTATAGCCAGGGCGTGGTGCGTCTGGACGCGCAAGGCCACGTGCTGGTGCGCATCGGCGCGGCCGATGGCCTGCCCTCCATGTCGGTGCGTGCGGTGTTGCCGGACGGCGACGATCTGTGGATCGGCACCACCGCCGGGCTGGTGCGGTGGCGCAACGGCAAGGCACGCCGCTACACCGCAGCCGACGGCGTACCGGATGGCTCGGTGCAGGTGTTGTACCGCGATGCGCAGGGCATCGTCTGGATCGGCACCGATCGCGGCGTGACTGCGCTGTCGCCGGACGGCAGTACCCGCGCCTGGCTGGGCGAGCAGGATTTCCCCGGGCAGAACGCCTTCGATTTCCTGCGCGATGCCGCTGGCGATGTGTGGATTGCCAGCGATCGCGGCCTGCTGCGGTTGCGCGGCGACAGCTTCCGCGTCTACGACCACCGGGTCGGGCTACCGCGCGACAAGGTGTTTCGCGTGATCGACGACGGCCGTGGCTATTTCTGGCTGTCGAGCAACCACGGGGTGTTCCGCATCGCACGCGATAACTTCGACCAGCTCGATGCGGGCACGCGCGAGCAATTGAGCGTGGAAGTGGTCGACCGCAGCGACGGCATGCCCAGCAACCAGGGCAACGGCAGCAGCGCGCCGGCTGGCTGGCTGACCCAGTCCGGGCAGTTGCTGTTCCCCACCGCCGCAGGCCTGGGCGTGATCGACCCGGCCCGCGTGGGCACCTTGCAAGGCCATCGGGTGCCGATCGTCTTCGAGCGCCTGCTGGTCGATGGCATGGTGCAGCCGCTCAGTGGCCCGCACCGGTTCGGCGCCGAGACCCGGCGTATCGCGATCGTGTATGCCGGGCTGAATTTCCGCGGCCCGGACAAGGTGCGGTATCGCTACCGGCTGGAGGGCTTCGACCCGGAGTGGGTGGATGCCGACAATGCCAGCGAAGCGGTCTACACCAATTTGCCGCCGGGCCGTTTCCGCTTCCGCGTGCAAGCGATGTCGCTGCCGGTGGATTGGCGGCAGAACGACCTGCTGGGCGAAGCCAGCTTGGTCATCGAACTGGCGCCGCCGTGGTGGCGCCGCGGCGAAGTGGTCGGCCTGGGCATCCTCGGCCTGGCCAGCGTGATCTACGGGTTGTATCTGTGGCGTACCGCCAGCTATCGCCTGCGTCAGCGCCAGCTCAATACCGTCATCGACCGGCGCACGCGCGAACTGAGCGACAAGAACCTGGCGCTGCAGCAGGCCAGCCAGGAACGCGAAGCGTTGATGCGCCAGCTGGAATACCGCGCCAGCCACGACGTGCTGACGGCGCTGCCGAACCGGCGCGAAGCCGAGCGTGTACTGCAGCAATGGTTCGATGAGGCGCACGCCGGTGGCGCGGCGTTGGCGCTGGCGTTGATGGATATCGATCACTTCAAGCGTATCAACGACGACTACGGCCATGAGGTGGGCGATGCGGTGCTGTCGGCCATCGGCGAGGTGTTGAGCGAGCAGGATCAGGCGCGCTGCTTTGCCGCGCGTCATGGTGGCGAAGAATTCCTGCTGGCGGCCACCGGGCTGGATGCGGTACAGGCGCGCGCGCTGTTCGAGCGCATGCGACAGCGACTGGCCGACATCGAAGTCGATGCGCAGGGCATGACCGTGCGTTGTACCGCCAGCATGGGCATGGCGATGAGCGAGGAGGCGCCCAGCCGGCGCGAATTGCTGGCGTTGGCCGACCATCGTCTGTACGAAGCCAAGCGGCAGGGGCGGGATCGTTTGATCGGGCCGTAAGACGTTGCTGAGGCCCGTGGACTGCTGGATGCGGGCCCGATGCAAGACAGGTGTTGTTACATTGCACGGGCGGTGCGTGGCGAAGAAGAAGCGCAGCGTTGCCGGCCGGGCCGCGGCATCGCCGAGTCAGCAAGCCGCGTGCGCAGGACGCATCGCACCTCTCGTGCGCTCGTGCCGAGATCAAACTGCTGACGTTATCTTTCGCCGACACGTGCAGCACGCTGCAGACATTCGCCCACAGCCTACGCCTGCGCCGGATCCGCCTGCGCATGCAACAGCGCAACAAACGCCTGCGCCGCACGCGACAAGGTGCGCCCGCCATGGGTAACGCATCCCAGCTCGCGGGATAACGCGACATCGGCCAGCGGGAGCGCCACGATCTGGTGGTCGATCATGCGCTCGGGCAGCACGCTCCAGGCCAGGCCCACCGACACCAGCATCTTGATCGTTTCCAGGTAATTGGTGGTCATGCGCAAACTCGGCACCAGGCCGCGCTCGGCGAACAGGTTGGCAACGATGCGATGGGTGAATGTGCCCGGATCGGGCAACACCGCCGGGTGCGCCACCACATCGTCCAGCGACACTGCAGGCAGTGCCGCCAACGGGTGATCGGGCGCAACGACGAACTGCAGGCGGTCGTGCCAGATCGGCTGCGCGCGCAGCGGAGCGCGCGTGTCCGGTGCCAGGGTGGTCACTGCCAGCTCCACCTCGCCGCGCAGCACCGCGGCGTACGCCAGCTCCGAATCCAGGAACTGGATGTCCAGCGCCGCCTGCGGATGTTGCGTGGCAAAACCGCGCAACAAGGCCGGCAGGCGGTGCAGACCCACATGGTGGCTGGTGGCCAGGCTCAAGCGGCCGCCAACGGCTGCACCCAAATGCTCCAGCACGCGGCGGGTGTCCTGCAGCTCGGCCAGGATGCGTTGCGCGCGCGGCAGCAACGCCTGTCCGGCTTCGGTCAGCACCACCTGCCGGCCCAGGCGATCGAACAGCCGCGCCGACAATTGCGCCTCCAGGAGTGCAATGCGTTTGCTTACCGCAGGCTGGGTCAGGTGCAAGGCCTCGCCGGCTGCCGAAAAGCTGCCGCTCTCGGCGATCGCCACGAATGCATTGAGGCTCGCCAGGTCCATTGCTATTCCTAAAATTCATTTCTTGAATAAACAATATGAATTTGCGTAATCCAAGGCAAGCTCCTAGCATCGATCTCAGCCAGGTGGGCGCACCCACCATCCGCCACTCGGATTGCCGCGATGACTGCCAAGACCCTGTACGACAAGCTGTGGGACCTGCATGAGGTCACACGCCGTGACGATGGTTCGTCGCTGATCTACATCGACCGCCACATCCTGCACGAGGTGACCTCGCCGCAAGCCTTCGAAGGCCTGCGCCTGGCCGGGCGCAAGCCATGGCGCATCGACGCCAATATCGCCACGCCCGATCACAACGTGCCGACCACGCGCGCCGAGCGCCAGGGCGGTCTGGAGTCGATTTCCGACGAGGTCTCGCGCCTGCAGGTGCAGACCCTGGACGAGAACTGCGACGACTTCGGCATCCTCGAGTTCAAGATGAACGATACCCGCCAGGGCATCGTGCACGTGGTCGGCCCCGAGCAGGGCGCCACCTTGCCGGACATGACCGTGGTCTGCGGCGATTCGCACACGTCCACGCACGGCGCATTCGGCGCGCTGGCCCACGGCATCGGCACCTCGGAAGTTGAGCACGTGCTGGCCACGCAGTGCCTGATCGCCAAGAAGATGAAGAACATGCAGGTGCGCGTGGAAGGCACGCTGCCGTTCGGGGTGACCGCCAAGGACATCGTGCTGGCGGTGATCAGCAAGATCGGCACCGCCGGCGGCAACGGCCATGCGCTGGAATTTGCCGGCAGCGCCATCCGCGCGCTGTCGATGGAAGGCCGCATGACCATCTGCAACATGGCCATCGAAGCCGGTGCCCGCGTGGGCATGGTGGCGGTGGACGAGAAGACCATTGCCTACGTCAAAGGGCGGCCGTTCGCCCCCAAGGGCGCCCACTGGGATGCGGCGGTGGCGCTCTGGAGCACGCTGGTCTCCGACCCGGACGCGCACTTCGACACCGTGGTGGAGTTGCGTGCCGAAGACATCAAGCCGCAGGTCAGCTGGGGCACTTCGCCGGAAATGGTGCTGGCCATCGATCAGCACGTGCCCGATCCAGCCGCCGAGCAGGACCCGACCAAGCGCGATTCGATCGAGCGCGCGCTCAAATACATGGGATTGACCGCCAACCAGCCGATCACCGCCATCCGCCTGGATCGCGTATTCATCGGCTCGTGCACCAATTCGCGGATCGAAGATCTGCGCGCGGCCGCCGCAGTGGCCAAGGGCCGCAAGGTCGCTTCCACCATCAAGCAGGCGTTGGTGGTGCCGGGCTCGGGCCTGGTGAAGGCCCAGGCCGAAGCCGAAGGCCTGGACAAGGTGTTTCTGGACGCCGGCTTCGAATGGCGCGAGCCAGGCTGCTCGATGTGTCTGGCCATGAACCCGGACAAGCTGGGCAGCGGCGAGCATTGCGCGTCCACCTCCAACCGCAACTTCGAAGGTCGCCAGGGCGCCGGCGGCCGCACGCATCTGGTCAGCCCGGCGATGGCGGCGGCTGCGGCGGTGAGCGGGCATTTTGTCGATGTGCGTGAACTGCAGGGAATCGAGAGTCGGGAATAGGGAATCGCAAAGTCCTGCTTCCCGCTCTGCCCATTCCCGACTCCCCATTCCCCATTCCCGGCCTCTCTCATGACCCCTTTCACCCAACACACCGGACTGGTGGCGCCGCTGGATCGCGCCAATGTCGATACCGACCAGATCATTCCCAAGCAATTCCTGAAGTCGATCAAGCGCACCGGTTTCGGTCCGAACCTGTTCGACGAGTGGCGCTATCTGGATATTGGCGAGCCTGGTCGCGACAACAGTGCGCGCCCGCTCAATCCCGACTTCGTGCTCAATTTCCCGCGCTATCAGGGCGCCAGCGTCTTGCTGGCCCGGGAAAACTTCGGCTGCGGTTCCTCGCGCGAGCATGCGCCGTGGGCGCTGGACGAGTACGGCTTTCGCACCGTAATCGCGCCGAGTTTTGCCGACATCTTCTACAACAACAGTTTCAAAAACGGCCTGCTGCCGATCGTGCTGGCCGAAGCGCAGGTCGATGCGTTGTTCGAACAATGCCTGGCGACCGAGGGCTACCAGCTCACCGTGGATCTGGCCGCACAACGCGTGCGCCGCCCCGATGGCGTGGAGTACGGCTTCGACATCGATGCCTTCCGCAAGCACTGCCTGCTCAACGG
>JAAIGE0100168785.1_pt1 | contig 15634 bp, 9 predicted proteins | sample 6487951 | NCBI WGS metagenome assembly JAAIGE01 (sample SAMN13974128, study PRJNA590717) | phyllosphere metagenome | biome: tomato field; feature: multiple bacterial spot infested tomato fields; material: tomato leaves; isolation source: leaves from tomato fields | host: Solanum lycopersicum ... | reverse complement strand
TGATGTTTTGCTTTGAGTGTTTCAAGCTGCTCCTGTGCATCCGATACTGCTGTTTTCAGCTTCTTCTCTGCCTCTTCGGCTGCCTGCCCTTCAAAAATACCATTTCTATGCTGTTTAAGATGAAGGTAATTTTGCTGCTGTGTCGTGAAAATTTCCTTTTTTTCCGTTACTGATGCTGCAAGTGTCTGCGCCAGGCTTTCCATTTCTTTGATGGTTGCTTCAAGGATGCCCTGATTCTTTCCGCACTGCTCCAGCCTTTCCGTATTTTTTTTCCACTTTTCGGCAAATTTTTCAATACGTCCTGTAAATTCGGCAGGTGCAGCTTTCCAGCTTTCCATCCACTTTGGGGCATTAAAATAAGGAGAAAGCGCCTGTTCAGTTTCCAGAATTCCGGAAGATGCTTTACCGTTTTCCCTTATGGTGCTGTTCTGCTTTTCCTGGAACAGGGCAATGGCCGTTACGGTATCTTTTAAGCGTTCCGTCAGGCTGTCAGAGATTTCCTTAAGCTTATCGATATGGGTTTTGTCTTTTTCGAGCTGCTGTTTCCGGTCTTTATAATCCTGGGTTTCTGCCTGTAGGGATGCCTGTCTGGATTTCAGATTCTCCAGCCGGATGTTGATCCAGGCGGCCTTTTCGGAATCCGTTACGGAGCGGCTTTCTTTCGCAATCTCAGACCGTTCCCAGGCCTGCTTCCTGCTTTCCAGGACAGCCTGAAGCGCGGCGATGGACTTACCCTGATCCTGAATGTTCTCAGCCAGTGTTTCGCATTCCTGTTCCAAAGTATTATGCCGGCGGAACGTAGCCATGTAAATACGCTCATGCCCGGCAGAAGAATTTTCCAGCGCCGACAGGACATTTTTCAATTGCGGGTTTTGCATAACATAGGGATGATGCATGCTTCCGCAGACCGGGCATGGTTCATCTTCTGTGAGTGCAGATCGTAGCGCTTCCACATTTTCAGTGGATGCCAGCCACGCCTGCTCCAGCATCCGGGCAGATGTTTCCTTCTGAATCTTTTCAGTGGCCAGCTGAAGGGCGAGCTGTTTCAGGATTTCCTGTTTCGCCCGGTAATTCGACTGGTCTTTCAGCTGTTTCCTGCTCAAGTTTTCGTATTCCGCCTGAGAAGTATGCAGCAATTCCCAGTCAGCTTTTGCCTGAATGGTGTTTTCAATATTGCGGGCGGTTTCTGTCTTGTCTTTTTCCAGTGTTTCAAAAGGGATCGTCAGCAATACTGCGGCCCGGTTATCATAGCTCTTTTTCAGTTCTTCCCATTCCCGGCTCTTTGTACGGACAAGCATTTCCAGATCTGTCTTTTTTGTTTCTGCTTCCTTAATTTTCGAGCTGACCACAGCCAGTTCATCAGCAGATAGCTGAAGCGTTTCCAGTAATTTCTGTGCATCCTGTAATTTAGAAAGGATGATATCCCTGTTTTCAGCTATGGTGCTCCGGTCCGTATTTTCTGATTTCCAATAGGTTAATATTCTGATTTCTTCTGAAAGCTGACTGAATGCAGCCTGCTTTTCATTCAGCATTGCCTGGTGGCTCCTGTTTTTTTCTGAAGCCTGTTCTGCCTCTACACCTGCTTTATCAAGCTGGTCTTTTTTCTCATACAACAATGTATCCAGCTTTCTGGCCTGTTCCAGTATGGGTAAAGCATCCTGGAATGCCTGGTTTTTTGCCTTAAAACTTTTATCCGAATCTGAAAGCTGTGCATCCAGCAGTTCTTTCTGCACCTGAAGAGCCGTTGCCGTTTCATTTAAAATATTTAATATTCCTGTCTTTTCCAAATGCTGATGTGTGGCATTTTTCAGCGCATCTGCCCAGCTCCGGGTTTGCTGCGCCTGTTCCGCTGCCCACAGCTTCTGTTTCCGCGGAAAAGCATTGGCTTTTGCCCCGGCGGCATCCTGAAATGCAGTATTGGCTTCATCCAGTTTAGCCTGCATTTGGGCCAGCTGTTCATACCAGCTTATTTCTGATGTCAGGTTCTGCAGGTCCTGCTCTGAGCTTTTAATTCCGGTTTCCAAAATTCGCTGTTCATCCAGTAAAGACGCCAGTTCCTCTTCAGTAAAGGTAATAATCCCTTCTTTCCGGAGATGGAGATCACGGAGTTTCAGTTCTTCAGACTTAAATTTTTCATAAATCTTTTTTGAAATCTCAGAATATACGGAAGTTCCCGTCAGCTTTTCCAGCAAGGAAGATTTTTCATCTTTGCTGGCCTTCATGAAAGCCGTAAAATCACCCTGTGCCAGCAGAACGGAACGGGTAAACTGATCAAAATTCAACCCGACCAGCCGTGCGATTTCATTCAGCGTTTCCTGCTTCTTGCCCGGGATTGCGATATCTGATGTAATATTTGTGAGTGTAACCGTATCAGACTGCATACTGCCTTCCGCCTTGTTACGGGCACGCCTCACGCTCCAGCCCGCACGGTAATTCTGTCCGTCGATACCCCTGAAATCCACTTCTGCATATCCGTCAGCGGTCCCGTCCCTTAAAATACTCCGTACATCGCCCTGGCTGAGTGTGCTTCCCTGGACATCGCGTATTTCTATCCCTGTTTCCCGGGCCTGAAGGTAACGCGGTGTCTTTCCGTACAGAGCCAGGCACAAAGCATCCAGTATGGTGGATTTTCCGGCTCCGGTGGCTCCGGTAATTGCAAAAATTCCGGCTGAGCACAGTGGCTCGGCAGTAAAGTCTATTTCAGTCCGGCCTTCCAGGGAGGCCAGGTTTTTTATCCGTATGGCAAGTATCTTCATGGTATTCTATTCTGCAGTAATATTGCTGATTTCCTGTGTCACCTGTCTGAAAAGCTCCATCAGGTCGTCAGGAACAGGGCTGCTGTACCTGGACCGGTAGGCTTTTTCAAAAATGTCAGGAGGCTGCAGCTCATTGAGCTGTTCCTGGGTGATCAGTTCCGGTATTTCTTTCGCTGAAGCAGGATATATTGGATAAATTGTGGTCAGTTTTACATGTTTTCCCGCTACGGCTGTTTCTATTTTATGACGCAAAGCCGGTTCGGGGCCATCAACCAGTACCTTAACTTCAAGATAAGGTGCCGCTTCCGGATTATCCTGAGCTGAAGGCAGCTCTTCCAGCAAAGCAATGACTTCATGCAAAGGAAGCGGGGCAGGAGGTATGCGCTGAAGCGGGATGAAAAGAGGAATTTCAATTGATTTCAGCTGGCTTATTTCCTCATCCAGTTCAAAAACAATAACCTGGTGTTTATAATTGAGCTCTGAGAATGACATCGGCAGCGGACTTCCCGAATACCGGATATGTTCTTTGCCCCCGATTCTCTGTGCCTTATGGATGTGGCCCAATGCCACGTATCTGATATCCGGATGGAAAACGGCAGCCGGGATGCATTCCACGCCGCCCATAATCAGTCTTTCTGTCTTATCCAGATCTGTTATTTCGGCATGATGGGTATGCAGGTGACCCATGGCAATAACGGTTTGCCCGTCCTGTTTCTTTTGTTGTGCATAATCGAATGCTTCCTGATACAGGGTTGAAACACCTGCCGCGTAAGGGTTTTCGCAATCGGTAATAACAGGATAGTCGCCCATCCGTAAAAAAGGGACGGCGAGGCACCAGCTTTTGATATTTCCGGCAGCATCATACAAAGGAATCACCAGTTTTTCATAATTGATCTTTCCTTCTTTATCTTTTTCTACTGTCCCGACAATATGGATGTTTGATGATTCCAGCAGGGGCTTGGGAGATTCCAGCCGGGATGCCGAATCATGGTTGCCGGCAGTGATCACAATCTGTAAACCCGGTCTGGCTGCAGATGCCCGGTTAAGAAAGGTATAAAACATTTTAACTGATGTTGCCGAAGGGTTTGAAATATCGAAAACATCACCGCTGACCAGCAGGATATCAATCTGTTCTGTTTTTATGGTAAGCACCAGCCAATCCAGGAACTGCCGGTGTTCGGCACTGCGGTCATATTCGTGAAACAGCTGGCCGATGTGCCAGTCTGCAGTATGGAGAATTTTCATAAATCGGTCTTTTTGCAGGGCATTTTCATTATTGATCGGTGATTGCCCTTTATTCGTTCTTCAATCCCAATGCAGGTAATCCGGCTGTTGACCAGGAGGCAAACCAAACTGCTCGGAAAAGGTATTCCGCAACAGAGCATTCAGACAGAGCGGATTAATCGACAGCAAAGTAACAAATATTTTAAAGCCGGTCAAGCCATCAGGGGATGATTCGTCAAATTTTATTGATGAGGTTCAATTGTTTACTTCAATGTTATGTAAAAATAAAACAAAGAATAGGGTTTTCTTTATGGGAAACCGTAAATTATAATCAGGCAATCCTATTATCATCAGATTTTTTTCTAAGAAGCCCAGACTACCTGCACATATTACCAGACAACTGAGATATCTTCTTATATAACCATTCAGATAAAATTAATGGTTTTATTATCATAACTTTATTGATATTATATTCCGGATATAAGATATCGCGACAAATAAAAATTTATGACAGAAGATAAGCCCTTGATCATACCATTATGTATACTATCAAAATACGGATCATTTGCCCTAGTCTTAGTATTAAAATGATGAAAAGACTTACCGAAAACGGGTTATTGGGATTTCCAAGTCCTGTGGGTAATCTGGAACAAATTTTGCTTAAAATGAATTCATATGTTAATTAAACAACTGACGCCTTCAAATATTGCTAAGATATCAGCCGAATGAAAAACTGACAGATTTACAGAATATTTTTAAGATTATAGTATCGGACGGGTGCAGGCTGAGGAACATCATTTAAGCTTATTGAACAGTGCCGCCATCATAATAGGATTGAAGATCAGGATGTAGAAAATGTAATGAATCGGTTGGCATCTGATGAAGAAGATTATGAAAAAAGACAAAGGCGGATTAAAGTAATAGGCAAATAAGTGCCAGAGACACTTAATGAATGAATAAAAATATATGTGTCCTTGAGGACAGCGAGGAAATCCTGGAGATTATCCAGATGATTTTAGAACAGCATTACAATGTATATGGTTTTTCAACCGTATCAAGATTTATGTCCGGTTATGCAGAAATGAACCCTGCCCTCTGCCTGCTTGACGTTATGCTGCCGGACGGCAATGGGCTTGAAGTCTGCAACAGCCTTAAAAATAATGAGTTGTGTAAAGGTATTCCTATAATTATTATGACGGCAAATGCCGGGCTAAACAAAATGAAAGATCACTGTCTTGCTGATGATTTCATTTCGAAGCCATTTGATATTGATGATCTTATGCGGAGAATCAGTATTCATACCCAGAATTAGACAAACAGATAAAGTATACCATAATCAATCTATTTGCATGCACAGCCCAACCCGACTGGAAAAAACGGATCTTTTAAGCATTCTCTGTCTTCAGGCCGATCATCCTGTTGCGGTATATACCGGGGAAGAGATACTGATAGAACTTGCCAATCCTGCCATGATGGCTGCGTGGGGCAGATCCGGCTCTGTGGTGGGGCTTACGCTTTCTGAAGCTTTGCCTGAAATCTCCAACCAGCCCTTTGTTGCCATGCTGAAGGAAGTATGGAATACCGGTGTGGATAATGTGGGAAAAGCAATCCCTGCTGAGCTTTTTGTCGACGGGCGGCTGCAGCAGTATTATTTTGATTATTCCTACCTCGCGGTAAAAGATGACAACGGGAAGGTATATGCCATTTACCATACTGCAAAGGATGTAACCCAGAAAGTGCTTGACCAGAAAGAGCTGGAAGAGGCGAGGGAACAACAGGAACTCCTTGAAAGGGAACAGCGGCTGAATGAAGAGCTTGCAGCCGCCAATGAAGAACTCCAGGTTACCAAAACAAGCCTGGGTATTCTGAATCAGGAGCTTGAAGCCCGTGTGGCCCAGCGTACGGCAGAACTGTCGCGTTCAGAAAGCCGGCTGCGCTTCCTTTTATCTGATGCACCGGTTGCCATCGCCGTTTTTCATAGCAGGGAATTAATTATTGAGTCTGCCAACAAAAAAGTACTGGAAGTATGGGGCAAGCCTGAAAATATAATAGGGCTGCCGTTGCATATAGCGGTCCCGGAGCTGGTAGGCCAGGATTTCCTGCAGATTCTTGACGATGTATATACCAGTGGAAAAGCTTTTTACGGCTACGAAGTAAAAGCCATGCTGGAACATAACGGGAAAATGGAAGAAGTCTACTGTAATTTTGTATACCAGCCCCTGAAGGATGAATCCGGAGCCGTAGGCAGCATTATGCTTACGGCAAGCGTAGTCTCCGAACAGGTTATATCAAGAAATAAAATACAGTCGTTAAACGAAGAACTGGTTGCCATCAATGAGGAGCTTAGCAAATCGCAGGAACTCCTGCTGATGTCCAATCTTGACCTTACAACCAGTGAAAACCGGTTGAATAAAATACTCAGCGACCTTCCTGCACCGGTAGTGGTGCTTACCGGCCCGGATCAGATTATTTCCACCACGAACCAGGCTCTGCTTGCCTTTTGGCAGCGTTCTAAAGAGGAAGTATTGGGTAAACCGATGCTGGAAATATTTCCTGAACTAAAAAACCAGGTGTTCCCTGAACTCTGGAACCATGTGCTGGAAACAGGATCATCCTTACAGAAGCGTGAACAGAAGGTTGTTTTTAAAAACAGGCTTACCGGTGAAGACCGGATTTTATACGTTGATTATTTCTATCAGCCGCTTACGGATCTTGCCGGGCAGATAACCGCTGTGCTGGCAACTATTCTGGATGTTACGGAAAAAGTCCGTTCAAGAAATACCATTGAAGAAGCGGAGGCAAAACTAAGGCTTGCCATCGATTCTTCTGATCTGGGTACCTGGTTTATTGATGCAGAATCAAGAATCCTGACTGCATCCGCGCGCCTAAAGGAAATATTCGGGTTTTATTCTGATGAAGACATGTCTTTACAGGCCGTGTTCAATCAGATTTTACCGGAATTCAGGGATGAAGTCATTGCCGGGCTGGATGCCGCCATTGCAACCGGCAGCAGTTTTGATATGGAATATTCGCTTAAAGGGTACAGGGACGGGAAGCTCCGCTGGATACGGTCAACCGGAAAGCTCTACAGCGAAGATGCATTCAGCAAAGCCAATCTTTCAGGGACTGTACAGGATATTACCCAGCGGAAACTGGAAGAACAGCGCAAAGACGATTTCTTAAGCATTGCCAGCCACGAACTGAAAACCCCGGTTACCGCATTGAAGGCATCCCTTCAGCTGCTGAGCCGTTACCGCGATAATATGCTTCATCCGATGGTCCCGCGGCTGGTAGACCAGTCCAATGCAAGCGTGATGAAGATTACGGGATTAATTGATGATCTGCTTAATACCACCCGCACCAATGAAGGGCAGCTCCATCTGAATTACCGTCAGTTCAATATTTATGAAATGCTGGATGCCTGCTGTTCCCACATCCGGATCCGCGAAAAGCATGAGCTTGTTTTGCAGGGCATTAAAGACCTGATAATCGAAGCAGATGAGACCCGAATTGATCAGGTGGTGGTAAATTTTGTAAATAATGCCATTAAATATGCCCCCGATCAGCGTGAGATTTATCTGACGGTTGAAGATCTGGGAGACCGCGCAAAGATTTCCGTAAAAGACTCAGGACCGGGTATTCCTGCAGATAAGATCCCACATCTTTTTGACCGGTATTACCGGGCAGACTACTCCGGCTTACAGTATTCCGGGCTCGGGCTCGGGCTTTACATCAGTGCTGAGATCGTCAGAAAGCACAAAGGCGAAATTGGGGTAAACAGTGAATTAGGCAAAGGCAGTACCTTCTGGTTTACCTTGCCCGTGCGTAAAAACTGACCATCATAGGGCTTTTAAGGCTCAATACAGAAATTTATTGATTAATATCTTTATACTTTATCATTACAGATTTGATAAGTATAAATTAATATGCTGGGATTTGGTGCCTTCCGGACAATGCAATTTTCAGTACTCTGACAAATTCTCCTTATTATTTATCTTTTTAAACAATATTTTATTGCTGTTTTATCAGCTATCTATTGTATTCAAAAGCACTTATTATATATTTATATCGGCTGAAAAGATAGAAAGACTTTACAGAAAATTAAATTTATTGTATTTAATATCTGTTATTGTTTAACAATTAGCTATCTTGAAAAATAATTAAAAAAAATATTGAAATGGGGCATCCCGTAATTGTGAATTAAATAATGTTTATATTATTGTAACTGATTGCAATCAGAAGTTAATAATTAATACTCAAAAATTAAATTACAATGAAAAAATGTTTTTTAGCCGCTATGATCGGCTTTACAGGATTGGTCAGCGCAAACGTACCGGAGATTAAATCTGATGTTTCTGAAGTTGAAGATTTACAAAACAGCCATCTTTTTAAGAGAATTAAAATCGATGAAACCATCACGGATACCCATGGTACCCATTGGCATATTTATGGCTGGGTGGATGTTTCAATAAGCTGGTCGGGTCCCAAAATCAATCATTACGATATCCATATGACAGGTGGCGGACATCATTACCATTTCCAGGGTAAAGTGGTAAGAGAGGAAGTGAAAGACGGAACGATCAGAAATACAATTGACGGTTCTTTAACTGATGAAGATTCCGGTACGGAAGTAGCCATTGACAGCAATATTAAAACTTTACTGTACCAGCTGAATGAAAATGTGATCAGGAACAATCCGGAATAAAGTAAATAATTACCAGCGGGAGTGAGAGTTCCCGCTGATTTAAATACCAAACATATGAAAAATATCTTTTTATTTTCAGGAATATTGATATGCCTGTCGTTCAGCAGTTTTCAGAAAAATGAATTCTTAGGAAACTGGAAGGTCATTGATTCTTATAATATTGAAGAAGCAGGTCTGAAGGAGATTGCTTTGCACAGTATGATAAAGAAAAAAATAGTTGAGCAAAAAAGCCGGATCATTTTTACTGCCGACAGCATTATGATTGAGCAGAATGATATTATTTCTGACAGGAGCAAGGTCAGGGACCTGAGAAAAATCAACAGAGACAGCCTGGTTTTTAAGTTTGATGATCATATGGCGTCATTCAGGTTAAAAAACAACAGAACCGGTGTTTTAACCATCGATAAAAAAGCTGTTTTCCAGGTTGAAAGATAGAAAAAGCACCCGTCAGAGGTGCTTTTTTCTATCTTTTAACAATATGATTACTTTTAGGAGCAGGATAATTTTAAATACAGGCTTTTTGTACGGCCGTTATTTTATTTATCGGTCATGTAAAATAATTTTAACAATTCAAAACCCATATAATCATGCAGAATCTCCACACATCATCATTTGAAAATACAGGTTAAATTGGATAATTCTGCAATTAGGGAGCTTACAAAGCCATTAACTCGATAAATTTTTGTTTTTTTGCACAACTTTAATTTTAGATAAAAATATGTCGGAGTTTGATGAGATCAGGTCTTTTTATGATCATGAAGTGAACGGTGCCTTGGAAAGTATTGCCAGGCATCCCATGATGCATGCCTTAATGCAGTTTACTTTCCCGGATTGTGAAGAAGATTTTTGGCTTGCCAGGTTTAAAAATACCCAATCCATAAGCGATTTTCAGCACCAGTGTATTTCACAGACCGTACGGCAGATTCTTATCCAGAGTTCAGAGGGTTTGACGACTTCCGGATTTGATGACCTGGATAAAGGCACTTCTTATCTGTTCATTTCCAATCACAGGGATATCGTTCTGGATACTTCTTTACTGAATCTGGTTCTGCTGGACAAAGGGCTGATTATGACCTCTTCAGCAATCGGCGATAACCTGGTGCAGAAAAGATTTCTGCACGTATTGGCGAAATTAAACCGTAATTTTTTAGTACAGAGAGGATTGTCTATCCGTGAGCAGCTGAGCAGCTCAAAGCTGATGTCCGAATATATTTACAGCCTGCTCCGGTCTGAAAACCGTTCTGTCTGGATTGCCCAGAGGGAAGGCCGTACAAAAGACGGCAACGACGCTACCCAGCAGGGTGTCCTGAAGATGCTGGCGATGGCAGCAGGAAACCGCCCGCTGGCTGAGTTTTTTAAATCGCTCAGGATCGTTCCGTTATCCATATCGTACGAATATGATCCTACCGATGCCCTTAAAATGCCGCAGGTGATGGCACAGTCTAAAAACGAAGTATACATCAAAGACGAGGATGAAGATTTCAAAACCATGCTGAGCGGGGTATTGGGGCAAAAGAAGCGCATCCATCTGCACGCCGGAAAGATACTGGAAGAAGAGTTTGATGACATTGCCTCATTAACCGAAAACAAAAACAGGCAGCTTCAGGCAATTGCAAAAATAATAGACCGCTCTGTTATTGATAATTACAGGCTCTGGCCGACCAATTATATTGCTTTTGATCTGCTGAACGGTTCCAGCACGTACTCCCAATATTATAAAGAAGAAGAGATGCAGCTTTTTGAACGCCGGCTGGAAATGCGGATTGACAGTTCCGATGCCGAACAGAAAAAAAGTTTCCTGGAAATGTATGCCAATCCTGTAACTAACAAATACGGATAAAACAGGAGAGGAGGGGAACAGCCGCTGAATCAATATGGGTTATTCTGAAAAAGGAACATTAAAAATCCTTTTTAAATTGAAAGCGCGGCAAGTTCTTGAATCCCTGCACAATTTTGAATGTACGGCTGTCTGCTTGGCATCAGCGGATAAAAAACTGCCTCTTCGTCAGTCTCGTCAGTTCTCCGTACACATAAACTTCCATGATCTGCCAGTTGCCGAATTCATCAAAATCTTTGTATTCGGTTTTGTTGTTTGAGGCTCCCTGCCTTACCATAATCAGCTGACGGTCTTTATTATAGGTGTAGTTTTCAATGGACGGATTCGGGGAAAGCCAGTCGTATGCTTCTGTTTTGCAGAGCAGCCCTTCGTGGTAATGATAGAGTACTTTATCATTCAGCTCGCCATTCCGGATGTGCTGGTACAAGGTGACCTTATTATCTTTATTGTATTCGTACAGGTTTTTTGCCTCCCGATGGAAAGCGGTAACCTTTCCTTCAGTCAGATTTCCGTGCGCGTCATACTGAAAGGCTGTTTTTTCTACTACTCTGCCGGTATTTCCTGAAATAACGGAATGTTCAGTCAGCCTGTCCTGGCTGTATCTGTTTTTATAATAAATAATATTCTCTTTTCCGTCTTCTGTAGCAGTAAGCTGAATAATACAGCCTTCGTCATCCAGCTTTTTTGAGAATACCTGGACTGAATTTTTCAAATGAAACGTAGTTTTGCTCTCTATGTTATTGCCGTTGTGGTCAAAACGGTCAGCAGCCGTAAAATTGAGGATGCCTTTTACGTAGTATTCTGTATGGCCGGAAACCAGGATGTCGTCTTTCAGGTTAAATACCTGTACGGTTTCCAGTTGCCGGATACCGTTTTCAAATACAAAAATACTGTCAATGATCTTCACGGTTTGGGGCGGCAGGTGGATTTCTTTCGGAAGCATATCGTTTTTCATGGGACCTGTTTTAAGATGCTGTCCGCAGGAAGCAGTGAAAATAAAGACACCTATGATGCTTGGGAGAACCTGCATATAGAAACTTCTTACGGGATTAATCATGTAATGGTTTATTTGATTCAAAAATAGCACATTTGAGATTAAACCGAAGAAAATCTCTCAATACATCCGGGAAACAGCAATATGATTCGGGTGCTCATCTTACAGATGTTTTTAAACAGTTATCTGGCTTTCCTGAATTTATTGAACCAGAAAATAAATCCCGTAACCGGCAGCGAAAACCCGATGAAGCAGATGATAAAGTAAAAAATAATGCTTTTAAGGCCCAGGATTTCTCCGGTATGCAGCGGTCTGGCCAGTGACGTGAACTGTTTGCTCAGCGGCTTTTCCCAAAACAGTTCTTTGGATTTGAATTTACCCTGTTTATCAAATGTAATCTGATCCGGAAGCATGGCTCCGAGCCAGTTACCGGTATTTATTTTGGTAACGACGAACCGCGGGTTTTCTTTATTGGGCAGCTCAATTGTGGTAACGGCTTCATAAGGCAGGATTTTGTCAGCCGAAACCAGGATTTCCTGAAGGGACACCGGTTTTTCCTGAACGGCTGATTTTTCTTTCTGGCGGCTCAGCATATCATTAAAAATATGGTCAAAAGCATTGTTTTCTTCTTTTGAGCTGACCGCTGACACATTTGAGATCGATTCTCCGCCCAAAGAAACAATCAGTGCATTTTTTACCCAGGGGTAGGTGACGTATAAACCGGTAACGGCCATAAAGAACAGCACCAGGAAAGCATAAAACCCCATTGTGTTGTGCAGGTCATAATTAATGCGCTGAAATTTCCCGCTGAGCTTTACCGTTAAAGATGGCTTAAGATGCCTGATCTTTTTGGGGATCCATAAGATAAAACCTGAAACAAGCAAAAGGCAGAACATCAGTACCGCCGCACCGTTGATCTGTCTTCCCACATTCCCCATCATCAGGTTCCTGTGGATATCCAGGACGGTTTCAAAGAACCGGTTCATGCTTACATCCGCCATTCCTAGGTTTTCTCCGGAATACGGATTGAAATACCCTGCAGAATCCAGATTATTCTTCGTATAGGAAACCACATAGCTCCGGTCTGGGTCCACCGGGATCATAATGCTTTTCAGTTCCTTTTTTTCTCTGAGAAGGATTTCCCGGATTTCAGAAGGCGTTTTTCTGGGTCCAGGCTTTTCCGTCACGAATACTTTGTCACGGTTCAGTGCATCCGAAAACTGGTTTTTAAAAGCATACAGGCATCCCGATAAACAAACCACAATAATCACCAAAGCAGTAAGCAGCCCCAGCCAGAGATGAAGCAGCCCCATGGCATATTTAAAAAGAGATTCGTTCTTTCTTCTTTTCCGGACAAGTGTTTTCTGTAAGCGGGAATTCTTCATGACGGTAAACGGAAAAGCATTAAAACAAAATAAATCCTGCTTTAATGCTTAAATAGTAGATAGTAAATAGTAAAAATTAAATATGAGTGTTATTTTCTGCCTTTGAACTGCTGGTCCTTTACAATAGCCAGGAATTTGGTGTACTGCTCAGGCGTAAAAACCTTTTTCAGAGCTTCTTTTCTCTGGCTGTCAAATTTCTCCCAGTATTCTTTGGCCAGATCATTATTTCCGTGATAGACGTCATGCGCATCATTGAACGATTTTTCAAAAGCATCATTGGCCGCATTCAGCATGGCAAACTGGTCTTCCGAAAGCTGCAATCCGGTTTTGATCTTACTTAAAAGCTGGTTGTCATATCTTGGCCTTTTCCTGGAGTTTTCATCAACAAATGTATTGAACTTTTCCATCTGTCCTGCATCAAGCACTTTGGCCATTTCTTCCGCCTGCCGTGCCTTCAGCTCCTCGCTCTTGATTCCCAAAGCCACACGGTCCATCTGCCCGCCCTGCGCTTTTGCGGCTTCAAAGTTCTGCTCAGACTGCTTTTGGTACCGTGCCGTAATCTCATCATAGCTTTTTTCCTGTTCAGGCGTCAGAGTCACTTCTGTCTTGAATTTTGAATAGTCGGTCCCTCTTTTCTTGTTCTCGCCGGAGCAGGAAACAATAAATGCTCCCAGGATAAATGCTGTTAATACCGTTTTAATATTTTTCATAATTGTTAATTGATTTAAAATTTATAATTGATTTGTGCTGAGAAGTTTCTCGGCTGGATCTGGTCGATGAAACCTCCCCTGAAATAAGAGCTGTATCCTACCGCATCAAAGATATTGTTGAAGAATACCCTTACGCCAAGGCCATTTTTGAATGCGTATCCTACCTGTGCCTCTACCGTAGTATATTCAGGCATATCAAAGGGCTTGGTTCCAGGCTTTACACTGTTGATGTGTGCCGCAGTATAGGTTTGCTGCGTCCACTCATCAACCGGCCGTTTTCCTACGTAATAAATTCCTGCTCCTATATCCAGCCCTTCTAAAGTACCGGTGGTAAACTTATAATTCAGCCATCCGTTTGCTGTATGTTTCGGGGCGTTCATCGGCGCAGATCCGTTTACGTAAGCCGGACTGTCCTGATATTGGGCATCCAAATAAGCCCAGCCTGTCATAATCTGTAAATTGGGTAAAATTCTTCCGATCAGCTCAACCTCAACTCCTTTTCTTTTGAGTTCACCAGCCAGTCCGAAGAAGCCGGTTGCATTACCCTGGGCATTAAGTACCGAATAAGAAAGGTTATCTGTTTTGATATCGAACAGGGTTACATTGAAACGTAATTTTTCATTTAACCAGTCGGATTTTATTCCGGCTTCCCACTGTGTGGTTTTTGACGCACCCACTGTTCCGCCGCTGAATAAAGGATTATTTGCCGAACGCAAAGAAGTGGTTGTGGTGAATGACCCGAAAATATTCATGTTTTCAACAGGAGAAATCATCAATCCTAATGTCGGATTCCATGCTTCAACTTCAGTCTCTGCAGTCACACCGTTGATTCTGCTGTATCTGATTCCCAAATGGGCTTTTAAATATTTATTGAAAGTTACAACATCCTGAGCCATCAATCCGAAAGTAGGGGTAATGGTATTGACAACCGGGTTATTGGCTGCTAAGCTGAATTCATCCGGATTAATGTTCGGAGGTAAAAAATTATTAATATCATTAAGGACATTGATCTGGTCAATATTTTTGGCCTGATAAGAGGTAGTGGTAACATTGGATTCCTTCCAGTCAAAACCTACCTGAAAAGTATGCTTCATAAAACCGGTATTCACATCTGCACCAATAAAATCAAACTGGAAAACCTTATTCAGATCTTCACGGTCTGATCTTCCTAATGTTCTGTTCCTGATTTCCCAACCGGTATTGTTTGGCTTAGCCAAAGCTGCCCCTGTATTTTCCAGCTGATATGAAGAACTGATAAAAGCGGCTCTTAATTTTAGCTTATCTGTAAGCTTCCGAATTGCTGTTGTTGAGAAATTGAATGTTTCTGTTTTGGCATTATCAGTTGCGAAACCGAGAAATTTTCTGTCAGGCATTTCATAGAGTGCTTCTGTATCCCCATTTGCTAAATTTACGGTTCCACGGTCCGGTGTCGTATTATTCTTCAGGTAATCCATTTCCACTACGATTTCCGTTTTATCATCCGGACGGATTGCAACTGACGGGTTTACATAGATACGGTCTGTGTTCACAAACCTCCTGAAGCTGTTGCTGTCCTGGTAAGCAGCATTCAGACGAACCGCAATTTTTCCGCTGTTATCTAAAACCCTTTGGAAATCAACGGTTGGCCTGTAAAAATCCCAGCTTCCGTATCGGAAACCGACATTGGTATGATTGATGAATTTTGGCACTTTTGTCACAACATTAATCACTCCGCCTGCAGATCCCAATCCGTCTCCAATACCCTGGGTAACAGCAGCAGACCCTTTAATAACCTGGATACTTTCAACACCTTGCATATCTGTAAGCATTGATCCGGTACGGAAATCAGAATCCATCATGACTCCGTTTTTAAGGACAGGAACCCCGCGATACCCACGGATTGACATACTTTCCCTTGTTCCGCCGTAACTTCCGAATTGGGTTACCCCGGGAATATTTTTGGCAACGTCCGTTACGGTAAGCCCTCCAAGCTGCTCGATTACCTTATGGGAAACCACAGAAATACTCTGAATCTGGTCCCTGG
>JAAIGE0101314056.1_pt1 | contig 15639 bp, 12 predicted proteins | sample 6487951 | NCBI WGS metagenome assembly JAAIGE01 (sample SAMN13974128, study PRJNA590717) | phyllosphere metagenome | biome: tomato field; feature: multiple bacterial spot infested tomato fields; material: tomato leaves; isolation source: leaves from tomato fields | host: Solanum lycopersicum ... | reverse complement strand
GCCAGCGAACGCACGCTGTTGGCCGAGCGTTTTCACCTGGATGAACATGCCGTGGCATCGGCGCTGGATCCGGACGAAATTTCCCGTATCGAGTTTCATCCCGATGCGCTGTTTCTGATCTGGAAACGGCCCGAAAACTATTCGGGCAAGGACAGCTTTTCGTTCGATGTCTCGTCATTCGGCGTTTTGCTCAAGCAGGATCAATTGTTGCTGATCTGCGACGACGATCAACCGCTGACGTCACTGTTGACGCAGCGCCCACTTGAGCAGCCCTTGGATATTCTGCTGGAGATGCTGTTCAACAACATCCATCACTATCTGGGCCATTTGAAAGTGATCAAGATGGTGGCTCGCGAACTGCAACAGAAATTCAATTCGTCATTGGAAAATCGCCATCTGCTGCAGATGTTCAACCTCAGCGAAAGCCTGGTGTATTACATCAACGCGATTCACAGCAACGGCGCTGTCCTGACCCGTCTGCGCAATCATGCGCAAGGCAAACAGTATGGCAACGCCAGCCTGGCGCTGATCGACGACATGATTATCGAGAATGACCAGTGCTACAAACAGGCGGAGATCTATTCAACGGTCTTTGCCGGGCTGATGGATGCGCGAGGCAATCTGGTCAACAACAGCACCAACAACCTGCTGCGCAAGCTCACCCTGATCAATGTGGTGTTTCTGCCGCTGAACCTGATTGCCGGGATTGGTGGCATGTCGGAATTCAGCATGATGACCGCCCCGCTCAACTGGTGGGTCAGCTATCCCGCGTTGCTGGTGGCCATGCTCGGCATGGGGGCGGCGATGATCTGGGGGTTGCGCAGGATGGCGCGCTCGGCGTGATGAAATGTCGCCGAGCGCGGCATGCCGGTTACCTGCAGGTCGTTTGATGGATCGCCTCGCCGGCAAGCCGCCTCCCACAAGCTCTCGATCCATCATCAGAGGGGCGTGTGATCAGACAGGACGCCGCCCAGGATGCCAGAAATCTAGATTTCCCACTCGGCCTTGGCGATCTGCAGGCCATGCAGCCCGTTATACGCTGCGCGCTGCGGCGGTTGCCAGCCTTCCAGCAGCGACGCGTCCAACGCATAGATCTCGACACCCAACGGCCTGCACACACTTAAAGGATCCTGAGCGTCCGGTCCCCACATCGGCAGCGACAGATCACCGCCCGGACAGGTCGACAATGCACACAGCAGGTCGATTTCGGCAAAGAATTCCAGGTAATCACCCTTCTGTGCCGGGCAGGCTTTCATGAAGTACATGTCGTCATGGTTGAGCCCGGTGCATTGAAAGATGTTCAGCACGTCGTGCACATCGAACTCGGTCAGGCCGTGTGGCAAGACCGCCCGCGTCAGGTTCGAATGGCAGTGGTGATGAAAGTCCTCGCCAGTCAGCATCTTGTTGACGTATGGGTCGCAACGCGTGCCCAGCAGGTCGTGCAGGCGTCCACCATGCTCGTCGATGCCGTAACTGGCCAGGCTGTCGTCGGTGATGGTGACCATCGGCCGCAGAAACGGCAGATTCGACCAGAGCCGGTCGTGGGTGCTGACGTGCGCGCCTTGCAACTGACGGGTTCTCGCGGCCCACATGCGCTCTCGAGGATCATTTGCGTTCCAGACGTTGAAATCCCCCACCTGCGGGCCGACCGGTGTGGTGACGCGAAACACCTGCCCTGCCTTGACCTTCCAGGCTCGTCCTGTGCGGATCGGTATTTCGAACTGCTCGATCAGCGTGCGCTGCTGCATATTGGCGCGTATGCGCTCGTAAAAGGCCGTATCCACTTGCAGCGCGGCACCTTTGCTCACCTGATAGGCAGCGGGATAGTCTTTGTACATGCAGGACCTCTCGTGGACAGTCTGAAAAGGCGTTCAACACTGCAAGTTGCGCGCCCGCTTGCGTCTTGCGCTCACTGGAAATCCCGGCTGCGCACATCCAGCCCGGTCAGCAGGGGCGTCAGATCATAGAGGCGCCGGGCGATCAGATGTCGCACGCCGCTCTTGGACTCCAGACGCCCGAACACCTGCAGCAACTGTGAACCGACCAGCACTTTGCGTTGCCGTTCGGCCAGATCGCGCCAGACCACGACGTTGACCATTCCGAATTCATCCTCCAGCGTCACGAAGGTCACACCACTGGCCGTGCCGGGGCGTTGCCTGCCAATGACCAGCCCCGCCACGCTGAGGGTCCGGTCATTTTCCAGTGTGAGCAGGTCCCGCGAGCTGCGAAAGCGCTTGGCCGCCAACTGCCGACGCAACAAGGCCAGCGGATGCGGCCCCAGCGTCGTACCCATCGTGGCGTAGTCAGCGACCAGGTCCTCGGCCACGGTGGGTAACGGCAGTGTGACCTGATGTTCCTCGCTGGGCAGATCATCGAACAACGGTCGCTGCGCCTCCACACCCGCCACTTCCCAGCGCGCCCGATGTCGATGACCGATCAGCCCGCGCAACGCACCGGAATCGGCCAGCGACTCAGCAGCACGGTTGTCCAGTCCGGCACGGATCGTCAGGTCGGTGGCATCGCAGAATGCACGCGTCGCTCTGGCGCGTTCGATACGCAGCGCATCGTCTTCCCGAAAACCGCGCACCATGCGCATGCCCAGACGGATCGCCAGATTACGTCTGTAGTCAGGGTGTTCGACAGGTTCAAGCGAGCAATCCCAGTCACTGTAACGCACGTCCACCGGACGGATTTCGATGTGGTGGCGGCGCGCGTCCTGCAACAGTTGATCGGGGCTGTAAAACCCCATCGGCCAACTGTTGATCAGCGCACAGGTAAAGGCTGCCGGCTCATGGCACTTGAGCCAGCAACTGGCGTAAGTCAGCAAGGCGAAGCTGGCGGCATGGGACTCGGGAAAGCCGTAACTGCCGAAGCCCTTGATCTGCTCAAAGATACGGTCGGCAAAGTCTTGCTCGTAGCCGTTCTTCAACATGCCCTTGGTCAGACGCTCGCGATGCGGCTCAAGCCCGCCGTGGCGCTTCCAGGCTGCCATTGAGCGACGCAACTGGTCGGCCTCGCCAGGCGTGTAGTCCGCGGCGATGATGGCCACTTCCATGACCTGCTCCTGAAACAGCGGCACGCCGAGGGTACGTTCGAACACGTTTTTCAATTTTGGCGGATAGGTAATCTCCTCTTCCCGGTTACGCCTGCGCAGGTACGGGTGAACCATGTCGCCTTGAATAGGCCCCGGCCGGACGATGGCCACTTCGATCACCAGATCGTAGAACTTCTCGGGTCTCAGGCGCGGCAGCATGGCCATCTGCGCGCGCGACTCGATCTGGAACACACCGATGGTGTCGGCACGGCTGATCATCTCGTAGGTCGGGCGGTCATCAGCTTCCATGGTCGCCAACGTCCACTGTTTACCCCTGTGCAAATGCACCAGATCAAACGTTCTGCGCAGCGCGCTGAGCATGCCCAGAGCCAGAATATCGACCTTCAGCAGACCCACCAGATCCAGATCATCCTTGTCCCACTGAATGATAGTGCGCTCGGCCATGGCGGCGTTCTCGACCGGTACCAAGGTGTCCAGCGGGTGCTCGGAAATCACGAACCCGCCCGGATGCTGGGACAAATGCCGGGGAAAGCCGATCAGTTCTTCACTCAAGGCCAGCACCCGCTTGAGCATCGGGGCTTCGGGGTCCAAGCCATATTCGCGCAGCCGTTCGGGGGATGGCAGCGTATCGCTCCAGCGGCTGAAGGCATCGGCCAGTGCATTGATCTGATCCGGCGGCAAGCCCAGCACGCGGGCCACGTCACGCATCGCGCCGGAACCGTGATAAGTACTGGCCACGGCAGTGAGTGCCGCCCTGCCCCGACCATAGCGCCGGAACACGTACTGAATGACTTCTTCGCGGCGGTCGTGCTCGAAATCCACGTCAATGTCGGGCGGTTCGTTGCGCTCTCTGGAGATAAAGCGCTCGAACAGCAGGTTGCTTTTCTCCGGATTCAGCTCGGTAATCCCCAATGCGTAACACACCACCGAGTTGGCCGCCGATCCGCGTCCCTGGCAGAGAATGTGCTGGCTGCGGGCAAATTCGACGATGTCATGCACGGTGAGGAAGTAGCTGTCGAACTTCATTTCTGCGATCAGGGCCAGTTCCTTCTCGACCTGCTCGCGGGTTGTCGGACGCACACCATCGGGCCAGCGTTTGCGCACGCCACGCTCGGTCAGTTCACGCAGCCAGGACGACGGTGTCTGGCCCTTGGGTACCAGCTCATGGGGGTATTCGTAATTCAAATCGCCAAGATCGAATATGCAGCGGCGAGCAATGCGTACCGATTCGGCCAACAGCCAGTCGGGGTATAGCTCGGCAAGCGCATCCGGTGTGCGTAAATGGCGCTCGCCATTGGCGAACAGCAAATGGCCCGCCTCGGCCACCGTTGTGTGGTGACGGATGGCGGTCATGGTGTCCTGCAACGCACGTCGTCCCCGCGCGTGCATGTGCACATCACCGCTGGCCACCGCCGGAATGCTCAGGGACTGCGCCAATGCCAGCAGATCCGCAAGCCGCTGTTCGTCATCAGGTCCGCGATGCAGCTCGACGCCGAGCCACAGGCGCTCGGCAAACCGGTCACGTAACCAGTTGCCCTGAGCCAGACAGGCTTGCGCATCACTTTCGATGTCCGGCAACCAGATCACCAGCAAACCGTTGAACGGCATCTCGAAGTCATCGCGCAACAGCCGGTACTCGCCCTTTTTGGCGCGACGCCGGGCCAAGGTGATGATCCGGCACAGCGTCTGATAGCCGATCAGGTCTTCCACCAGCAGGACGATCTTCGGCCCGTTTTCGATCTGCATCTCGCTGCCGACGATCAGTGGCAGGCCGCTGTCCTTCGAGGCCTGCCACGCCCTTACAATCCCGGCCAGCGTGCATTCGTCGGTGATCGCCAGCGCCGCGTAACCATGCCGTTTCGCGCGCTGAAACAACTCCTGGGCACTGGACGCGCCACGCTGGAAGCTGAAGTTCGACAGGCAATGCAGCTCGGCGTAATCCATGCTCACGCGAACCAGCCGTGCAGCAGCAGCTCGCCGTTTTCACCCACCCTTCGGTAGGCCCAGGCGCGCTGGCCGTTGAGGGTTTCCACCAAATAATAATCGCGTCGCACATCGCCGCCGTCCCACCAGCCTGACTCGATGCGCTCAGGTCCGGCCACGATGCGGGTGGTATGCGCGGGCAATGGTTGTGGCTGGGGCAGCAACCAGCCCGGACGCGGATGACTGTGGACTTGCGCACTCACCCTGCTTTCCGTCGCTGGCCGCCAGGCGCACTCGGGACGATGATCGGCAAGCGCCCTCAGGCCGCTGACCGACTCGTCGCCCAACCGTGCCCGCAGGCGCTCGCGCAACTGCTCCCAGGGCAGCGTCTGTTGCTCGCGCTCATCGAACAGGGTTCGGTGCGTCGGGACGAAATCGGGCAAGTCCTGCGCCAGCAAGCGCACCGCCCGCACCGGAGACCCCACCAGCACCTGCTCCAGCCTGCCGCGGGCCAGTTCGAACAGCATCGAGGCATCACGTTCGGCGCTGAGCAAGCCGACTTGCACGACCGTGTCCGGTCCGTCGACATGCTCCAGATGCAGGGCAAATCGTTGCACGCCACTGTCGCGACCGGTCAGAAACATGGCCAGATCGGCAATCAGGCGTTTGAGCGGAAACAAAAGCGCCTGATGCGATTCGACGTCGAAATTCAATTCGATGCGCAGGTCGAAAAAGTCCGGCGGCATATAGCACTCAAGAGCGACCGGCCGCTCGCCCAGCAGCGTATCGATATGCTGCAACACGCTGGCAGGAAAACGCCTTGCCAGGGTGTCACGCGGCAGAGCCAGCACCTGCCGGACATTTCGCAGCCCCATGCGGGCCAAAGCGGTTGCCACCTCACGACCGAGACCGATGCGGTCCACGGGCATCTGCTCCAGCGTGCGACGCAGATCATGCGGGCAATCGATGCTCAACCCGTCGTGCATGTTGGCCAGCATGCGGGCCGCAATCGGGTTGGGGGCCACGACTATACGATGACGAAAGCCGAGCCCGGTCAGTTCTTCGCGCAACCTGGCCTCGAACACTGGCCACGGCCCGAACAGCTTCAGGCTGGACTCGATTTCCATCAGCAGAACGCGTGGGTATTTGAGGCTGACGTTGGAGCTGAAACCGTAGGCCCAGGCTGCCAGCAGTTGCTGCAAGCGCTCGGTTTCAGACGGATCATGAGGGACCATGACGAAACCTGACGCCAATGCCTGCGCCGCACTGAGCGACTGACCGGGTCGCAGGCCCAATGCCCGCGCGGCCGGGTTGACGGCCTGCAGCACCCGACGCTGGGCACTGCCGCTGATCAGGGCCAGCGGTTCATCCGGATCGGTATGGCGGCGCATGACGCCGTCGAGTGCCAGTTGCGGCAGCAAGACACAGGCCCACAGCATAAGAACCTCAAGCGTCGGTCGGGAAAGGTATCGGCAAGGCGGGAGCAAGCCCGCCGCGGCATTTGAGCACCCGCAATTGTGCGGGACGGATATCGACAGCAATACGCAACGCAGCGGGCGACGGGTTGGCAGCGGCCTGTTGGGGCCGACAGGCGAAAGCCAGGGTCTGCCCGGTTTCGGCAGCCACCTGCAGGCGACGCAACGCACGGTCGTCGACCATGCCGGGCCAGCACACCACTGCGCCACAGCTGCCGGAACGCAAACATTGTTCAGCGGCCCACAAGGCATCTTTGGCGCTGGCCTCGATCAGGGTCATCTGCCGCAAATCGACGCCGGCAGCCAGCCAGGCCTGCGGATACGGCAGATAAGGCGGCGCGACCAGCACGATACGCTCCCCCATGCCGGAGAGCCGCGCCAGACTGGGCCACAATAGACGCAACTCGCCACTGCCATTGGCCGGAATCAGGACTTCAGTCAGTGCCGAGGGCGGCCAGCCGCCAGTGGGCAGCACGCTGTCGAGCAAGGCATGGCCGCTGGGCTGCGGACTGACCTGCGGCGCAGACTGCTGACGCCCCTTCCAGACCCTGCGTTCGTCCAGCAGGCTGTCCAGGCTGACGACAGCGCCCATCATTCGCGCCGGACCAGACCGCAGAACACGCCTTCGATGGCGAAGTCCTGATCCGGCGTAACAATGATGGGGTTGTAGGCAGGATTGCGCGGCAGCAACTGAAGCCCGTCGGCACTGTGCCGCAGACGCTTGATGGTGACTTCGCCGTCCAGTCGGGCGACAACAATCTGACCGTCGCTGGCCTGCGGGTTACGGTGCACGCCGACCAGATCACCATCGAGAATGCCGTCCTCGATCATGGAGTCGCCCTGCACTCGCAGCAGGTAATCGGGCACACGGGTAAAGGTGCCGCGATCCAGATGTAATGTGGCGTGAATGTCGAGATCAGGCCCGATGGGGGCACCGGCAGCGACACGTCCCAGCACAGGGATTTCCAGCAGCTCTGGTCGGGATTGGTTCTGCACCAGACGAATGCCGCGAGCCTGATGCGGCATGACTTCAATCAGTCCGGCTTCGGTCAGGGCCACAATGTGTTTGCGCGCCACGCTGCGTGAAGCAAACCCGAAGGCCTCGGAGATTTCCGCCAGGCTCGGTGATTGCCCTTGCTGCGCGATGCGATCGCGGATGAAGGTAAGGATGGCGCTGCGACGGGGAGATAATGTGCTCATGGAGTACATTTGTACTCTTTTGCGTTTTTTCTGGCTAGTGCGTTTTGTCGGATCAGCCATGTCGCTAGGTCATGGTTGCCATGCTTGCAGACGGTATTGCGCCTTGGATTGTTTAGATAAAACGAACAGTTAAATCAGAAACAGCCGGTTTATTGCGCAATGCGAAGAGCACACACTTGATCTGTCTTTTCATTCCAGGGAGAAAACATCGTGATCACACGTCAACTCGGCCATCAAGGCCCGCAGGTTTCAGCGATTGGTCTTGGCTGCATGGGCATGTCGGACTTCTACACCACGGGCTTCGACGAGCAGGAATCCATTGCGACACTGCATCGCGCTCTTGAATTGGGTGTCAGCTTTTTCGACACCGCCGACATGTACGGCCCTCACACCAACGAAGCCCTTCTCGGCCGTGCGCTGCAGGGCAAGCGCGACAGCCTTTATCTGGCCAGCAAGTTCGGCATTGTGCGCAGCGACGATCCCCACGCCCGCGGTGTCGATGGCCGTCCCGAGTATGTACGTCAGGCCATCGATGGCAGCCTCAGGCGCTTGAACACTGACTATCTGGACCTGTATTACCAGCACCGCGTCGATCCGAATGTGCCGATCGAGGAAACCATTGGCGCCATGGCCGAGCTAGTCAAGGCCGGCAAAGTGCGTCACATCGGTATTTGCGAAGCCAGCGCACACACCATCGAGCGCGCCCACAAGGTTCATCCACTGGCGGCTGTGCAAAGCGAGTATTCGCTATGGTCGCGCGATCCGGAGCAGGACGACGTGCTTGCCACCTGCCGTCGTCTGGGCATCGCGTTCGTGGCTTACAGCCCGCTGGGGCGAGGCTTTCTGACCGGCGAACTGCGCACTCCGGACGATTTTGCAGCAGACGACTACCGCCGTTTCAGCCCGCGCTTTCAGGGTGAGAACTTCAACCGCAATCTGGAACTGGTGGAAAAGGTCAAAGCCATCGCAGCCGCCAAGGGCGTAAGCGCTTCGCAATTGGCCCTGGCCTGGGTTCTGGCTCAGGGCGACGACATCATCCCGATTCCCGGTACCAAACAGCGCAAGTACCTGGAAAGCAATGTGGCGGCGGCTTCGGTGGCGTTGAGCAAAGACGAACTGGCGCAGCTGGATGCGATCTTTCCGGCCGAAGGTGCCGTGGCCGGTGAGCGCTACGGGGCGGAGTCGATGAGGTTTATCAACGGTTGATCCGGCAAGTCTGATCAGCGTGATCGAACATCGACAGACTGACTGATTGACTGAAGAGACACGCTATGTGGGAGACCTCACCCACGTCTTCGACGTAGCGCTGTCGCGCAGCAAAGACCGAACCGTGAGAGGCTGCTGGCAGGCGATGCAGTCGACACGGCGTGTCAGGAAATCGCGTCATTGTCTATCGTCGGCCAGCAGCCTGATCCGATGTGTTCAGCAACTTGCCGGCGACGTTCTCACGTTGATTGCGGGCACGCTTCGGCTCCGTTGTTCAGGCCCTGTTTATGGTTCTGATATTCCAGCGTGGCCTTGCCATCTACCCACTTCAGGGTCACGACAACCACTGAGTCGAAATCGTCGCCTTCCCAGTCGTTGACCAGCTTCACCTCCTTGCCGGACGCTTCCTTGGCCACCTTGTTGATCAGTTCTGGCAGATAGCCGTGGGACCAGGCGGTGTAAATGATCGCGTTGTGGTACTTGTCGTGCATCAGTTCGTCAGCCAGATCGCTGGTGTCGTTGGCACCAAAATCGATGTTGATCGGCAGGCCAAGCTTGATCGCGCTCGGGCCAACCGTCATGAGGGGGCGGACGTAGCTGTAGGAAAGGTCGCCATCACCCTCTTCCACATGCCGACTTGGATTGGCCGCGAAAATGAAGTCGGCCTTGCCAAACTCCTTGGGCAACAGTTCGGACAATTCGATTGCCCGGTTGAGACCCTGACAATTCAACTGGCCCAGTCCCATGGAAGGCTTTTCGGCATGACGCAGGAAAACCAGCGTCTGGGTGCCGTTTTTCGGATCGGCGTACACGCCTTTGCCCATGGAAAACAGCAGCACGGCTGAAACCATCAGAACGGAAGGAAAAGTAATCCAGGCAATACGCCGCTGAAGTCGGCTGCTCAAAGAGAGTTTGGGAATATTCATTATTGTCTGAGTCCGGTACGCGGTTAAGGGAAAAGTCAGCGTGTCGCTGCTGCGAAGGCGCTTGCCATAGCGGGTTCGCCACCCTTTTCTGTCCCTGCGGATCAGTCGAATACGTGTCCCTTGATCACGGATTAAGACTAGTACTGCAATGTTGCGGAATGAAGAATACGGACGATAGGAGTCCAAAAATCCCTTTCTGTTGCATTTGAGGCCAAAAATAGGCTGATTTTCTGCAAAAACTTAAGCAAGGCAGTACCGCGCAACCACTTTCGACTGTGGGTGGGGCAACAGCTTGCGAACAGTACTGCACGCTGGACAACAGCACCTGCCACCCGGGATCACTTCAAAACATGCTGAGTTGAACCGCTTCAGGTCTGGCATAGAGCCTGCATATTCCTTTTTAAGCATATTAAATCTATGCAACTGCTGAATTGGAAATAACAGAATCGGTACTGCCACCTCATCCCTGACCCTGGACGCCCACCATGCCATCATTTCGCTCTGCGTTTCGCTTGAAGACCTCCCGTTTACTCGCCAAAGGGTTGCTAGTGAGTATGGCTCTGGTCTTTGCGCAGCAGCCGGTCGCTCAAGCGGCTGAAACAGTTCCTGCGCAAATCCATCTGGATTACGCCTACTACTCACCCGTGAGTCTTGTGCTCAAACATTTCGGCTGGCTGGAGCAGGCGCTGCCGCAATCAAAGGTGACCTGGGTCCTGAGCCAGGGCAGCAACCGGTCACTGGAATACCTCAACAGCGGCAGTGTCGACTTCGCCTCTTCGGCCAGTCTGTCGGCAGTCCTGGCTCGTGCCAATGGCAGCCCGATCAAGTCGGTGTATGTCTACAGCCGAGCGGAATGGACTGCGTTCGTGGTGCGCAAGGATTCGCCTCTGCAAACAGTGGCTGACCTCAAAGGCAAGAAAATCGCCGCCACCAAAGGCACCGACCCTTACCTGTTCACCCTGCGCGCGTTGCAACAAGCTGGCCTGAAGAAAGACGACGTGGAACTGCTGCACCTGCAACACCCGGATGGCCGCATCGCGCTGGAAAAAGGCGATGTGGACGCTTGGGCAGGTCTTGACCCGCACATGGCTGCCAGCGAAATCCAGGCAGGCTCCCGCCTGCTGTATCGCAACAAGGACTTCAACAGCTATGGCGTGCTGAGCGTCACCGAGACGTACGCCAAGGAACATCCGGAGGCCATAAAAACGGTCTTGACGGCATACGAGAAAGCGCGTGAGTGGGCAGTCGGGCACCCTGATGAACTGGCCAGATTGCTGGCCCAGGAGTCGGGGCTGCCGCTGGAAGTGGCCCGCCTGCAATTGTCACGGACTGACCTGAGCGCGCCGCAACTAAGCGCAAAGGATGTTGAGTCCTCCAAAGCCGCAGCGCCGATTCTGGTTTCCGAAGAACTGGTGCGCAAAGGTGTGAACGTCGAACAGGTCGTCGATCAATTGATCACGCCTGACTTTTCGGCTTCCGTGATTGCTCGCCAATGAACAGCGCTGGAAAAACGCTGCCGGGCGCGCAGCCTGCCCTGTCGACTCGGGTGAAACGCGGAGTACGGGAAAGGTATAAAACATCCAGTAAAGGGTTGGTATTACCCTTCCTGGTCATCGTGATTCTCGAGCTGGTCGTACGGATCGGCTGGCTGCCCTCCTATCAGATGCCTGCGCCCAGCGAGATCGTGATGACCTTGGGCGACCTGGCTGAGGGCTCGCTGTGGAAACACATCGGCGCCAGCCTGCTGCGTGTGCTCAGCGGCTTCGCCATCGGCGCGAGCCTGGCGCTGTTGTTCGCCGCCTGGGTGGGCCTGAGTCGTGAAGCCGAGGCGTACCTGGAACCTGCTTTTGCCGGGCTGCGTTCGATTCCGAGCCTGGCGTGGGTGCCGTTGCTGCTGTTGTGGCTGGGTATTGGAGAAACGTCGAAGATTGTGCTGATTGCCATCGGTGCGTTTTTTCCGGTCTACCTCAATGGCGTGGCAGCGATTCGCGGCATTGACCGCAAGCTGGTGGAGGTCGGGCAGATGAACGGTTTCAGTCGCTATCGCCTGACACGGCGGATTCTTCTGCCTGCCGCTCTGCCCGGCCTGTTTACCGGACTGCGCAGCGGCATGAGTCTGGCGTGGATGTTTCTGGTCGCCGCCGAGCTGATTGCCGCTACGAAGGGCCTGGGGTACTTGCTCAGCGACGGCCGCGAAACCTCACGCCCGGACATCGTCCTGGCCGCCATTGTCGTGCTGGCGAGCCTGGGCAAGTTGAGTGACGGCCTGCTGGCAGGCCTGGAAAAACGTTTTCTGAGCTGGCGCGACGCATTCAATGGCCAGAGCCAGGAGGGTTGACCGATGTCCGCTGCATTGATGGAAATTCGCGTCACACTCAAGGCCTTTGCCGAAAGCACCATTCTTCGGGACATTGATCTGTCGTTGCAGGCAGGTGAAATCGTCAGCCTGCTTGGCCCGAGCGGTTGCGGCAAAAGCACCTTGCTGAGAATCGCTGCTGGTCTTGAACGCGACTTTCAGGGCAAGGTGAAACGGCTGCAGGGCGAGGTGGCTTTCGTTTTTCAGGAACCACGACTGATGCCATGGCTGACCGTGGAACAGAACATCGGCTTCAGTGATGACGGGAATTACGACCGCGCCTGGGTCAGGCAACTGATCGACGAGGTGGGTCTGACCGGTTTTGCCGACGCCCTGCCCAAGGCGCTTTCAGGTGGCATGGCACAGCGCGTGGCGATCGCCCGAGGCTTGTACTCGCACCCCGCCGTTCTGTTGCTGGACGAACCGTTCAGTGCCGTAGACGCATTCACCCGCATGAAACTCCAGGATCTGCTGCTGCAACTGGCCAGCCGGCACGCCATAACCCTGCTTTTGGTAACCCACGACGTGGATGAAGCGCTGTACCTGAGTGATCGGGTGCTGATCATGGGCAGCCGGCCCGGCCGAATCGTGCACGAACTGACGGTGGGCCTGGAGGCGCCAAGGGATCGACGTAACCCGCGACTGGCCCGTCTGAAAGCTCAGGCCCTGACCGAGTTGCAGCAGGCCCATCTGATCTGATCGTCGACGAGAAGCCGGGCGTTATTTATCCGCCTTGATATCGCGCCAGATCTTGGCCCGCAGCGCATCGATCTTCTCTGACACCGGAGCCATGGCAAACATGCGATCAAGCATGTCGGCGTCAGGGTAGACATCGGTATCGGTCCACAACGCAGGCTTGATCAGCGCATCGGCCTTCTCGTTGCTGTTGGCGTAGTGCACAACATTGGTGATGCCCGCGATGACGTCAGGGCGCAACAGATAGTTCAGAAATGCATAAGCCGCCTTCGGGTTCGGCGCATCCTCGGGAATCGCAACCATGTCAAACCACATTGGCGCACCTTCCTTCGGCACGACATAATTGATCACAATCGTGTTGCCCCCCTGCTCTTGAGCCTGGGAAATATCCCCGGAGTAACCCACAGCCACGCAGATCTTGCCCGAAGCCAGATCGGCGATGTACTGCGACGAGCTGAAATTACGAATATAAGGCCGCACTGCCGTCAGCACAGCCTGCGCGCGCGCGTAGTCCTCAGGGTTTTCGCTGTGCGGCTCAAGCCCCAGGTAGTTCAGGGCAATAGGCAGCATGGCCGGAGCGCTGTCGATGACCGCGACGCCGCACCCGGCAAGCTTTTTGATGTTTTCCGGCTTGAGGAGCAGGTCCCATGAGTTGAGCGGAGCGTCCTTGCCCAGCGCAGCCTTGACCATGGCTACGTTGTAGCCGATGCCGGTACTGCCCCACAGATAGGGAAAGCCATGTTGATTGCCAGGGTCGCTGGCATTCAACGCCTTGAGCAATACCGGATTAAGGTTTTTCCAATTGGGCAACTGGCTTTTGTCGAGGGTTTTCAGCAGCCCTTTTTCGATCTGCCGTCCCATGAAGTGCACCGACGGAAACACCACGTCGTAGCCGGAGTGCCCCGCCATCAGCTTGGCGTTGAGGTGTTCGTTGGTTTCGTAAGCCTCGTACACGGTCTTGTAATGCGTGGCGGACTCGAAATTCTTCAGGGTGTCCGGCGCGATGTAATCGGTCCAGTTGTAGATATTGACCGTCTCCGCCGCATGGCTGGTCGAAGCCAGCAATATCAGCGCAGCAAGGGCTTTTTTCAGCATTATTGTTTTCCTCGGGTCAATGGCGACAGCTTGCCCTAGTGCATGACAAGCCCACAAGACCTGCACAGAACGCCCTTGACGAATACTCGATATTGACGCGCATCAAATAATTGAAAAAATCTTGCTGCGTCATAAAAAATTTTTCCATCATTCCGTTGTCGGGTGCTATTTTTAGTGCTGGTCAGACCGCTCTGATAACACCGTAGGAAAGCAGCATGACGCGGCGAGGAATATACCTCGGTAGTTCTTTCCGCTCTCTCGGGCTTTTGCAGGTTGAGTCTCGGTGGGTCTCCCTACCCTATGGAGCCCGGGAAGTGCTCGATTGAATCAGGTGGGCCATCGCCATGAATATCGCCATGAACAAGGTAACGTTCCCCAATGCATGCCAACTCATGCGCTGGCATTTTCATCCGGTAGGCTTCGAAGCCAGCATGGACGCGCCCAGCAGCATGATCGCCCGCCTGTTCGACCGGGCCAGTGGCGAGACGGTACTGGCGATAGCAGGCCTGCCCTGCGCCACCGTGATGAACGCTGCAGACGTGGAGAGAATCATCGAAGCCATCGAAACCGAACTTGAACTGTTCGGTGCCCACACTCAGTTGGTCGGCTTTTCCTGATATCTGCTCTGATGCACACATCCCTTCACTGACGGCGTGTCAGTGACTTCTGGCGCAAGTCTTCGAAGAATGGCTTGTCGGCCGCGACCCTGTCCGATGCCTTGGGCATCTGAACACTGTCAGCACCGCCAGCGCTGTCCTCGACGTACCAGTGGCAATGCCGGGCCGCACGCGTAATGGCGACATAGGCCAGGCGCAATACCTCATCCTTCTGTGCCGAATCGAACGGCTGCAGGTCATTGGCATCGCCGAGACCTGCCAGACGATAGACCTGATTCTTGTAGGGCGAGACAGTCAGGTGCTGGCAATCGCCCAGCAAAAATACGGCGTCGGCCTGGAGCCCTTTGGAACTGTGGTAAGTCAGTGTTTTGATACGTCGACCCTGAGCGCCGTGCATCGCGTCTGTGTCGATCAACGCCTGAAGGCGCTGGGAGAAGCGGGCTTTTTCGCTGCCCTTGCGGTACAGCAGCAGGATCGAGTCGCCGTCGTTGTAATGCTCGGCGACCCGTTCGGCAAGCTCGTCCTCATCACGATCACGCACACTGACTGGCAGCAATTCCTGAGGTGCACCACTGGCAAGGGCTTTCTTGCCGGGAATCGCAGGGGCGGCCCGAACGATATGCTCGGCCGCATCGATGATGTGCTGATGGCTGCGATAGTTTTCGCTAAGCATGACTTTGGTGGTCGCCGGCGATGAGAACTCTTTGGCGAACTCCATGAAGTACTTCGGCGAACTGCCGCGCCAGCCATAGATGGACTGCCAGTCATCGCCCACACACAACAGTGAGGAATGCTGGGCAATACGCCCGGTGTGCATGGTCGGCCCTCGTCGGCGGATTTCACGCAGGCAGGCGCGTATCCACGAGACGATCTGCGGCGAGACGTCTTGAAACTCATCGATCATCAGGTGCGACAGAGGACGCAGCACAGGGTCACTGACGTGCTTGAGATTCTCCGGCGAGGTTTCACCAAACAGCGCGAACATTCGGTTGTACGTCATGACCGGTGGCGACTGGGCCAGCAGGTGCTGTTCGAAGGCTTTCCAGAACAGACTGAGGGCCTCGAAGAAGAACCTGTCCGGGTCATCGCT
>JAAIGE0101189412.1_pt1 | contig 15642 bp, 11 predicted proteins | sample 6487951 | NCBI WGS metagenome assembly JAAIGE01 (sample SAMN13974128, study PRJNA590717) | phyllosphere metagenome | biome: tomato field; feature: multiple bacterial spot infested tomato fields; material: tomato leaves; isolation source: leaves from tomato fields | host: Solanum lycopersicum ... | reverse complement strand
CCTTCGTGAGTCGGTCTACCACCCTTGCACGGTCCGCCTCCATTTGTGTGGTAGCGAATGGCTGCGGCTCCTTAATCTCATGAAGGAGCATAAGGAAAATGCGCTATCCCTTTTTTACCCAAGAGCTCCGCCCTTGGCCTATGGTCTCGTTGTCCGCCTCTGATCTGGAGGTGCGCCATGGCTGAGTTCGAATCCTGCGTTGTACCTTTCCCACTGCAGCGTAGTCCGCTGCATGAGTCTGAACGTTCTTCCCTGCCCTCTGAAGCTGCTGCTGAAACGCGTGCGGTCATGCTTGGCCATCTGCTTGATCAACTGGCTGAGCCTGAGGGAGTGCCGCCCGATGGTATGCGCTTGCGTATTGCGGCCTACTCCGCGCTGGACCTGCTCGACGAGATGGTGGTGCTCTATCGACGTGCGCTTTCCGAAGCCCGAGGAGGTGCCGTATGAGCAATGGTATCGTGACGTGTCTGCCCTCTCACGACGGACATCCAGGAGCAGAGATCGTTTGGGCTGCAGATTGCAGGTGGGCATTCAACAGAGGTGTGAGCCTCGCACAATTCTGGCTCGACAGTACTCTCGGAGGATGGCTATGGGCGGTGATGATCGCTGAACGTGATCTACTGCCGCGAGCCATCGACAGGCGCGCCTTTGAGATAGGTTTTCTTGGCCGGCTTCATCAACGTTTATGTTCACCCGCCGTACCTGGAAAATCAGTGCTGCCCTAGAATTATTTTTTAACAATTGCTGCAAACTGGTCTTCCGGCTTGCAGCATTACTTTACTAAAATTTCATAAAAATTATGAGTTGTAACTGCTCTTAATGCTCAAATATTTTTTTGAAAGCTCTTCACGCAGTCTCGCGGGGTAATTAGCTTCCTCAATACCGATGCCCTTTGCAATTCTCTCAAGCCAAACATTGTCCTCCTCACCATTCCAAGTTTTTATATAGGTTCCGTCGCGATAACCGTTATCTTGTCGAAAGAGATTCAAGATGTTCTTTGAAACGTACTGTGAAAATGCATCTTTCCAGCGAAGAGAACACTTTTTCATAAGCTGATCCAAGATGGCAAAACTACGGCGGCGGCACGCTGCCATTGCTCCGAGTAACTCCAAGAGCTGAAGAGTGTCGAGTGTGTTTAAGTTATACTTTACAGTGTCGAAATTTATATGTGTCTGATGTATTTCTGAATCTATGATTTTGGCACATAATGAAAGATTTGATTTCGATTCAATCAGGGCATCTGATAGATAGAAATGAAGAATATCAATAAGCTCCACTTGCAATTGATAGAGATCGAGTGACTGCTTTTTCCACCATTTCCAGCCATGGTGATCTAGTGCTTCTGCTGCTTCAACGAAAGCCGCTCTTAAAAAAGGCTGTCGGGCATTAATCCAATCGACATCGATGATTTTATTTAACTCATCCTGCAAGATCAGCATATCTTTAAGATTTGCAGGTGAAAGGCTGTTTTTATGATCTGTCATTGCCTAAAAACCTCGAGTCGTAAACTAGGTTTTAACGCTAGATTTGTAATGAAATAGAATAACGATGCCACAAGCTGGAGCCTTCAGATCTTTTAGATCTACGCGTAGGGTGATCGAATAGCAGTCCTACTTGCTCTGGATAAATGCTTGCGAAAACTGCGGATGCTATTCCGCAAGGTTTAGTGCCAATTGGGGCGACAAACATACTTTTACCGTGCCCGAGAGAGGCGCGGGTAGCCTCCAAGCACTCGAAAGCAGCTTCCGGATCATTAGCGGCGCAGTAAGCCATCTCAATCTGACCCTGCTCACTTAATCGATTTAAATGAGGGACAATAGAGTTTAACTCCCAGCCTGGCTGGAACGCCGGGATTCCAAACACAACCTTTATATCCTTGGTAGTGATCATTTGGTGTTCTTCTAGGGCCCTCTCAAGTCTCTCAGACTCAAATCCCAAAAAGAAAACACCTGCCTCTAGGTCATCAGAGGTCAGATCCACGATAGAGTTAGGTATAGGGAGATAGCCTTTTATACGGTCTGACAGGGCGTATTGGTCTGCCCCTTTAGACTTAGCATACTCAAGTGGCTCCACATAAATTATTTCTATGTTTTTAGTGCCAATATCTATGAGTGCTCTTATCGTGGAGAAGAGTTCGGCAAACCCAAGCGTTGTAGCCTCAAGAACAACTGGTCTTCCATCCGCAAACTCACGAAAGAGATCTGAGCTGACATCTGCGCTTGCTACAGAGTTGTTGACACTAAGGGACATCTTTTCGATATCATACTGAACAAGAATGCTCTGCGAGTTAGGTTGGCCAAACGAAAGCGCAAGCTCACCGCGTTCATCTAAAGCACATCCGTGAATGAATATAAAATCATCCTCAAGTAACAAATCTCGAGGATTTGGTGAAGAGTGAGAGTTGAAAGCCGCTATCGATGGTTTCATTATATGAGCCCTAACTGCCGATCATCGACCTCTGGAGGTGCCTTGGAAACAGATCGAGCTAACCCTCGGTACTCATCCTCGTTGCCTGAAAATAGCACCTGGAATTCTTCAGTCGAGATTTCAAGCTTCCTCTTCCTTCGGTAGCTAATTTGGAAGTAGGGTGAATATATAGGGTTTAGTTGATAGTCAATAATGTCGCTACCTACGGATCCCTTTGTTTTAGTCTCGAGCTTCTCAACCAATATTGCATATTTCATTGCTTCACTTAGGAAGTGAAGCTCTTCAGGGTTTAAAGCCCGTCCTCCAGAATTTACAGTAAATTGGTTTTGCTCCGGTTCGCTCATCGTAGGCGTTGCTTGCAAAGCTCTGAAGATACTTCCAAGTCTAAGGACGAATATTCTGAGTTGCTCACCGTATTGCCCAAAGGTTTTAATCTCTTTGATTAGCTGGTCGGCTGCTTCGTAAGCCGCGCGGCTTTGGGTTTCTATTGTAATCGTAAGGACATTTTCTTCCTTCAAATCTGCTATTTCTAGTGCTTTATAGCAGAGAATTAGGAAATGCCTAAGGTTATTGTTTGACATAGTGCACAGTGTGTCAAAGCCGCTATATAGAGGGCATTCGCGTCCGTAGGGGCGATATATTTCAAGCAGGGCTCCTACTAGATTATTTTGTATCCATGACGTATCGAACTGTCCGCCGCCGGTTTCTGCGTATTCACCTAGCGCTTTCAACACCCCATTTGGGGTCAGCGCTTGTCTGTTTAAGAGAGCTGGCACCGTGATCAATGCATCCGGGATATTAACAAATGACATAAAGTCATCGAGTGATACCTTTGACCCTCTATATTTCAGTGCTTTACTTATTCTTTCCTCCAATTTTCTCTTGATTGCATCTACTTGCAATGCCTCGGCAGCAAAAGCCTTATAACTCTTGCTGGGGAAACGAGCTCTCATGTCAGAAAGAATTGACTCCCGATACTGGGGTGTTCTCCTCTCATCCATGGCATCTAAAGACTGAAGTCTCTTGATTAGTTCGCTTTCACGCAAGCCGGAGGCGAGATCAAGATTAGCTAAGAAAACCTCAGAGAAAAAAAGTGGTCGCTCGCTCTCATTCAGAAGCTGATCAAGGTCCAATAATCTATAATCGTGCGTGCCATTAACCCATTCGGGTCCAGTCGTTTGATTGTCTTGCGATCTTTCTTTGGAGGTGAAATTAACAATTAATGGTTTTTGACTATGTTTGAGGAGAGAGTTGAGTACCCGCCTTTGATAAGGGACCAGATTTTCAATTTCGTCTACATATATGTAGTAAGATGCTTCGCTGAGGGCGGGGACTTCCCGCACATCCTCAATAAGTGACTCTAAGAATAGTCTGCCTGGAGGAAGCAATGGCTGTTGTATCGCCGAAACATTCGATACCCATGTTGAGAATGATCGCCTAGCTTTGACTAGATGAGTCTCTAAGTCGGTAGCAGATGATGGGAAGCTTTCGTGGAAATCTGACGCTGAAGCAAACTTTAACTGCTCGAAGTCTTTCATGTTGAAATTAGGATAGGCGCTGTTAGCAATCATTTTTAATGATCTGATTATTTCAATGCCTATGTAAAGCGAGAAGTAACTTTCAAATACGGTTTGCCACTGATCTTCCGTTATCCCTCGGTGTTGTAGTGAGCTGCAGAATTGAGTGTCTACGCGCCAGTAGACTCCTATATGAGATATTTCTTCAGAGGGGATTGACGGTCTTCTGGTGGAAAATGCAGTGTGATAGTCGAAATATTTTAGGAGCATGGTTTTCCCGCAGCCACGCTTGCCAATTATATAGTTAGACTTGGTGGCAGTTTTAAGGGCAAGTCGTTCAAAGTATGGAGGTATGAAAAATTCTCCCCATACATCAGCATCATGTTCTTCTGCTCGAGTCTTTGTCGGGATTATAGCGTCAGCACTTGCCTTCATGTCCTTTACCTTTCTATCAAGGGGAGCCATGTTTTAGACTTGCCCCAAAGTATACTTAGCGAGTCATCTGGGATTCCATGCTCATAACCAACTATGACGCCAAGGTTGCCGAAACCAAGAGCTCCGTTAAAATCTGCGGTTAAATTGTGTTTTTCGCAGATTGATTTATACACTTCTGTAGGTGATATATCCGGATAAGGCCAAAGTCCATCCTTAACCCATGATGATGATAGGTGTTCGAAGCAATGAATTTTTAGAAGTATCTCGCCAGGAAAGATTGCTATTTTTGGATGTCGCCTTTCAAGTCGAGAAATGGCTTCCTCATGTGCAATCGCCACAATTATCGCTAGTCGTTCCGGAAAGCTTGTTGCCAAACTAAAATTGCTAAGAAAAGAATCCAGCTGTTCGCCAGTGAATGTGCCATCATCCACAATCAGGAGACGCTCACTCTCTTCAAATACTGAAAAGTCATATGCATAGGATTTTTTTATGCCGAAGTCCCTGTTGACCAAACGAGCAATTAGTTCACCACTTTTTCCGGGAAGTGAGTAAGTGCTCAGAGTAGGGGGGCTGCAATAAAACTCCAAGCCTCCCGCTTCGCCGCGAAGAGTTGCTCTCCAATCCGTTTCCTTTGGTAGATTAACTAGTTTCCCAAAGTGTTGGCTCGCGGATTTTATTGATTGTCTAAGAGAAGAAGATAATTGGTCCGTTGTCCGGAAAACAAGAAAACGCAGTAGTAGCCAAGCTAGCGACTTTTCTGGGCCTTCCTCAAACTGCTTAGCCCATCTCTTCGCTTTTTCCCAAGTGAGCGGAGGCTGTCGAATGCCTAAGCTACTTAATCCCTTTACCGTTCTTTCTAGTGAGAGCTGATCATATTTCGAGGTGTCGCTAAATTCATGATTCATCCCTGATCCTTTGTTATATTGCTTTGTATTTATGTTAGGATTGGCAAAGAGCTGAGTGCCTCTATAGTTATGTATTTCGCACATGAGCCTTTCGCCGCTAGTTTTCTCCACTCTCGGCCAAAGTCGCTATCTAGGGTCAGCCAAATTTTTTTCTGTATCGTTTGAGGTGCGCGTATGCGGTATATACAGTCCGTTATTAAGCCCGTCCCTTCTACTACCTTTGCTTCTCGCATCAGGCATCTTGAGCCAACTCTTGGTATTAGGATGTCCCCGCGCTGGGCCGAGTTAAACCCGTCAATTGCGCCTTGCAACCTCAAATGCTTTGAGTTGGTAACGAAGTCTGTGGTGTGAAATGCAGTAAGCCCGAGAGCTTTAAATACGTTTTGAGACCTACTGCCGCGAGATATTATTCCACCTACTTCGGATAGACTTCCAACTGACTGACCTGGCTTAAGTTGGACTTCATGGATCATAGAATGATATGTGTAGTCAAGTCTGTCGGCTGCCTGCTCTGCTGATACCCATATTTCGCTAACAATATTCCCTAGCAAGTCCGCGCGCCTTAATAAAATATTCCGCTTTCGACGAACACTCCTGCAGCCTGATATCAAATATGCCTGTACTTCAGTGTTAGCGAATGTCTTAGGATGTAACTCAGTTATGATTAAGTTTGACATCTCATCTGCCAGTTTTTTGCGATACGACCGATATGAGTTATCACAGATAATTGCAGACGTAACGATTAAGCCTAGTGAGGTTCCCTTGTGGCTTGCTGACCAAATTCTCGATAGGAAAGCTGCATCTCTTCTAACCCACTTTCCTCCTTCTACAATGAGAGGTAATTGTTCTTCGATGTTAGATAGCAGCTCTTCTGTGATGCGAAGCATTCCGTAAGGCGGATTCGAAAGTACAAACGGCTTATTAAGAGGCGAGATAATGCTCTCTAATAGCCCTGGTGTTAGAGCATCCTCGGCAACTACCTCTGCGCCGGGAGCGAAAACACTGCTAAGTGCCTTTGCGTATTGCTTGTCTTTCTCAACTAGTATCACGGACGCGTCTCTGCAACGACTCAACGCAGCTGATGCGAGTGCTCCTTCTCCTGCTCCGACGTCAACAATTACCTCGTTTTCGTCTGTTACAGCCTGGGCAAGCAACGAGGCAATTGCTGCCGGAGTAAAAACCTGCCCCTGGGCGTCGGCCGAGTCCCGTGCCTTTCGAAATCGGAGTGTGGACTTCAAGGCGTTATCCCCAAAAAACTGATCAGTTTACTTGTAACGTGCTAAGGGTGTGAAAGGTATACGCCCACGGTACCGCGGTGCAATGGATAAGGCACTCAAACCATTAGCTTCAGCTTCGTGGTGTGAGATTGGTCACCGCGCCTGCCTGGGGTGGAGTATCTACCCGCTAGCATCTAGGAAGACCCGGCCCGCCCCCAAGCTCACATCCGGCCACACCTCAGCTTCAATTATGCCGGAGCTCGATCCGTCGGCACTGCGGAGACTATGCTCCAACAACCTTTAAAGCTCTCTGCTAGCCGTAAAGTCTCCTAATCGAGGTGATAGCGTCCGGCAATTTTTTGAGCGGCATTTGCTCGCGGTCTTCGTGAAACGATAGCGAAGATTCTCACTTTTTCCTTCCTAATGAACCAGCCTAAGAGGCTTAAAACACGGGGCGGGGGGAGGGCAAGATAAAAGGTGGCGGCACTTCGTTGGCCCGAAAAGCAGTCTGCACGGGGGTTGGAGACGGCACTCAATGCATGCATAGGCGTGCCGTGCACAGCGCAAACTCCCGCCAGTTCTGGCTTTGGCGCGTGCCTAACACTCCTCATTGCGATCAGCTTGGAACAGGCATCGGTAACCGAACCTACAAGCGGAAACCGATGCAAACACAGAGTCATGCCTGGAAGCTTGTAGCCCTTGAGCTACAAGACAGCTCGGGCTGCGCCATTTGGTAGCCCAAGAGCTACAAATGACCTCTTTCACCGATGTTTCTGAAACGCTGAAAAAAGCGCGCGAGCAACAACCCTGATCAGAAGCGCTCATCTGCCTAGCAAGCCCGGCTTGAGAATTAGACAGTGAGCCGAATAGGCGGCATTATCGGCTCACTGCATGAGCCGAATAGGCTCGTTAATCGGCTCACTGATGAACAACCCTTATGAATGACCCGCTCTGGATCTGGCAGCAGCCCGACTGGCCGCACTTCAGCTGGCAAGCCGAAGCGCTTGCCCCGCTGCTGCGCGCTTGCAGCCAGGCGCAGGGTCGCTTGATCGGGATGCTCGGGGCCGTAGGCAGCGACACCGAAGTGCAGAGCAGCCTGGATGCAATGCTGCAGAATATCGTCACCTCATCAGCCATCGAGGGTGAGCAGCTGAATGTCGGTTCGGTGCGCTCATCACTGGCGCGGCGCCTGGGGCTGAACGAAGAAGGCCGCACCACCTCACGCTCCGAAGGCCTAGCGGAACTGCTGCTCGATGCCACCCGAGCCTATCAGCAGCCACTCGATCTGCAGCGGTTATTCACATGGCATGGTTGGTTGTTCCCCAGCGATGACCTCCTGCTGGCCCGCCCGCTACGCATCGGCATGCTGCGTGGCGAAGAGCCTATGCAAGTAGTTTCCGGCCGACTCGACCGCCCTACTGTGCATTTCGAGGCCCCACCTCGCGCCGGGCTGGAAGCGCAACTGAACGACTTCATCGCCTGGTTCGAGAACAGCCGTAGCGATGCCAACCTCGACCCGTTTCTGCGGGCCGGCATTGCGCACTTCTGGTTCGTCACCCTGCACCCCTTCGATGACGGCAACGGGCGCCTTACCCGCGCCATCACCGACCTGGCACTGGCTCAGGGCGAACAGCAGGCCATCCGCTTTTATGCCATGTCGGCGAGCATCCTCGACGACCGCACCGGCTATTACCGCATCCTGGAAGCCAGCCAGAAAGGCACGCTGGATATCACCGCCTGGCTGCAATGGTTCCTAGCAACGCTGCTTAATAGCCTGGAGCAAGCCCTCGCTCGCATCGACCGCGTACTGGTCAAGGCACGCTTCTGGCAGGCCCACCGCAGCCAAACCCTATCGACCGAGCAGATCAAAGTGCTGAATCGCCTGCTCGATGGCGGCGAAAAGGGTTTCGAGAACGGTATCAGCGCGGCGCAGTACCAAGCCGTGGCCAAGGTATCCAAAGCCACCGCAACCCGTCATCTGAGCGACCTGCTGGAAAAGGGCTGCCTCGAGCGACTGCCCGGCGGCGGGCGCAGCACCCGTTACCAGATAGCACGCTGAGCTGAGCTCATCAGCGCTTGGTGCGTCATCGCACCATAGGACAATGGTCGCGATCCCCTTGAGCACTCGAAAGCAATTAGCCATTATCGGCTCAGTGCCAGGCGTCTGGATTTCGGCACACCTGCTCGCCTCTCCATTAAGCAGTTCGGCTCAAGGAAGAAAATGGATTACAGCCCTATAGTCGCCCAGGTCTGGGGCATGCTGACCTGGTTCATCCCAGCAGCGCTGCTGATCGGCCTGCTCAAATCGCCCTGGGCCAAAGGGCAGATCGGTGAACTGCTGCTACGCCTGTTCGCCCATTGGCAGCTGGATAAGCAGACCTACCGCCGCCTGCACAACGTCACCCTGAACACGCCGGACGGCACCACGCAGATCGAGCACGTATTCCTCTCGCCCTATGGCATCTTCGTGCTGGAAACGAAGAACATGAGTGGCTGGATCTTCGGTGGCGAGAAGCAAGCGCAGTGGACGCAGAAGTTTCCCAAACGCAGCATCAAATTTCAGAACCCACTGCGGCAGAACTACAAACACCTCAAAGCCCTGGAAGCCACCCTTGGCGTCAATTCCGAGCACCTGCACTCGGTCATCACCTTTGTCGGCGGCGGCACGTTCAAAACCGAAGTGCCTGCCAACGTCACCCAGGGCATTGGCTTTATCCGCTACATCAAGTCATTCCAGCAGCCGGTATTCAGCGAGGCTGAAGTCGACACCATGCTGCACGCCCTGCAAACCGGCCGCCGCGCACCGACCCTCGCCACCCATCGCGAGCATGTGCAAAACCTTAAGCGCCGGAGTGACCCGACAGCGGAGCGGCAAAGCCCGAAATGCGGCAACGCACTGCTGATTCGCAGCGTGAAGTCTGGCCCGATAGCAGGGAAGAAATTCTGCGGATGTCCGGGGTTTTCAAAATGCCGAACCATGCACAACATTTGAAATGCGGAGCGTCCTGGAAATCAGGATCTGCCACCTATTGTCGGCCCCTATCGACCTGTTGCAGGGAGCTTAGGCCACCAGCAGCATGACTAAATCCATCCGCCGCTCGTTCCCTGCGAACGACACGTGCCTGCTCACCTGATCGAGGCACTCGGCACCTTACTAGGAATGTACCTGTGTTCAACACACGAAGCGCAGCTGGATCAATCATACGCCTCCCCATCGAACAGAAAGAACAGGCCGCTCAAAAGGATGCCAGCACGCTGCTGGCGCGCGAGATATATCAGGATCTAGCCACTCTTCTGGCCGACAGTCTGAACAACCAACCGGACAGCGATGACGATGTCGACCTGTATCGTTCTCACAGCGCAATCCTGATTGATGGCAAGCGCGGCGCTGGCAAGAGCTCAGTACTGGTCAACCTGAAGTTATATCTCGAGCGCGAGCAACCGGAACTGGAAAATCAAGTCCACATCCTCAAACCGGTCGATCCAACCCTACTCGAAGATAGTGATGACCTTTTCTTGAACGTTATTGTCGCGGCCGTAATTCGCGACAAATCCATTGCTCGCGCGCTCAGCTGTGCTGACCACAAAGCAGAAGCGTTCCATCATCAGCTCCAGGTACTGGGCAACACACTGGAAAACCTGCAGTCACAGCGGGATAAGTACGGGCTAGATAAACTGCGGGCGTTCATGGGCAGCCATGACCTGATGCAGCAGGTTCATATCCTATTCAAGAAAGCGTTGGATCTGGTCGGTAAAAAATTGCTGGTATTGCCAATTGATGATGTCGACACCTCAATGAACCGCGCTTTCGAAAATCTGGAAGTAGTGAGGCGATACCTTACCTCCCCCTTTGCACAACCTATTATCAGTGGTGACCTGTCGCTTTACCACGAAGTCACTTGGCGGGATTTTCACTCGAAGATCACTAAAGATAGTAGCGCCAACTCCGAAAGTGCAGTTAACAAGGCCAAGGAATTGGCAACAGAGTACCAGCGCAAGGTAATGCCGCTACAACTACGCCGAAAAATGCCATCCACCAGCAGCTACCTCAAACGCAACGACATCGTGCTGTGCAACGGCAGCACAGATTACTTTTCATTGCATACATTCTGGCGTTGGATTGACGCACTGCTGAATGATCGAACCAATTGTGCCGAGGAGCATAGGCTTTGGGTTTCAGTCGACACTGTTCGCGAGCTGGCCCAACTCATATTTTCTTTCAAGAACGAGATTCCCAAACTGCACGAATTTCTCGTCAACCTCAAGGCCAGCGCATGGAGTGAACATATCCTACAGCGTCTGATATTTATGCCCGTCGGCGCCGCCTTACGCATCGAGCAATTTTCCGATGACTACCAGAGGGCACAGAACCTCTCTGGAAAAAGTCAACGAGAGACCGCACGCAATCGAGCCTATGCTGATTTCCTAAGCCCACGACAAGACGTAGAGGCACCGGATCTGACCTATTGGCATGCAATGATTCTTGACTGCAAGCGAGTTTTGTTCCGTCATCTACGCCATGAGTACAGCAGAACGGCTGAGTACTTGGTCTTGGATGCCGACCTGCACTTTGCGCGACTGATGAAAGACCCCAGCTTGAAACTGGCCGACTTGTTCGACATCATGCTGTTCAAGCCCCAGTTTCTATCCAAACAAACTGCTGAGTCCTTCCCTGCGAGCAAACAACCGTTTGATGGCACCGAGCTAATTGAACGGGCACCCTACAATTGGGTGAAGGAGCTACCGTTTAATGAGGATTTTCCTTATACGTTGCCAGAAGTCGGCTTCGCCACCAAAACCAGAAGCTCACTCGCCTTCACTGAAGAGACTCAACTGCTCATTGATCTCATGCTTCATCGAAGCTTCTACAGCGAGAACAAGAAAGCCAGTCTGATTTATTGCGGCAGATTGTTTGAGATAGTCATCGCTAGTCTGGTCAGGGATCTGGACCCGCGAGACATCACCCATATCGTGGCTCGGCCTCCGTTCTATTCCCTGCCAGCTATCGCTGGGACGGAGACCAGTGAACTAGAAACAGCGCCCACGGAAACAGCTATTGAAACACATTATGATTCTGCCATTGCCGACCTGACTCGACGAATCAATGAATGGCGGCGCAGCGAGCAGATTGACCAGCAGTTACTGTCTGGCTGGCTAGTATTCAACGTGATGAATCGCTATTTCAGTCAAGCCAGGCACTTCAATCAGCCGTTGAAAGTCAACCAAAACCCGGCCAAGGAAGATCACTCGTACCTCACCGATGTTTCCAGACGCGCCTATCGCAGCCTCTGGAATGCGTTTGCAATGCTAGAAAAAGGCGAAATTTTTGGTATGCCCTACATCATCGCTAACGTAAACGTCGGCGAAGGTGAAAGCTTCGAGAACAGCGACCTCTACCGGCAAAATATTTCTCCATTCATGCATCGTTCTGGCAATCGCTCCTTCGGACGAGAAACCCATTCCTACACTCATGCCCTAGCATCGCACCCGCTGAAAGATATTATTGAAAGAGCTCACCAACACGTCAGTGAGATGCCTAGCAACAAGTTGGACACTTCCAAGACGCCTTTCTATGCCAGTGAAGGACGCCAAGTGACCGCAATAATCAAGAAGCACTTCAATATCAAAGGGCGAATTGATGATGAAATCGAAAGCCTAGTCGTCACTAAAAAAGATCTATCTGAAATACTAGAGGAAGGGCTGAAAAACAACCTCAAAAATGAGATCTTCCTCAAGAGCAAACACTTTTCCTACCTAGTAGAACATGTGACTGAGGATAATTGATATGCTCGAGCAATCCCTGCTTGAGCTGACTATTGCAAGCCTGCTGTCAAGCCAGAGTCTGGTCGACCAGTTGCGTGCAGACTTGCTGTCGCCGCAAGCCGCCGAGCGGCTCGGTGAGTTCGACAAGCGCCACAACGCTTACCTGCAACGCCTGGCGCACGAAATCGACCAGCGCCACCATGGCCGCTTTCGCCTGAACGACCTCACCAGCGCGGCGGCGCATGCATGGCCAGCAACGCTGTTGCGAACACCTGACATCAAGCCGCTGGATGCCCTGTTTGACGAACTGTTCCTGTGCAATGGCGACTACGTCCACTATCGTCCGGAGCGGCTGCGGGAATACGCCAGTCTATGCTCGAAACTGGACCCCAGTGTGGTAGTAGCCTGGCACTTAGCAAAGCAGTTCAAAAAATCTGCCGGGCTTCACGCGGTCGATATCTACCGTATTGTGCAGGCCCAGCAACCGTTGTTCAGTCCCCCTCCGATCAGCAATAAGCCATTTGCCGAAGGTCATGTCCACCTGGGTGGCATTCATTTCGACGGCATCATCCTGATGAACCAGCTAGCAGGCGAACCAGGTATGGAGGACTTTGCCCCACTGCATCGGCTGACGCACGCCTTACTGAGTGAATGGCCGCCCCGCGAAGGCGTCGGCAACGCCCAGCAGGTACACATTCTGAACCTATGCCGTCGTGCCCTGGGCGACCAGCATATGACGAATCCAGTGACAATCCTCGACTGGTCTAGTCTGGCCCATCTACAGGCTTCCGAAGACGATATCCGCAAGCCGAACTGGCTCAAGCGCCAGATTGCCCTGGCGGTCACCCTCGGTGACCTAGACAAGGCATGGCTCTGGCTGCTGGTATGGCTCTGGACTCAGTACCAGTCTGACACCGCACCCGCCATGCTGCGAATGAGTATCTTCTTTCTAGTATCCGCATTGATGAGTAAGCGGCGCCAACTGATCATGGACGGCCAGGGCCTGTCGAGGTTCTCCGGCATATACGGGAAGTTTGCCTCGGCGTCGGGCTCGAAATCACACACCCCGAAACAACGAAGTGCGTTTGCACAAGGCAGCGTGCGAAAACTGTTTCAAGGTGCCGCCGACGTCGCCGAAATCAAGATCAGCGAGCAGGTGTTCAACCCCGACAGCGTTCGTGGCTGGGCCCTCGCGATCAATCGCCATCACGGCCAGGACAGTGTGCCGCTTCTGAAGCAGGTCAATGCGAACGAAGCCGCTCGCTTCAAGGCACAGATGGAGCGCTGGCATTTCTGCGTGCATTTCCTGCGCCGCACCGAACACCTGAAAAATCGTAATCAACTCTGGCTCGAGGGTGAGAATCTTTTTCAGAAACTTACCCAACAGACCGGCTGGTCTGATCCCACGTTTCTGGATGGGTATCTAAGCCCGCATTTTCACTTCGAACCGGACGCCTGGGTTCGTGGCCTCGATGTCGCCGGTGACGAGAACAAGACCCGCAATGAGATCTACGCCCCCATGCTACGTTGGCTTCGTTCAGGCTTGCAGCCCAACGTGCGCAAAGCGGGCGCACACAATGGCTTTCATTTGAGCATTCACACCGGTGAAGACTATGCCCACCCACTGTCGGGTATGCGCCATATCGATGAAACCGTTCGATTCTGCGAAATGCGCCACGGTGATCGCATCGGTCACGCCTTGGCACTGGGTGTATCCCCGCGGACCTGGTGCGAGAACCAGGGCGACATGTTGTTGCCGGTCGATGAGCACCTGGACAACCTGGTATGGCTCTGGCACAACGCGACATTACTGGCGCCACGCCTGCCACTGGCCAACAAGGTCTTGCCACGCCTAGAGCGTCGCATTACACAGTTCGCAGCCCACGTTCCGTGGGTTGGCACAAACTACCTAAATGCGTTCTACCCCGATCAGCACAAGAAAACTCCTGCCCCCCCCCCAACGGCCCGCTTTATCAGCCCGCAAACCTTGCACGATGCCTGGCGCCTGAGGCGCAACTGCTTCCACATGCTGGAAGGCTACCGCAGCAACCGTATGAAGGACGCCAAAGTGCTTTCTGCAGTTCCAGACCTGACGCTGCTGTCGACCATTGATTTCGACAGACTCAATGGTAGCCATACCGACCCCACCCCCGAGCTGCTCTACTGGCGCCGCTCGACACAAATCAAGCATGGCAGCGGCAAGCCACTGACCGTGCGGGTCAGTGTGCGCCCCCATGCGACGACTGATTACCTACTACCCCGCCATGACGCCCATCTGCAACTGCTGCAGGACTACGAAACCGAAGACGACCTCGAACTGATGGAGGCCCTTCAGGACTGGTTGATCGACGAGTACGACCAGCGCGGTGTGATATTCGAGACCAACCCCAGCTCCAACGTATACATCGCGCGGATACGCCGCTACGAGGACCACCCGATTTTCCGCTGGAACCCGCCTGATGAAAGCGTGCTGGAGCAAGGCGCACGACACAATCGGTTCGGGCTGCGTCGAGGACCGATACGGGTAACTGTGAACACCGACGATCCTGGCGTGATTCCGACCACCTTGCGCACTGAGTACGCCCTGTTGCTAGAGGCCAGCCGTGCGTTGGGCATTTCGCGCACGTGTGCCGAGGAATGGCTGGAGCGGCTACGGGTGTATGCCAACGATCAGTTCCACCGCACGCACCAGCCGGTATTCAGGGATCGCTAGCCGGGCCGGTACGAGCACGTTTAGCGCTATATCTTACCCGCATGGGTCTTATTGAGGCCGTCTCACATCGGATCAGAAAGCGCCCTAGTGAGCGAAGTCTGCGGATCGCCACACGACGTTAAAGCAAAAACCTGATCGTTTCGCGGTACAAAAAACAGTACGCTAGCGGTACAGTGCCCAGCTTTTGCAAATTTCGTAAGATTACGCTACAGCCCAGTAGCGGCGATGCTTTCAGCTTGTTTCACTTACCCTAAGCTGCTCACGGTTTTACTGGGCTTGAGGCATTTCTAGGCAACTCATAATCCTTTGGTCCACGGTTCGAGTCCGTGTGGGCCCACCACCTTCAAAGCCGCGCGATGCGCGGCTTTATGCTTTCTGGAGCAGCGACGCCCTGATTGGCTTCATGACCAAGGGCGCCAAATCGTCACAGGGCTGGTAAGCCGGTCGCCTCTGGCACGTTTCAGCTGGTAACACTCCTCAAGACGCCATTCGTACCGGCTGTGGTGTGCAGAGCGGCCCTGCCGATGCATAACGGCGAGTATTTCGCCCAAACGGTGTGCGATCAGCAGACAGCTGCATACCCAGTGGGCAGCACTACTGAAATTGAAGTCCCGCGTGCACCCTCTGCTTATTCTGATGTGGGTGGCAGGCCGGCATCGATAATG
>JAAIGE0101155077.1_pt1 | contig 15650 bp, 18 predicted proteins | sample 6487951 | NCBI WGS metagenome assembly JAAIGE01 (sample SAMN13974128, study PRJNA590717) | phyllosphere metagenome | biome: tomato field; feature: multiple bacterial spot infested tomato fields; material: tomato leaves; isolation source: leaves from tomato fields | host: Solanum lycopersicum ... | reverse complement strand
GGGATCGTGGCCCGGGACCTTGCTGGTGTGGTAGCCGCCGAACGGGATCAGCTTCTTGACGGTTGGCTGGGCGCCGGCTTCGGCGACTTTGTCTCGGGTATTCATGGGTGGGTCTCCTCCGGGTTCACATGTGCAGGGTGTTCTGTACTCTGTATACAAACAATGGTGGCAAATTTTTTTGGCGATCAGTTCTTGCTGCGGTCGACCAGCCGGCCTTCGGCGATCCACGGCATCATGGCGCGCAGGCGTTCGCCGACGACCTCGATCGGATGGGCGGCATTGAGCCTCCGCCGCGACTGCAGCGTCGGGGCGCCGGCCCGGTTCTCGAGAATGAACTGCTTGGCATACTCGCCGCTCTGGATGTCGCGCAGGCAGGCGCGCATCGCCTCGCGCGTGGCCTCGGTGACGATGCGCGGGCCGGTCACGTATTCGCCGAATTCGGCATTGTTGGAGATGCCGTAGTTCATGTTGGCGATGCCGCCTTCGTAGATCAGGTCGACGATCAATTTGAGTTCGTGCAGGCACTCGAAATAGGCCATCTCGGGCGCATACCCGGCGTCCACCAGGGTGTCGAAGCCGGCCTTGACCAGTTCCACGGCGCCGCCGCACAACACGGCCTGCTCGCCGAACAGGTCTGTCTCGGTCTCTTCGCGGAAGTCGGTCTCGATGATGCCGGCCCGGCCGCCGCCGTTGGCGATCGCGTAGGCGAGGGCCAGCGCGCGCGCGGCGCCGGAAGGGTCCTGGTGGATGGCGACCAGGTGCGGCACGCCGCCGCCCGCGACGTAGGTGCTGCGCACGGTATGGCCGGGCGCCTTGGGCGCCACCATGAACACGTCGAGATCGGCGCGCGGCGCCACCTGGCCGTAGTGGATGTTGAAGCCGTGGGCGAAGCCGAGCGCGGCGCCCTGGCGGGCGTATGGCGCAACGCTCTCGGCATACACCGTGGCGATCTGCTCGTCCGGCAGCAGCAGCATGATCACATCGGCAGCGCGCACCGCGTCTTCCACTTGCGCCACCTTCAGGCCGGCGGCCTCTGCCTTGTGCCACGATGCGCCGCCACGGCGCAGACCGACCGTGACGTCGACGCCGGAATCGCGCAGGTTGAGGGCGTGCGCATGGCCTTGCGAGCCATAGCCGATGATGGCGGCGCGGCGCGTACGCATCAGTGCGAGATCGCCGTCCTTATCGTATAAAACCTTCATGGGTCTCCTTTATGAGTATTCTGTGTTCTGTATACAGAATCCATTCTTGCGTATCCAAAGTCAAGCGTTTTGATGCCGCATCCGCGCATATTTCGCTGACGCGGCGCAGCAATTGACTTCGTTCCGTTTGCACGTATACTGAATACAAAGGTGCCGACATGTTAAGTAAACTTACCAAGATTCAAGCTCGTCCCGACCTGGTCGACGAGGTCTATCAAAACCTGCTGGACGCGATCAGCGCCGGGACGCTGCCGCCCGGCGCCCGCATCACGCAAGAAGAGATCGCGGAACAGATGAACGTGTCGCGTTCGCCGGTGCTGCAGGCGCTGCGCCTGCTCAAGAAGGATGGATTGATCCAGGATGCGCCCGGGCGCGGCGTGCTGATCGCCGGCATGGATCCGCAGTGGATCGGCAACCTGTACCAGGTCCGCGGCGCCCTCGATGCGCTGGCGGCGCGCCTGGCGGCGGCGCAGAAGATCGACCTCGGGCCCGGCATCATCGCCGCCGGCCGGCGCGCGGCCAGGAGCGGCGACGTCAAGACCATGATCGATGCCGACATCGCCTTTCATACCGCGATCTACCGCGCTTCAGGCAATCCCTTGATTTTCGAGACCACCCAGCTGCACTGGGTGCACCTGCGCCGGGTGATGGGCGCGGCGCTGCAGTCGGCCGGACAGCGCGAATCGATCTGGGACGAACACGAAGGCATTGCTCGCGCGATCGCCGCCGGCGAGGTGGAATTGGCTGGTCAACTGTCCGAGCAGCATGCAGAATTCGCGCGCCGCAACTTGCTCGAGCGCCTGGGTGAAGTGCTGAACGCGCCGCAGGTCGCCGGCAGCAATCGCGCCGGCGCACGCGCGCGCTGAACGTGCGCGGGATTGCGTAGTCGGCCTGCAATCGGCAAAAAGCCAGACAGGCGCACCGTATCTGGCTTTTCCAGTCCTCTGGCTGGGACGAGAATACTCAACCCATGCACATGAAGATCCGTGTTCCGGACATCATCGCTCGGGTTGCTTGGATTGTCCGTTCTCGTCGCTCGATTGCGTGGAGGAGATTTGCGACGCCCCCCGCATTTGCACGCCCGTGTCGCCAGTGATGACCTCCGCACGCCGGTTTTCCAGACGCCCGATCCGGTTGGCGTTGCTGGATGCCGGATTCTCTTCTCCGAGAGACCGGATCGCGATGCGGCTGGAAGCAATTCCACGCTGAAGCAGGGCGGCACGCACCGCCGCCGCCCGTTTCAGCGCCAGGCTCTGGTTGTAACGAGGACCGCCGACATTGTCCGTATGCCCGTCGATCACGACCTCGCGTTCGGGGTTGCTTTTCAATGTGGCGGCCAACTCGTCAAGCGCGCGCTTGGCGCTGGCCGGGACTTTCGCGGTTCCGGGAGCGAACCCCACCAGGTCTTTTTGCGCCAGATCCGCGATTGGGCTCGGTTTGCCACGTCGTTGTGCAACCGCAACCGACATTGTCTGGTTCAGTTCCGCCGCCGCAACCTTCACTGCCTCGTCCGCAGCACGCTCGTTGGCAAATTCTTGCGCCGTGGCGGCGCGCTGCTGTGCGAGATAGGCGAAATGCCTGGTGGCCGTCAGGTCGTGCTTGTCGTTCCACACCGTTTTTGCCTTTTGCAGTGATGCCGTTGCGCGTTCCAGTTCGCTGGGAGCGTATTTGGCCACGTGGGGATCGGCTGACGCATGGTCGATGGCTTGCCCGGCATTGTCGATTGCCGTACGTGCGGCAGCCACCTCGGACGCCGGCGGGGATGTCGCGCATCCCGTTGCGATGATACCGGCCACAACCGCGCCGGTGGCTGATCGGAGGATGTGGTTCATCTCGCACCTCTACTGGTTCTGGTTTGCGCGGTTGATTGCATCGCGCAAGGTCTGGTTAGTCTTGGTCAGTTCGGTAGCCGCGATCCTGGCCTGGGTCGATTCGCTCTTGGCGCGCGCCAGATTGGCATCGACCTGCGCTTGCTGGGCCAGGCGCATCGCGTCGTGCTTGTGGTGGCCGGTGGCAGCAGCGTTGGCCCGCGCCAGCTTATCGGCCGCGGCGCCGAAGTCCGCAGGAGCGTTTTCCTGCGCACCCGCCATCTGCGCTTGATCGACCGCCTCACGACTGGTGGCAAGCTGGTGGTTTAACTCTGAACTGGAGCACGCGGACAGGGCAAGAAGAAAGCATCCCGCCACCACGCGTGACGGATGATGGAAAAGTTTAGCGAGGATCATGGGGCGCCTCCCGGGAAACCTGAGTTTGAGAATTCCATCCTAAGGGAGAGATATTCATCGTTCAATCAGACCAAAGGACAATCGTCCAGAGTTCTCGGGCTTGAGCTTGCCGTATTTATCCAAGGGGCCACAGCGGAGGGGAATGCCATCGGAGGTGGCATACAAAATACAAAACCAATTTACTTGGCGAACTGTTATCGTGTACTATCTTGAATGAGAATCATTATCATTCAATACTTGTCGTTGCGCGGCTGCCGTCCCTGGCAGGCGCGTGAGACTTTGCATAAGCCTCCATGTCACCAAAACACCTTGTCACTTTCTTTGCTCTTTCCGCCCCAGCCCTGACCGCCATTGCACAAACCGCCAGCCCGGCGGTGGTCGAAATCAAGGGCGCCCTGAATGTCATCAATGAATCGAGCCAGGCTTCCACGGCCACCCGTACGGACCAGTCGTTGATGGACGTCGCGCAGTCGGTCCAGGTGGTTGGGCCGACCCTGCTGGAAGACCTGCAGGTGCGCACGCTCGACGATGCCTTGTCGCTGGTCAGCGGGATTGCCCAGGCGCCTACCCGCGCGGGGACGCAGGATGCCTTCGTGCGCCGCGGGTTCACCGCTGAATCCGCGGGCAGCGTACTGCGCGACGGCGTGCGCTCGGTCCAGGCGCGCAATTTCAGCGCCACCACCGAGCGTGTCGAAGTCCTCAAGGGACCTGCCTCGACGCTCTACGGCATCCAGGAGCCGGGTGGGGTGATCAATGTGGTGAGCAAGGCGCCGTTGGCGCGTGCGCGCACCGATCTGCAGTTCGATGCCGAAGAAGCGGGCGGTTACGGCGCCCAGTTCGACCACACCGGCCCGATCGGCGACAGCGGCTGGTCATACCGGCTCATCGCGTCGACCGAAGACCGCGACGACTGGCGCAATTTCGGCGTCACGCGGCGCGACCTGGTGGCGCCGTCGCTTGCCTGGCGCAGCGGCGGCACCGAATTCATCGTCAGCTACGAACATACGGATTACGACGTGCCCTTCGACGACGGAGCCATTTTTGGCGCCAACGGCCGGCCGATCGACATCCCGCGCGAACGCCGGCTCAGCGAGCCGTTTTCTCACGTGGAGGGCAATTCGGACTTCGTCAACACGCGCCTGCAGCATGCGATCAACGGCCAGTGGACGGCGCGCGTGAACTACGCCTTCAACCAGCATCGCTACAGCGACTGGCGCGTGCGCGCCAACCGCTACGACGAGGCGACCGGCCTGCTGCGGCGCCGTGTCGACGGCCGCCTGGGCGTCCACGACAACAGCCACTACCTGGTCGCCGACGTCGTGGGCAAGTTCCGCACCGGTGCGGTCGGTCACGAAGTGCTGGTGGGCGTGGACCACGAGCGCACGCTGGGCCGCACCATGGGCGAGCTGGCGCGGGTGACGCACGATGGATTCGATACCGTTAACCCGGTCTATGGCCAGATACCGGTGCCGACCGAGATCGACGACGAGACCCGCAACGCACGCTCGCTGCTCTCCACCACCTCGGTGTTCGCCCAGGACAGCATGGCGCTCGGCGAGCGCTGGATCGTCGCGGCCTCGGTACGGTTCCAGCGCTACCGCCAGGAGGAGGGCGCCGGCCTCGAGTTCGTGGAGACGCAGAATATCTCCGGCTCGCAAGTGCTGCCGCGTCTCGGCGCGCTCTACAAGCTCGGTCCGCAGCTGTCGCTGTACGCCAACTACGCCACGTCCTTCGTGCCGAACCTGGCCAGCAGCCCGACCCAGGGCGCGTTCGACCCGACCGAGGGGCGTTCGCTGGAACTTGGCAGCAAGTTCAGGGTCGACGAGCGCGTTTCGGGGACGGTGGCGCTGTTTGACATCGAGAAGAAGAATATTGTCGTGAACCTGGACGACGACACTGCGCAGGCCATCGGCAAGGCACGTTCGCGTGGCGCCGAACTGGACGTGGTCGGGCAGGTGGGTGATCGGCTCAGTGTCATCGGGAGCTATGCCTATACCGAGACGGAAGTGTTGGAAGATGCGAGCGGGCTGAAGGGGAATCGGCTGCCGAATGCACCGCGGCATGCGGCATCGTTGGCTGCTCACTATGCGCCGGGTTGGCGCATTGGGAATCTTGCCTGGCATGCGAATGCTGCCGTGCGTTATGCGGGCGAGCGCGAAGGCGACTCCGCCAATTCGGTGACCTTGCCGTCGTACACCGTGGCCGACCTGGGAGTTGGGACCGCATTCAAATGGAATGGGACCTCGCTCAAGCTCGATCTGTTGCTGCGTAATGCCTTCGATCGGGCTTATTACACGTCCGCCGACGGCGCCATGCGCGTGCTGGTGGGGACGCCGCGTCAGCTCGGGGTCCGGTTGCGCAGTACGTTTTGAGTGGAAGAGGTAAGTGACACCAGGACGTGCCGCGGGCAGATTGGGCGGCGCTCGGCAAGAAACTGCGGGGTCGGGCATCATGGCGCATTATTCACTCACATAGAAGGAATTCTGCATGTCCAATGTCTTGCAAACCTTGCAGTGGCGTTACGCCACCAAGAAAATGGATCCCACTAAAAAGGTCGCCAAGGAGAAGATCGACCGCATTCTCGAAGCGGTGCGCCTGACGGCCAGTTCCAGTGGGCTGCAGCAGTACGAAATGTTCGTGGTCACGAACGAGGCTCTGCGTGAACAGATCAGGGCGCATGCCTGGAACCAGGCGCAGGTGACGGAAGCCTCGCATCTGCTCGTGTTTGCCGCGTGGGATACCTATACGGCTGAGCGCATCAACGCGATGTTCGATCTGGTGAACGCCGAGCGCGGCATCAGGAACGAAGGCTGGGAAGCCTACCGCCAGCAACTGCTGTCGACGTATCCGCAACGCGACGCCCAGACCAATTTCGAACACGCCGCGCGCCAGGCTTACATCGGCCTCGGTAGTGCGCTGATTGCCGCGGCCGAGGAACAGGTGGATGCCACGCCGATGGAAGGGTTCGATCCAGCCAAGGTCGACGAGATCCTGAAGCTGCGCGAACGGGGATTGCGTTCGGTGATTCTCTTACCGATTGGCTATCGTGCGGACGAAGGCGACTGGTTGGTCGACCTGAAGAAAGTACGGCGCCCGTTTTCTCAGTTTGTCACTGAAGTGGCCTAGGTAAGGCATGTAAAAATGAAAAAAGCCAGCCCGGCTGATGCCTAGTCTGGCTTTTTGAATTCTGTGGTCGGGGTGAGAGGATTCAAACCTCTGGCCTTTACGTCCCGAACGTAGAGGAATTAGCGCAAGTCTGACATTGAGACTGACCTTGACAAGAACTGGCGGATAAAGCTGAGACCGTGTTCAGATGCGATGTCAGAACTGACCCTGCCCAGCGCATAGAGCTAAGCTCGACTTGTCCATTTGAACGGCGCTCGCCAAAAATAAGCGCGACGCAACATGGGCTTGTCGGAGGAACGGCAATTTCAGAAATACCATCGTGTGTTGAACCGCGTCAGATGGTCAACGTTAGGAGCCAGCTGACGTCTGCTAAAGCTGCTGATCGAGGCATTCGCGCCGGAAGGTCCGCTGGTCATGGCGCTGGACGACACGATCGAGCGGCGCCGCGGAGCCAAGATTGCAGCAAAGGGAATCTACCGTGACCCGGTGCGTTGGAGCCACGGTCATTTCGTCAGAGCCAGCGGCGTGCGCTGCCTTGTTTAACGCTAGTCGCGCCGATCCCATGGGCGAAGCGGTGCTGGGAGCTACCGCTTTTTACAGTGCTCGCGCCATCCAAACGCTATTACCAGCTACCTGGCCCACGGACCCAACAAGCTCACCGACCATGCGCGGCAGTCGCTTTTGATGGTCAGGCGATGGGTGCCCAAGCGTCACATCGTGGTCGTCGCAGACAGCAGTTTTGCGGCGTTGGAACTGCTTGATGCAACGCGCTGCAAGGTCTGCATCATTATTCGCTTGCACCTCGACGCCGCTCTGTATGATCCAGCGCCGCAGCGCGAACCTGGCGAGCTTGGACGACCTCGCCGCAAGGGCGAGCGGCAGCCAACATTGAAAGCCATTTCGACTACCGAGAGCACCTGTTGGCGCAGCGTGACACTACCCCAATCGTACGTCAAGGAGACAGGGTCGTCGTGATAACTACCGGTACCGCCGTCTGCTATCACAAAGGTATGGCAACAGTGCCGCTACACTGGGTGCTGGTACGCGATCAACAACACAAACTTACTGCGCAAGCGTTTCTCTGCACCGATCTGGCCGTCAAACCCGAAAAAATCTTCTCGGGGTTTATTCGTCGCTGGCAGACCGAGGTTACCTTTGAAGAAATGTGTGTGCATTTGGGCATGGAAACGCAGCGGCAATGGTCCGATCGTGCTATCGCATGCACCACACCGATCATCTTGGCGTTTTACTCAATCGTAGCATTGACCGCCAGACAGTTGGTGCGCCGCTCGTTATGGAGCGAAGCGATTTATGGCGGTTCGGGGCATTGCGGCGACATGCTGAAAATACCCCGAGCCTTTCGACCGGCTGATAGAAACGGTCTGTTACGAGGCATAGATGGAAAAGGTTAAGCTAAGGGCTCGTCCAAATATCGGACCTGGCCCTGCTCTGCGATTTCGCCCTGGTTTGTGCCTGGTTTTCGAGATACCTCTATGTGTTACGAATGGAATTTCAATAATAAATAAAAATTCTTGACAGAAATATTTAGAATCGGCAATCTAGAGCGTGCCTACTACAGGCAATTATCCAAGGAGAGTTTATGCAAGTTTTGTCTTATGATGAAATCGCAATGGTTTCTGGTGGTGATCGTGGCGATGCCGTTGCAAATGGTGCAGTTGTGGGCGGCATGGGTGGTGGGGGAGCGGGCGCAGCTATCGCGAGGGCTGCTGGGGCTGGCGCACTACGTGGCATCGGCTTGGGGGCACTAGGGATCATTGGAGGCGCAGTCGTGTTTGGCGGCATCGCCTGGGCTGCATATACTGTCGCGCAATAATAGAAATTAGACAAAGCCGAACGCCTTACTGTTAGGCGTTCGGATAAGTGAGGCCAAATAGATGAGTAATAAAGAAAACAACTCAAAAGGAAATTCAGGTGAATTGGTCACTTATTTGACCTTCTTTGTCATCATAGTGATTTTATCATTAATAATACCTCAAAATTTCCGGGCGGAAATTACTCTCTCTCCTCTCTTGCTGTTTGGTATTATTTTTGTCTCGAACCTTTCTCCACTCATAATCCGGAACGACACCGTTGATGAGCGGTCGGCATCTTGGGTTATTATTTTTGCAAAGCGTTTTTTGGTTTCTGTACTATTTTCTTCATTTTTAATTTTGATTAGTTCATTTGCGGGTTTTTTGGGGAGGTGATAGTAAATTATTGGATTTGTAAATACTAAAAAATTTGAATAATTGATTTTCTTAGTATTTTTTGAAATGGCTGACTCTTGCTTAAATGCCAATATATTTCGGTTTGGTGTCGCAATCGATTTTTCGACTGACTAAACGCTGAAAAGCCTGTCGGGATGACTTTTTTCTACGCAGGAAAATGTGCGATTGAATTCAATTTAGAGAGTCTTTATCTTGCGCGATAACGCATCCAGTTCGGAAGAGCAGGGGAACTATGATTCTGCCCGCATCCCCTCTCCCCCTGCATCTCAAACATTATTTCGCCAGCAGGCTATTGAGCATGTGACTGTTCGTCAGTACGGAACTGTCATCCTGACTCGCCCCGTCAGCCATGTAATACTTACCGGCGTATTCGTGACCTTGACCTTGCTGTTGATCGCTTTCTTTGCCTTCTTCGAAACGACTCGCAAATCGCACGTGCAAGGCATGCTGGTACCGACCACCGGCGTCATCCGGGTCTACTCAAATCAGACGGGCGTGATCAAGGAAGTCCACATTCAGGAAGGCCAGTTCGTCCGAGAAGGCGAGATACTGTTCGTCGTCTCTAGTGAGCGCAGCAATGCTGACGCAGGCTCCACCGAAGCGTTGATATCTGATTTACTGGTGCAGCGCCGCGATAGCTTTCATACCGAACTGCAGCAGGCAAAGGTACAAGCCAAACATCGCCGCGCGGTGTTGGAGCAGCGTGCCACCGATCTGCAAGGCGAGATCAAGCGGCTGGATAACCAGGCGCTCATGCAGAAGCAGCGTATTGCCCTCTCCGAGCAAACCGTGGCACGCTTTGCGCAGTTGAAAGCGACCAATTACATCTCGGCTGCGCAATTGCAAGAGCGCGAAGCCGACCTGCTCGACCAGCGCCAGCGCCTGCTCGAAATCGAACGCGTCCGCTCTGTGACCCAACGCGACTTGGCAAGTGCCCTAGCGGAGGAACAAGACATTGCTATGCAGGCGCTGCGGGACGAAAATGCCTTGCGACGCAATGCCTCGACGCTTGAACAGGACTTAACAGAGAACGAGGCGCGGCGTGAGGTGACGGTACGGGCGCGCCAGAGCGGTACGGTCACGACGATCGCGGCAAATCTCGGCCAGACCGTCGGGATATCCACGTCGCTCGCGTCGATTTTGCCGGAAGGGAGCAAGTTGGAAGCGGAGATGTATGTCCCATCGCGGGCAGTCGGCTTCCTCAAGCCGGATATGGTCGCCTTGCTGCGCTACCATGCTTTCCCATATCAGAAATTCGGCCAGCATTCGGCACGCGTGCGCGAGGTAGCCACCACTTCGGTGCGTCCAGAGGAACTGCAGACGTCGGCGGCTGCAATGCCAGGTGCAGCCCAGTCCGAACCGGTGTATCGCGTGCGACTTGAACTGGACCAGCAGCACGTCCGAACCTATGGCAATCCGATGCCTCTGCGTTCAGGGATGCTCGTCGACGCGAGCGTCATGCTCGAACGTCGCAAACTCTACGAATGGGTGCTGGAACCGGTGTTCAGTATTTCCGGCCGCCTGTAAACAACTCTCTCTATTATCCAGTCGGCCGTGACCCCGTTACCTCGGTTGGCGCATTCCTGACCAGATTCATGCAATCGCCCATTCTTTATCAGTTAGCCTTCTGGAACAACCGTCGACTGCCCGTTTTGCTGCAAACCGAGGCAGCTGAATGCGGTCTGGCATGCATGGCCATGATCGCCAGCTTCTGGGGTCATCAGATCGATATCCCAAGCATGCGCCGCCGTTTCTCCGTGTCGATGAAGGGCGTCAATCTGAAGGGCCTGATGGCGATGGCGAATGGCTTGTCTTTGCAGACGCGCCCGCTCAAGCTAGATCTGCAGCATTTGCCTGAACTAAAGCTGCCGTGCGTGCTGCACTGGGATCTGAGTCATTTTGTGGTACTCAAGTCGCTCTCGGCCAAGCACGTCGTCGTGCACGACCCGGCAGTAGGGGAGCGGCGCCTGCCGATGGCCGAGTTTGCAAAACACTTCACCGGCATCGCGCTCGAGCTGACGCCTACCGCGCAGTTCGAGATCAAGGAAGAGCGTCAGCAATTCTCGCTGTTCTCCCTAATGGGTCACGTAGTCGGTCTGCGTCGTGGCTTGCTTCAACTGCTTGCACTTGGTCTGGCCCTGCAGGCGTGCGCCCTGGTTACACCCTTCTATATGCAATGGATCGTGGACGAGGCATTGTTGGGGGCGGATCGCGACCTGATCACGGTACTTGGTTGCGGCTTTCTGCTGCTGGTCCTGTTGCAGACCACAATCGGAGCAGTGCGTTCCTGGGTGATCACCGTGCTGGCGACCAGCCTCAATCTGCAATGGATGGGTAATGCGTTCTCACATCTTTTGAAGCTGCCGCTGCCGTATTTCGAAAAGCGTCATACCGGCGATATCGTGTCGCGTTTTGGGTCGATCCAGCAGATGCAAACTAGTCTGACCACCCAGTTTGTGGAAGGCTTCATCGATGGCGTGCTGGTGCTTGGCACCCTCATTATGATGCTGCTATACAGCACCAAGCTTGCGGCGGTAGCGTGTGTCGCCGTATTGCTGTACGCGCTGCTGCGATGGGCCATGTTCCGGCCCTTGCGCGATGCTAATTCTGAGCAGATCATCCACGCCGCAAAACAGCAAAGCCATTTGATGGAAACGGTGCGCGGCATGCAGAGCATCCGGCTGTTTGGACGCAGCGACGAGCGCCGCTCGGGCTGGATGAACTCCTTGACTGACGAATTCAATGCCCAGCTACGCATCGCCAGGCTAGCTGTGTCCTACCAGACCGCAAATACGATGCTGTTCAGTGGCGAGCGGGTGATCGTGATCTGGCTTGCAGCCCTGGCGGTGCTCAACAACGAGTTTTCCGTCGGTATGCTGTTCGCCTTCATCAGCTACAAGGACCAGTTCAGCCAGCGCATGGCCGGCCTGATCGATAAACTTTTTGAACTGCGTATGATTCGCCTGCACGGCGAGCGCCTCGCCGACATCGTACTGACCGAAGCCGAGCGCGATGACGGGGCGGCGGAGACCGATGTGAGTCACGTCATGCCCTCGATAGAGATAAAGAATCTCAGCTTTCGCTATTCTGACAGCGAGCCCGAAGTCATCTGCGAGCTCAACCTCAACATTCCGGCCGGGCAATGTGTGGCGATCACTGGTCCCTCGGGCTGCGGTAAGACCACCTTGATGAAACTGCTCCTGGGTTTGCTAACGCCGACAAGTGGCGAGATCCGCATCGGCGACGTGCCTCTCGGTTCACTCGGCATGACGAACTATCGCGAAATGCTGGGCACGGTGATGCAGGATGATACCCTGTTTGCCGGATCGATCGCGGATAACATTGCTTTCTTCGACCCGATGATCAACATGCAGCGCGTCTATCAATGTGCCGAGCTTGCCGCCATCGGTGCTGAAATCTCCGCCATGCCGATGGCTTTCAATACCTTGGTGGGAGACATCGGTACGGGACTGTCGGGAGGGCAGAAGCAGCGCATCCTGCTGGCACGGTCTCTCTACAAAAATCCGAGAATCCTAGTGCTGGACGAAGCAACCAGCCACCTGGACGTATGGAACGAGCAGGCCGTCAATCAGGCGATTCAGCGGATTCCGTTGACCCGCATTATCGTGGCGCACCGTCCGGAAACGATTCAAATGGCCGAGCGTGTGATCGTTCTGCAAAGTGGTAGGGTTGCTCAAGACTTGAATCACAAGAATCACGAGGACAAGCAAGCAGCCTGACGAAGGCTACTTGCGAATAGCGTTAGAGGAGCCGGGAGTTGTTCTTTAGAGGAAAATCGCATAAGAATTCCCAATGATCTGCCACTAGCCACCGCACAAAGTAAAACAGCAGGCTGATAGCCCGCTGTTTTACCTAAGCAGAATCATGGGCTGGTCTGACATTGAGACACGACCTCGACAAGAACTGGCGGATCAAGCTGAGGCCGTGTCGAGATGTCAGACCTGACCTATCCAATGTGGGCGGACCTGCTGCTCAAGGTATGGCAAAGGTCGAACTCGCCGAGATGACGAGACCGTACGCGGCCCTGCCGCCCGTGACCAAACTGGGGTCGATGCAGGAGGTGATCGACTTCGCCCAGAAAACCGAGCCCGGCATGCAAGTGCGCTACGTTGCCTCCCCGGCACCAAGTTCGCCCCTCATCATTACATTGTCTTCATGCATGGCAACACGCAGCTGACGTCGCGCCAGCAAAAGCCGATCCTGGTCGATGCCCAGACCGGCGCGGTGATGGCGAGCCTCGATTTGCCGTGGTATATGGTCGCGTTGCGCGTGCCGCAGCCGCTGCATTTCGGCGATTACGGTGGCCAGGCCCTGAAACTGCTGTGGGCCTCGCTCGATATCGGCACCATCGTCGTGCTGATCACGCGCCTGTACCTGTGGTTCAAGCGTGGCAAGGCAGAGGCCGCCAAGCCGGCAGACGTGTGCGCGGCGGAGGCGGCATGATGCAGCCATCCGGACCTGTCTGGACCGCGCCGATCGTGATCGGCGTGCTGACCGTCGTCGGCCTTGTAAGCGCACTGATGGGCGATGGTATCTGGGATGCGCTGTCCGCCGTAACCCTGGGATCGGTGGTGGCGGTAGGGGGCTGGTACGGCTTGCGCCGGCCAGCCTGAGCTGAGCGCTTGGCGGAAATGCAAAAAAAGCCAGACCGGCTGATGCCTGGTCTGGCTGTTGAATTCTGTGGTCGGGGTGAGAGGATTCGAACCTCCGGCCTCTACGTCCCGAACGTAGCGCTCTACCGGGCTAAGCTACACCCCGACGGTTTGGGATGTCAGTACAACATCCCAGGAAGGCATTACTATAATTTCACTCAATGGTTCCTGTCAACAGCGAAGCTGCTGAGCTGGAGGAGGCTGTTTTTGAAGACGCTGTCGGGCAAATCGGCGATCGCAGCCGATGCGCGGCGGGCCGCATCCTCGGCCTGTTGACGCGTGTAATCCAGCGCGCCGCTCGACGTCACCGCCGCCAGCACCGCATCGAATTGCTGCTCATCTCCCTGTTCGATGCAGTTGCGCACCAGCTCGCGCTGCTCCGCCGTGCCGTGTTCCATCAGCCAGATCAGCGGCAGGGTAGGCTTGCCTTCGCGCAGGTCGTCGCCCAGGTTCTTGCCGATCTCAGCGGCGTCGCCCGCGTAGTCGAGCACGTCGTCGATCAGCTGGAAGGCGGTGCCCAGCGAGCGGCCGTACTCTCCGGCCGCGGCGATCTGCGCGTCGTTGGCGCCGGCCACCAGTGCGCCGAGCTCGGCCGCAGCTTCGAACAGCTTGGCGGTCTTCGAGCGGATCACCAGCAGGTAGGCCGCTTCGGTCACGTCCGGGTCGTGCATGTTCAGCAGCTGCAGCACTTCGCCTTCGGCGATCACGTTCGTCGCATCGGACAGGATCTGCATCACGCGCATATTGTTCAGGCCAACCATCATCTGGAACGAGCGCGAGTACAGGAAGTCGCCCACCAGCACCGAGGCGGCATTGCCGAACAGGGCGTTGGCGGTCTGGCGGCCGCGGCGCATCGAGGATTCGTCGACCACGTCGTCGTGCAGCAGGGTCGCGGTGTGGATGAACTCGACCACGGCGGCCAGTTCATGGTGGGACGTGCCGCGGTAGCCGTAGGCATTGGCCAGCAACAGCACCAGCACTGGACGGATGCGCTTGCCGCCCGCGCTGATGATGTACTCGGCGATCTGGTTCACCAGGGTGACGTCGGAATGCAGCCGCTGGCGGATCACCGTGTTGACGGCCTCCATGTCTGGAGCGATCGACTGGACGATGGAGTTCTGTTGGGCGTGTTGAGTGGCGGCTGACAAGGCTGACCTGCGAAACGTGGGTTAACTATAAGAGTGCCGCGATTATACGGTATGCAAGGGGTATCCGTCCTGCCAGCAGGGTAGAGCTCGCCCTTGGGAGGACATCGGGCGCCCGTGCGCCGTTGGCAGCCTGCCACGTACGGAAGAGATCGTCAGTCGCTTTTGACGCATCGCGGCGATTTATGTATAATCCCCTGTTCCCCGGCTTACGAACAGTCCAGCGCGCTTGCGCGGGGCTCTGTTGCTGGCGGATTCTTTTAACATTTGATGAGGTTTCAAATCATGTACGCGGTCATAAAAACCGGTGGCAAGCAATACAAAGTTGTCGCTGGTGAAAAACTCAAAGTAGAACAGATACCGGCTGACATTGGTTCCGAACTCACGATCGATCAGGTCCTCGCCGTTGGCGCGGGCGACAGCATCAAGTTTGGTGCTCCGCTGGTCGAAGGTGCAACGGTGCTGGTGAAAGTGGTTTCGCATGGTCGTCACGACAAGGTCCGTATCTTCAAGATGCGCCGTCGTAAGCACTACCAGAAGCGTCAGGGCCATCGCCAGAACTTCACCGAAATCCAGATCGTTTCGATCAACGGCTAATCGCCGTCCGGTTCCCAGCATTAGTCATCAAGGAGTAATACAATGGCACACAAAAAAGGCGGCGGTACTACCCGCAACGGCCGTGACTCAGAAAGCAAACGCCTTGGCGTGAAAGTCTACGGCGGCCAGGCAATCAACGCCGGCGGCATCATCATTCGTCAACGCGGCACCCCAGTGCGCGCTGGCGCCAACGTCGGCACCGGCAAGGATCACACCCTGTTCGCGCTGGTCGACGGTACCGTCAAGTTCGTCAAGCAAGGCGTGGGCTCGAAGCAGTTCGTGACCGTCGTTGCCAACGAAGCAGTCGCAGCGTAATCACGCATCTGCGCCGCATCAGCGGCGCTTCTTTGCAAGGCGCAAGCCTTCCATCGAAAGGCTCTGCCCACGGTAGGGCCTTTTTAGTTTTTTAGCGGTCACAATCATGAAGTTTATTGACGAAGCAAGAATTGAAGTC